>MRWG01001289.1_pt1 | contig 16986 bp, 15 predicted proteins | sample 1013341 | NCBI WGS metagenome assembly MRWG01 (sample SAMN06117577, study PRJNA244670) | biofilm metagenome | biome: Water; feature: Cathode Biofilm; material: Biofilm; isolation source: microbial consortium enriched at the cathode of a solar microbial fuel cell | place: USA: District of Columbia ... | reverse complement strand
TTTCCCATCGGCGGCCGATCCCCCAAACGTCGCCAACCGGCGTTGCTCTGAGTACGGCTTCCCTGGTTTCCGGCGTGAGAATGCAAACCCCGTTTCCGGCCTTGGCCTGCTTATTCGCAATCTTGGAGAGGGTCTTTGTCGTTCCGACACCGATTGAAACAGGAATGCCCGTCCAGCGCCTCACCTGCTCCCGGAGGTCAGCACACCACGCACCTAGGTTCGGGATGTTCTCTAGATCGAGAAAGCATTCATCGATGCTGTAAATCTCATGGGACGGTGCCGCCGCTGCCAGAACGGACATTACACGTTCGGACATATCGCCGTAGAGGGCATAGTTTGAGGATCGGATGATGACGCCATGTTTTTTGGCGAGGTCGCGGACCCGAAAGAACGGTACACCCATGCCGATCCCGAGCGCCTTGGCCTCTGCGGAACGTGCCACGACACACCCATCATTGTTGCTCAAGACGACGATGGGGCGGCCTTCAAGGCGCGGCTCGAATACCCGCTCGCACGAGGCGTAGAAGTTGTTGCAGTCGACTAAGGCAAAAGTCTGCGTCATCGGTCGCAGTGCCGGCGGATGCTATGCGTAACAACGCCCCAAACCTCACACCCGGTTTCATGCAGGGGAATATCCGAATATGAGGGATTGGCCGCTGCGAGACGCCATCCCTGCTGGCTGCCGACAAGCCGCTTAACCGTCAAATCTCCATGGATAACCGCGATGACGATATCATCGGCCTTCGGCTGCACCCCGCGATCTACAACCAGTAAATCGCCCGAGAATATTCCGGCGTCCCGCATGGAATCCCCGTCCGCCCGGACAAAGTATGTCGCCGCCGGTCTGCGGATAATGTGCTCGTTGAGGTCTAATTTGCGATCTACGTGGTCATCGGCTGGCGATGGGAAGCCAGCCGGAACGTTCGCACTGAAGAGGGTAAGCGCCAGTTCGCGCGGTCGTTCGGTAAAGCGCAACATGCCACGATTCCTTAAATGCCTAGATGGGAACATTAACGGAACATCTAAGGATGGGAGTCAATGGGCCACCTGTGGATGAGTGACCATATTTGTCTACTCAGGAGATGATCAGGCATGCTCGCGCATATCCCTATTATTCATCTGATCAATGCGGGTTTTCTTGATCGTCTAAAGCACGATTGACGCCGGACCACGGGGTGCGAGATGTTGGGCCCTGTACAGGCGGAGGCCATCATTCATGGCGCTCGACGACGCACAACGGCGGGTTATGCGAAACATGCTGGCGGCACTGACGCTCAGCGTCGCCGCCCTCGCGTGGGCCGCGGTGGCCGGGCCGCCGTTCCTGCTGCCGCCCGTCGACGCGGCGTCGCCGTTTGTGTGGGCGCTGACGTGGGACGCCGGTATCCTGGTGTGCCTGATCGTCGCCATCGGCAACCTGGCGCGGCACCGCTTCTTCACGCCGGCGGACATCGACGGTGGCGGCCTGACCGCCGGCACCGAACGCGCGCACGTCTTTCAGGCCGTATTGCAGAACACGCTGGAACAGACGGTGATAGCCGTCCTCTCGCATCTGTTCTGGGCGGCCGTCATGCCGTTCGGCGCGCAGGCCGCGCTTCCGGTGGCGGCGGCGCTGTTCGTCGTCGGACGCATCTGCTTTGCGGCGGGATACGCCGGAGGCGCCGGGGCGCGCGCCTTCGGGTTCGCGCTCACATTCTATCCGACCGTGATCCTGACCGTCTCGGCGTTCGCCTGGATGATCTGGCGCGCTGTCTAGATTCTGGCCACGGGAGCTATCGCAAATGACGACTGACACCAACCGGGAGAACTGGCCCGACGGCATGAACATCGTCAACGGGCATCTGGCCGAAAGCATCCGCGAACAGGGGATGATCCAACCGCCGAACACGTTCGGTTATATTCACCTCGCCGCCGAGGTGGAGCGGCCACATCCGCTGAGGCCCAACAGTGCCCACAAAAAGGCGCTTCTGGCCTCGCTGCGGAACGCCGCCGACGACCTGCGGAGAACCTTCCCGGACCTGGTGCGCCGCGCCGATCTGTTCGACGCCTTCGTCATTCCGCCGGGCTCGGCGGAAGGCCGCGCGGTGATCGAGAAAAGCGGCTACGACGTGCACGTGGCGGCGTTCGACGTGGTGCTGCTGCTCGAGTGCGCCAATCCGGACGCGGCGCAGGCGGTGCGCGGAAGCCCCGAGTTCGGCGCCATCGCGGAGATGCTCCGGGACGCGTCGACGCACTCACACTGCTTCGTGGGCAGAAACGCCAAACGCATTGCCGAGGTCGACCGCGACCGCGACGGCATTTTCCTGTTCAACTATTTCTATGCCGCCGACATTGACGCCAAGGGCGCCAAGGGCGTCGAGATTCTGCTCGCAGTCTGGGAATACACCGCCGGCTGGTGGACGAAGAAGGCCAACCTCGACAACTCGACGCCGTTGCAGCCGCTCGACGGCGAGGCCTCGGACTACAGCCTCATCAATCACTGCCGCTGGGATCGGCTGATCGACATCCTGCCGCACCTGATCTTCCGTCCGACGCTCAAGCAGTTCGTGCTCGCCAACTTCACCGCCAACGACATCATGGCGATGCCGATCCTCTACCGGCTGGCAAAGCGGTAAAGAAATGTAATCCAACTAGATTGAGCAACTCCTGCCAATCAGGTATCAACCGACCCAATCAATCGGAAAATATAGTTGGCATCTTCGACCGAACTTCCTCATCTGCGAAGTCATCGCTCAAGTGCGCATAGAAACGATCAACCATTTGAGTGCTCTTGTGGCCTAGTTGGTTGGCTATCAGCTTAAGAGGCAAGTTGGCCATAGCAGCATGGCTCGCGTAGGTGTGTCGAAGCGTGTGATAAGAAATTCGCTCTTTGAATCCCGCTATTTCTTGGGCCTTTAAAAACGCAACTCGGTAACGATATCTGGTCCAAGGCCGCCCCAGGGGGTCAAGAAACATGTGCTCATCGGGATTTCTGTTCGACGTCATCCGCTCAAAGAAACTACTAGCTTCTTTTGACAGAGCGATGTGATGAAAATGCTGCGTCTTCTGGGCAAAGACAACGATCCGATTGTTTGGCTTCAGATAGTCACTCACCTTCATCATGAGGATGTCGCCAACGCGGCACCCGGTAAAAATGCCGGCCTTGATCAAGTCTGCCGCTTTGGGTTCAGCCGCGTTCACGAGCCGGACAACACTCTCTAGATCGAGGTAGTCAGCTTTAATCTTGTGCCGGACATTCTTGTATGGGCGAACACCCGTCCATGCCCAGTTGCTTCGGACAAACCCACAAACGTAAGCTCTGTTCAATATGGCCTTCAAAATAGCCAAGTTAATGTTGGCTGTGTTTTTTCGCTTCCGAATGCTTTCGGGATCCGAGGGCTTTTCTCCGTATACCACCCCCGCCAAATAACTGGAGTATGCCACAGGTGGGGACTCCGCAATTGCCATGTGCCAATCAATGATTTCTTTGGGGGTGAGTTCGTCCAATCTCAAGAACCCTAATTTTGGAAGTATTTGACGGTTCATCGTGGCGAAGAGTCGATCAAGCGAGCGCCGGTGCGACCGGTACCACATGAAATAATCCTTACAGGCATGTGCAACAGTGTATGGCGGGGGATTTGGAAGTTCAGGAAAGGGGTTATCGTACTCGTACTGTCTCCGATCCGGGGCGCCAATATCCTTATTCTCCTCAAACCACCTCTCAGCAAGCCCAAGCGCTTGATGGAAGGTCAGGATGATTTTGCCGTCCGCACGGCTGAAGTCATCTGCCACCCCAAGCAACTTTTGTTTCACCTTTCCGTTGCGCAATCTCATCTGAGCGAACCACTTCCCGACATCAGTTCGCATCCGATAACCGACGGCTCTGTTTCGACGGATGGTCCAGTAGTAAATACTTCTTCCCTTCTTTAGCTCAGAAGCACGCCTCCTCTTATCATCGAGGATGTCTCTCCGTTCATCCATTTCGGTACTCCAAGATTTGGTAATAGCGCGCTCAATTCATCGGAACACAACTGCGAGCAAATCCTTCAAACAAAGTACAATCGAGCCATTATGCGATATAGTCTCGATACAATTCTAATATTAAGGGTGAAACGCCATGCGAATTTGGATGCGTCTAAGCCTGCTCATTTCAATTTTGTCTTTTTGGGGCGCGGAGGCTCATGCAGTAACTTGCCCCGAAATATCAGACGAACAAAAAGGCGAGTTGATAAGCTTCCATCTTTACGGTGGACCGTTGTCACCGGGAAAGCTCTATATCCGGCGCGGCTACGTCCTCTCGTACAATGAAACCTATCGTGTGCCGAGCTGGGCGGCTTGGAGGGCGCAACCAGGTTTTAGGAATACGCCGCTCAGAAAGGGCAAGTGGTCAACCTTCCGAAAGGATACCGATGTACCAGACGGCGTCGTGAAAACGGAATATAACGGTCTCTATTACTCGCCCGATAATTTCGCCAGAGGACATATTGTCCCGTATTTCATATCCGGTGGTGATCGAGACAATGACGGCCAAGATGCGGATGTAGGAACTGGCATCGAGAACGCGGAAATCAATGATATCGATGATGCGTGTACCGTGTTTGAAATAAACTACATGTCTAATATCGCCCCTCAGTATCACGAACGCTTCAACGGCCAAAGATCAGATGGGCGAGCCGGGTTATGGTATCAGCTTGAAACCCTTGTTCGGCAGATGGTGGACAACGGGCGTTCGTTCCACATCATTGCAGGTACGATTTTTGGAGACGCCGAGGTTCAACTGGTTGGAAGCTCATCTGACAACAAACCCGATAACATCGGCGTGCCCCACATGTTCTTTAAAGTACTAATAGGGCAGGATGGTGTTGTTCCGTTCCTATTCGTTCACCAAGCGAGGGTTTCCCCATACGGCTGCGAAATGGAAGCGGAGCTGAAAGAATGCATCGTCACTCTGGAGGAGCTTGAAACTGCCAGCGGGTATGATTTTTTCTCGGTATTATCTGGCGAGCCGTCTCAGACATGGAGCCAATGGGGCAACTGAGAACGAGCCAGCCGATCCCGGATGCGGTCTGACCTGAGCCCCAACTTCCCTCCGGTTTAAAGGAGAGTCCTTGGGTTAATTGCTGGCCTCATGCGGCCTTCTCGTCCAGTGCTTGTTTCATGGCGAACTCGGCTGGCGGGATGTTGCCCAAAGCCGAGTGCGGTCGTTCGTGGTTGTAGTCTTTCCTCCATTTACTGATCTCGATGCGGGCGTCGGCCAGTGACGCAAACAGCGTGTCATTGAGACATTCGTCGCGGAACCGCCCGTTGAAACTCTCCACGAAGGCGTTCTGTGTCGGCTTGCCTGGCGCGATATAGTGCCATTCGATACCTGTCTCCTGACACCACTTGAGAACCGCCATTGAGGTCAGCTCGGTGCCGTTATCGGAGACGATCGTCTGCGGTTTGCCGCGACGGGCCATGATGGCGTCCAGTTCGCGAACCACACGGGCGCCGGAAAGTGAGGTGTCGGCAACCAGGCCGAGACATTCGCGGGTGAAGTCATCGACCACGGCCAGCACCCGAAACCGTCTGCCGTCGGTGAAGGCGTCGCTGACGAAGTCGAGGCTCCAGCGTTCGTTAGGGCACGACGGCAGGACCATTGGTCTTCTGGAGCCAAGCGCCCGCTTCCGGCCGCCACGGCGCCGGACCTGCAGCCGCTCCTCGCGATACAGTCGGAAAACTCTAGCGCCTGCTGAGGGCGCGTTGGGGGGGCATAGCACTCAGTTAAAAATCCCACTTGTTTTCTATGATGTCTGCAACCAGTGACGCTGAAATCTCACTACAAAGAGGATGAAAGTCATCATTCTTCGACGTACTGCAATAATCAGATACTGACTTAACGCAAAGAAATTCCGGTTTGCATACCTGGGTCTTTAAGGCTGCGTGATAAAAGCCGTAACTCTCCATATCCACCGCTCGAATTGAATCGTTTAATCCAACAACCTTTTCGATTACTTCGTCATTCGCTATAACTGCAGAACCGGAGGCGGCTGGTTTAAAGTGCATATTGACATCGTTTATCTTTCCCAATGATTTTTCTTTCAACATCTGCAGAAATTTTGGCTGTTTGTGAAAATCAGACGCTACATAAGACCTCGCCAATTTTTCCGTTCTTGTTCCTTCCAATCCAATTGGATCGGGTCTTGACCTAAATACTGAACTTGTTCCCCCTAGCCCATAGAACTTCTTCTTCTCTACCCACTTCCCATAGTCCCACGCGTAAGCTGCTTCGAAGAAAATGATATCCCCGATGCCGACCTTGTCATCTATTCCACCACAAATCCCACACATCAGTGCTAATTTAGGACGAAAAAATGTAATAAGAGATTGGGTCCATGAGGCCGCTGAGGGTTGCCCCGATTTCCCAACAGAAAAAGCTATACCCTTTCGGACGTCCCCGAATTTGTCTGTAAAGCCAAACTCCATGGCCCCTTCAAAATACGTCACATCACTAAACTCGTAATGTTCGGCAAGCGGTGCCATTTCTTCATCCAAAGCTGTCATTACAAGCACGTCATAAATATAGTGCTGGTTTGAACTGAGTTGGCGTGATCTTGCAATTCGTTTTACATAATTGATCTTATCTCTTAGCTGCCTGCGCCATGCCCCATCTCCGTCCTCCTCAATTGCAGCCATCATATGTGCCAAAATCGAATTCGCTACTCTGTCGAGAGCGGCCAAATCTTTCGTTATGCCAATGATATCGCCAGGACTATTCAGGTTGCCGTAATTAAATAGTTCGTTTAACAACAGGTCCGTTTGTTCATACCCAGGATTAAAGTCACCTGAATGGTGTGGAAGCGTTAAATCTATAATCAACAGGTCATAAATATTAATTCGCAGCTTTTCTCTGGCTCCAACGACATCTATTGCGCAGTCCAAGTCACCACCTTCAATCTGCTCGTCGTTTAATAAATTGCAGATTTCGTCTTTAATTTCGTCTCGATCATGAACAACAAGAACCTTCATTTCTTGAAAACCTTATTCACCAGATCAGTTAAATGTTCAGCCCACCCATCCTCACGATATCGAACAACTCCAATCAAAAGGTCGCCAAGAACTCTAGAAGCCCTCCTTACAACGTCATCTAAGCCTAGTAGCGCACCTTGCCCTTCTATGCTGGCCGGAAAGGCATCAAAGGCCGTTACAATGATTATTGGCGCGTCTCGGTCCAGATAAAACATCCTCTCTGCTATTCGTAACCCCCCCGTGGTATCATGCCCCCCGGCTGACGGCGCAGATGAGCTCTCGCGAATATCCATCGAAATATCCAATAGAACCAAGTCCCAATTGACGTCTGAAATTAGGCGATTAGCATCTAGAATTGTTGTAGCTCGATGGACTGAAAAATTCTGCCCACTCATGTTTTTGAACAAAGCGTTGATTTCGTCCCATTTCTTTTGACTGTCTTCAACAACTAGAATGCTCTTAACGCTCACGACACACCCTCAAACGCAGCAGCAGCAATGAATACATCTAAGTGGAAGGAGTGATTTTTTTGATGGACCCTAATATCGGTCTCTGCCCCACACATCGTCGCCGACATTGAAGCAATTTTGGATAGTCCGGAGTCCCCCTCCCGAAAAACGACGTCAGAGAGGGATTTGTATGGATGACCCTTGATGGAAAACGACGCTGCATCTTGGCGCTTAGTAAGATTAGAGAATCGCAGAGCCAGGCCATCGTCTGACTGAATTATTGCAATTCTAATTCGAGCACTTCTTGGATCAGAATGCTTGACGCCACTCGCGAAAACTTCCCTCAAAAGATCGAAACAAACTCGAACCTTTTCAGGGGGCACCTGAATTTTATCTGCTCGGTTATCATATAAAGACGCATTGTACTTTCGTTTTCTTTTGAACGACTCAAACAGCAAATCTGCAGCATACTTCAATTCTGTGATAGTGAGTGACTGTCTCTCAACTCCTGAATTGCAATCAAACCAACTCACTAGTTCGTTCGTTCGTCGCTGCAAATTAGACAAAAGTGCCGCCATAGTTTGGATAACGTCATCGTCTCTGTAGTTGCCGGAAGACAGCAATTTGACTTGGAGCTCCTGGCAGCGGCTTTCAAACGCCGTTCTAATATCGGTCTCGAAATTTTGTGCTGCTACAGGCAACTGTTCCTCAAGACGATCACGAAGCCACCTGCTCACGCGCTCAATGATTGTGTCTAGGTTTGATCCTGCATCGAAACCATCCATCAAGGTCAGAAACTGTTCTTGATTTGGAATTACATCAAACAACCCATTCGGTTGCTCCGGACGGTTCGAATGCATGTATTCTCCTAACCATTCGTCCACCACGTCCAAAATAGGTTCTTCTACTTCTTGTACAATCGACCGAACCACACGAGGAATCACTGATGGGATGATTGAAGTTGATGTCTCTTCTATTGTCGCCGCGAACTCCCTTCGCATTGTGTCGTGGCGAAATCGGGTGGACAAAAGGACTTCTAATCCAAAACTAGGATGCTCCAAAAAACTATCGATCACAGAGAACACCATTGAAGCCATTGGCACCAATTTGTTCGGATACTGGTATTCTTGTATTTTTCCGTTGCGAAACTGGACTGGAACTCGAGTTTTTGCTTCCGACATCAATACAGGTAATTCGCTTGACAGATCGAATGCCTTTGACGCGGTGTACAAATCCAAGAGTTTTGACGCTACGTCTTTTTGAAACTGTTGCCAGGGGATCTCAAATTGACCAGCGTTCACACTCATCAACAACAATGTTGAATTTAGAGTTTCCCATTCCCTGCGAAATAACTCTTCCGGCAAGATATCTGAGTAATTGTATTCACGCGCGCAACGTCGGAGTGCGTTTACTCTAGCTGTCACGGCCGCAGTTTTATTGGGCGCAAGCCCGAGTAAAAGAATGTCATCGGGCATCAACAGATACCGAACAAATGCGACCGCTTGATCATTGTATTCTTTGATCAGCCAGTCCAAGAACTCCTCAAAATCCTTATCCTCAGCAAAATCCTCAGCGGTCACCCGCAACAACTCGGAACGAGAATCTTGTTCTTCTATCTTTTGAAGTAACAAGACGAACAATCCAGCGGGATTCCCAATAAACGCGCGCAGTCTTTGTTGGGCAATCACTGCTCGTAACCAGTCCCAGTTAATTCCGGTCAAGTAGGCGGGCTTGACTCTGAAATGCCTCCTCATTTCTTCGAGCCAGTCACGCATCTGCAATCTTTGTTGATATTCTCGTGCCTGCCAATGGACAGACTTGATCCATACGCGGTCTGAATAGGCATCGGGTTCTCGAATCTCTTTGTCACACTCAACCTCTAATTCTTCGGCAGACATCCCCCCCCTCAAGTTCGAATATCGATCTTGCAGAAGAAGATTTCCGGACGGTGACATCAAAAAGAAAGGCACTAGCTGATTAAGAAAACCGACCAACCGCAGAATACATCTCAACTCATGAGCTGTTTCGCGACGCGTTACCATGTAAAGAGTTGTCAGCAGGCTAGTCACTAGTCGACCGCTGTCACAAAACCACCACTGTCGGGCGAACAACGTCACATGATCAAAATCGCTGGGTGTTGGGTATTTCTGTTTTCTCATCCTAATGAGAGGAGCGAAAAGGTAGCTGTCCCCTTCCAGGATCGAGGCTGAAGCTTCAACTTCACAATCAACGAACTTTGCGACGATTTCTGCCTCTTGCTCTTCGAAGCCATGCGCATTCATCAAATTCTCAGGCGATGCCTTCTGAGAAAATACGATGGCAGTGTCCTTATACGTCCTTATTAGTGAGTACGCCCTCGCTGATGGTGCGATATCAGCAATCGTTTCGATTAGATTGACCGCCTGTTCTCGATTCGGATCTTTTTGGCAAAGAGATAGTTCAGCGTGGTTTAATATTTGCTCACAAGCATCATAGGGATGGCACAACAATCCCAAATAGGATTTAAAGCCGAGTGTTAGATTTGTGGAGAGATCGTCCCGGAGCAAGAATTTCAAAGCAATTTTCTCAACGCTCGATTCATAGCCCGTGATGACGTATGACAAGAAATTATCGAGGCCAGATTCAACAGGAGCGTTTAGAGCGTGATATATTAAGGGGTATAAGAATCTGGTTTGAGCCCAACCCGTACGAATAACTGGCTTAAGGTGCTTTTCTAATAGTTCAGCAGAATAGGAAAACTGCGCTGCTCTTACTCTCAAATACAAAAGAGATTGTTCATCAACTGAATCAAATGTGCTTGTTGCATTGCTGAAAAGCTCGGCATCATCATTTCTTGCTGCTTGGCTAATTAAAGCGCATTTTTTATACATCTCCTGGACTCTATTTGAATTTGCTGCAATGTATTCAAATAGTAACGATAAATAGTGGCCCTCGTAACTCCGAAATTTAGCCGACTTTATTCTTTCTAACGCTTCCCAATCTTTCTCATCGAAAGAGAGTACAACCCAGTCTTCGCGTTCGAGCCGAAAAAGTTTGTCACGAAGAAATGTCGATAACTGTGCACTATCCCCTGCAGCGCTATCAGTCACCGAATGGAAAATTCGGTGCCGTGAATAACGATATTTAGCACCGCCTCTCGCAAAATTTTTTAGCGCGTTATTCAGTGTCATTTATCACCGACTCAGCCCTTCATCCTCTGGTCAGGTCTGCCTCTCAAAGCTACAATGAGTATTCCACGAGGAACAACATATAAGATAAGTTTAATATAAATGCTCGCATAGCTTTGGGGTGCAACTGATTACATCCTTGAGCAGGTTGTTCAACTCCAATGCGCAAAACATGAACACACGATTTCAGAGTAACATTCGTCTTGCTTTGGAAGGCAATTAACTAATCACGCCTGTGCGCCCTCCCGCCAGGCATTCTGCAACTGGCGCCAATTATCGCATTCGCGGCACTAAACATGAGCAAAGGACCTGGAAAAGACGCTGAGCGTGTGGAGAGGGATCATATGGCTTGGTTGCGGGCGCGGGGGTATTGTCGATAAATTTGGTAGTTAGGACACATTGGGGGGTCAAGAATGTTCAAATTGATATTCGCCTTCACTCTTCTGATTGCTCTCCCTACCCAAACTCGAGCAAATATGTTTTACGACGGCAATCGGCTTTATGAAATATGTACCGCACCCGAAGAAAAGCATGCCAGCTGGGGTGTGTGCCTAGGATTTATCCTTGGTGCTCATGATGCAGTTAGAGATGCTCAAGAATTAGGATTTCTAGCAGGCAAAATTCACTGCACACCAACAAATGCCACGACAGGTCAGGTTAGAGACGTTGTCGTAAGGTATCTAGAAGAACATCCTGCGGAGCGTCATATCAATGCCTCCGCTTTAGTGGCAGATGCTCTTCGCGAGGCCTTTCCCTGTCCTTGACCAAAACCACCACCCTCGCCAACCTTCTCACGAACAATCGCGGTCGCCGAGTATGCTGCAATCATTGCTTTCGCTTTGCCGACTTGGATGTTAGTGCGCTAGCACGCACACACGGGCCAGACGTGGCGCTGCCAGATATTGGCAAGCGTGCGCGTTGTTCCGAATGTGGTGAGTTGGGTGGAAGTGTTCAGGTGATAGCGGCAACGAGGTGCTAATGAAGTGGTTCTTACTTACGGGATTAATGGTGGTTTTGACGGCCTGCGCGACTCCCGTCAGCCACACAAACATCCCTCTGACTACTTACGATAAAGACACGGAGTTTGGCATCGAGGAGCGCCCTGGCGGCTTTGCGATTACAGTCTACTATTCACGTTACCAGTTTATTCCCGAGAGCAGCGCAGTTGCGACCGCATGCAAAAGCCAGTTGACGGCTATCGCTTGGGAGCATTCAGAAAAAATCGGCAAATCCATTAATCAAATAAACGAACAGCGAATACGTATCTCGATGGGGCGAAATGGCCTAACAGGCATCACTTCTTGTCAGGCCTTCGCGGTTGCAGAGTGGGTGAATTAGACACTGCCGCATCGAGGTAATGACGGGGACAGGAATTTGCGCCCAACCGTGTTGGTAATCCTGTTGGATCATCCAAGTTTACACACCACCACCACCTGCCCCCACCCTAAAGGGTGGTGGGGCAGGTGGTGCAGTGGTGCAACTGTGATACTTGCACCACTTAAAATGTGCGACTTTTGAAAGGTGCCGCAGACGAAGACCTCCGTAGGATTGTCGTTCTAACTCGTTGTCAGTTTGCGCAACTAATTTTCGACGTGTCTGTCCTCTCGTCATTTAGCCCATTCACCCACCTCGACGAATGGCTTCAATTTCCTATCTTTGTCCCGCTTCTTGACCGTCTTTAAAGCCCCGTTGCCAATCAACCTTTTTAGGATGGCTTTCACTTTTTCCTGTGCCATCGCGTCCTTGAGATCAAGCCCCAGAACATCTGCAATGAGGTACCCGACCCAATCCGGCGCCTGAACATTATGCTTAAACTTTCCAGCGGCAACGCGATGCTGGACTTCCTTAAGGACGTTAACGGTTACGTCGTCAAATAAATCAGGCCAGCACCATTCCTCGGCTACGGCGACCCAGTCGGAGGGCCGAGTATCGGTCGAATTGCCAAGATCCACACCTACTAGCTTTCGCCAAATCGTTTTTCCGGCAGGCGGCGCCATGTTTGACTTGGCGTTATCTACACGAACGAATGGGCGACACGGATCTTTAATCCCAGCCTTTCTTGCTTCATCGTCAGTCATTCTCTTTACAATGCGAGCTGCACGTACAGCGCCAATAAAAGAGGATGCCCCACGAATTTCGTCTGCACCTGCAGTTCCATTCCCCTTTCGCAGGTGAGGAACCAACTCAATGGCGATCCTCGTCTCTTCGGCAATCTCCGCAAAAACCGTCAGCACCGCATCAATCCGTTCATTAGCGTTCTCGGAAACCCGGTGAACCTTCACGAACGGATCAATGATCAAAACACCAATCTCATGCTCTTGGATTTCTTGAATCAGTGCTGCTTTGACCGGTTCAACAATCTTGACACCATTTGAGGAATCTTCGGCCAGGACAAAACTGGAGGATCGACCACTATTCACGAACAGGCGCCCTTCCAGGTCATCGGGCGTTAGGCCGTGGTGCATCGCGGTCGCAGCAATTCGACGGTCGAGCTCGTCCTTGGGATCTTCAAGATTCACGTACCAGACCGGGCAACGTTCCTGAACCTTTTCGCCAAGAAGCTCTTTGCCGCTAGCGATTGAGAGTGCTTCCGCAATAATGATGGTCGATTTTCCGCTGCCGCCCACACCGCCAGTGGCGGACACAAATGAACGGATGTAGTGCTTGGAGTAAATAAACTCACGAGGAGGAATATTCGCCGGATCGCCAAAAACAAACGGAGAGGCTACAGGGGCATCGATTGTATGATCGCTCAGTTCGTCCACATCGGATCCAAGGCGCTTATCCCACTCAGTAAAAGGAATGCTCCGTGCCAAGATCTGCTCGGCGTCTCCCCCGTTGGCCAACCAGTCTGAGATATCAGACTTTTCGGCAAGTGCGGGGTTATCGATGCTTGGATCGAATACCTGTATCGAGTCTGCATAACAGCTCAGCTTATCGGCTACGTCACGGACATGATTGCGACCGGCGGCGTCGTTGTCAGGAATCAAGATAACTGAGCGGCCCTGTAGATGAGGGCTCAGTTCCAACGTCCATTTGCCGGAGCCTCCGGCATTGCAGGTCGCAAGCATGCCCCGGTCGAATAAGGCGTCTACATCTTTCTCACCTTCAACAACGAAAACTGTCTCGTCGTGACGATCAAGCAGTTCAGGTAACCGGTAGGGAACCTTTCGAACATTCGTTACCGAATATTCCCAGCCGCCCTTACCGTTCGGTTTTCGTTGCCGAAACCCTTTCTGTTTCAGCCGAACGACCTGATAGAGCAATGTGCCGTTTTCATCACGGTAGTCGTACGTCCGTTCTATTCTCTTGGCTGTTTGAAGCCGGGGGGCAGCCGGTTTCTCCGGCCAAAGGCCACGGTTGCGCAGTGCCTTGATTACCGTCTCTTGACTACATCCGGCATGGCACTTGACGAGCACTTTGCCATTATCGCCGTCATTAAGGCTGAGACTCGGGTTCTTGTCATCATGCGCTGGACAGCATGCCATCCAGCCATTGGAAATTCTCTTCGCGCCACTCAATGCATGTGCAATCTCTTTAGCACTCGGCATCGAACTGCCCCCCTTCAGATGGGAGGGCGGGAGCACTCAGATGGACCTGCTTTCCGGCGTGCGTGATTTGCCGAGAGATCCAATCGTCTACCTCACTTCGGAGCCAGCGAGACGCGGTTCCAAGTTTAACTGGAGAGGGAAAAGTTCCCTTTCGGATACGTTTGTAGAGTGAAGATTTCTTGAGTCCCGTGTGGTCCTCAACCACACGGATCGGGATCAGCTTTTCCATTGGAAGCTCCACTTGGAAAACCAGGCAACGCGAAAGCTGATGAATTCAGTTCGCGTTTCACCTAGTCAAACAGCCCGCAATAACGAGGCCTTGGACGCGATTTCCAAGTGGAGGGCAGCGTCACGCCATGGAGCACCGTAAACGCAAACCATTTGATAATGAAGAGAAAAAATGCGCGATGGGAATTGTTTTCCCGGATTCTTATTTAATCAGCTGAATCCAAAAGCGTTTTCGGCCGTTAGATTAACTCGCAAAAGACGATGATGAGTGCCCGTGATTCACCATTGGGCGAATTCGATCTTATCGGAGCTTTACGACGGTTCCTGAACGTGCCGGTTGTGCGCAATAACTGGCCCACTCATTCATCAGGCGTGCGCGTTTTTCGAACAAGTCGCCACGTCGGTACGCCGCCTCGGTTTGATTGCTAATCGTATGTGCCAGCGCCATTTCCACCACGTCGCTGGGATAAGCGGTTTGTTCAGCAGCCCAATCCCGAAAGGTGCTTCTGAAACCGTGAGCTGTGAGATCGTTGCGCCCCATGCGTTTCAGTTGCTGCAGAAGCGCCATATTAGAGAGCCCCGCGCCACGATGGCCGGGGAAGACAAACTCGTTCTGCCGCTTGTCGCTCATATCTTTGATAATCTCGATCGCTCGCGGCGGGAGTGGTACGCGGTGCTCTTTGCCCGCCTTCATGCGTTCTGCGGGAACGGTCCAAACTGCGTTGTCAGTATCGATCTCATCGAACTTCGTGCCCAGGACCTCCCCGGTTCGGGCCGCTGAAAGAATAAGGAATTCCAATCCGCGAGCGGCAATATTGTCGCGCTTCCGAAGCTGCTGCATGAAATCGCCGATCTCTGGGTAGGGTAGCGCTTTGTGGTGGCGGATTTTTTGAAACTTCGATGGCTTCGGCAGTAGCTTATCCAAATGGCCTTTCCATCGGGCCGGGTTCTCGCCTACACGAAAGCCCTGCACTTTGGCGGCGTCCAAGACGGCTTCGATGCGTTGGCGGACCCGTGTCGCTGTTTCGGTTTTGGACTCCCAGATCGGCTCCAGCGCTTTCATTACATGATGTGTTTCGATCATGCTGACGGGCGTGTTCCCGAAAACGCTATATACATATGTATGCAACGTACTCGACCACTGCTTCGCATGCTTCGGGTTGGACCACTCGGGTCCTTTGACCCGGATGAACGCCTCGGCACATTCTTTGAACGACGTTAGCGCTGCTTGCCCTTCCCGCGTTTCAGCTTTCTTCCGAATACGTTCGTCAATTGGATCGAGGCCGTCCCGGAGCATGCGCCGACACTCGTCCAATTGGTCACGTGCGTCGCGCAAAGATACGTCGTGCAGCGACCCAAAACCCATCTCCCGTGTTCGGCCATTCCTTGAAAATCGGAACACCCAGGATTTGGTCAGCGCTTTCGATACTTGAAGGTAGAGGCCCCTGCCATCCGCATAGTAACCTGGTTGATCAATGGCATTCACCTTCGTCGCGGTGAGGCGATTGATTTGCCGTGCCATGTCGATGCGCTCCATTACCCATCTTTCTACCCATATTATGAAGCAGGATTTCAGTGGACGCCAGTGGAAAAGTACGGAAATATCGCCGCGTTATCTATATGATAATGCGTAAATATTTGGATAAGCATGGATTGGCGTGGAGATCTTAATGGCGGAGAGGGAGGGATTCGAACCCTCGGTACCCGTAAAGGTACAACGGTTTTCGAGACCGCCCCGTTCGACCGCTCCGGCACCTCTCCGCACTGGCGGGCGCGACCTTGGGCCACGCCGGGGAGCGCGGAATGTAGCCAATCGGCCCGGCCCGGGCAAGCCATCTATGCGGAAAATCCGGGCCCGATGATGTGTGCCGCAACATACTTGAAAAAACCCCGGAAAAACCCGCGTTTCCGCCATTGACAACGCGCGGGGCACGGGTATATTGCCGCCCTTCCGAGCGAGGCCGTGGGCAGGGTGCCCTCAGGCCCCTTCGATATGAGAATTTAGAGGCGATCATGTTCGCAGTAGTGAAAAGCGGTGGCAAGCAGTACAAGGTTGCCAAGGACGACAAGCTGGTCGTCGAGAAACTGGCCGGCGATGTCGGTGACGTGATCGAGCTCGGCGATGTGCTGATGCTCGGCGAGGAAGGCAAGGCGCCGACCGTGGGCACGCCCACGATCGAGAAGGCCGCCGTGTTCGCGGAAGTGCTGGAACAGGGGCGGGCCGACAAGATCATCGTCTTCAAGAAGCAGCGCCGCCAGAACCATCGCCGCAAGAAAGGCCACCGTCAGGAACAGACGGTCGTTCAGGTCGTCGAAGTGAGCCCGACCGGCGCCAAGCCGAAGGCGGCGGCCAAGAAGGCCCCGGCCAAGACCGCCGAGGACAAGGCCGACGGCCAGGACGCCAAGACCGAAGCCAAAACTGAAACCAAGCAGGCAGCGAAGAAGGCGCCGGCCAAGAAAGCCGCCGCCAAGAAGCCGGCGGAGAAAAAGACCGCCGCTAAAAAGACGGCCGCCAAGAAGGCGCCTGCGAAGAAAGCCGCCGCCAAGAAGTCCGCGGCGAAGAAACCCAAGGAGTAAGACCCCATGGCACACAAGAAAGCAGGCGGT
>MRWG01001287.1_pt1 | contig 17005 bp, 18 predicted proteins | sample 1013341 | NCBI WGS metagenome assembly MRWG01 (sample SAMN06117577, study PRJNA244670) | biofilm metagenome | biome: Water; feature: Cathode Biofilm; material: Biofilm; isolation source: microbial consortium enriched at the cathode of a solar microbial fuel cell | place: USA: District of Columbia ... | reverse complement strand
CGAGGATATCATCCAACAGTTGCCAGCGCTTCCCGCGACCTTAAAAGACGCCTTAAGAGAGTTTGACCACCTGTACAATGTGGCCTGGCCCATGGTACACCTGCGTACGGCCGAACATTACCTCATCAAGAAAGGGAAAAAGAAAGCGGCCACCGGGGGATCCGACTGGCAAAAATACCTGCATCCAGGACACCAGCGGCGGATATTCTTCCCCGGCCTTTGGACCGCAGCGGAGTTGCGCCAATGGGGAACCCAATAAACGCATGGCTATGGACCTGTCTAAAACATCCGGATTAAAACCAGTGGCGCCGGGGATAACCTCAGCAACACAGGAACACCGCCTTCCGGTCTGCCGGGGATCCACGGCCACAGCCGTCCCGGGGCGGAAGGCCAATACTCATTTTAAAAATTAACAGATCATGGAAAAAGTACAAGAACAAACGATTGGAGCAATGGTCGCGCGGGATTACCGCACAGCCCAGGTATTTAAAAAACACCATATTGATTTCTGTTGCAAGGGCAACCGCACCCTGGAGGAAGTGGCCCAAAAACAACCCATAGACCTGGACGGCCTTCGCAGGGAAATCAACGCAGTACAGGCGCAGGCACCCCAGGGCCAAATGGATTTCGCATCCTGGTCGGCAGACCTGCTGGCCGACTATATTGAAAAGAAACACCACCGCTATGTCGCACAACAGCTTCCCGTTTTAAAGGAATACCTGGACAAGGTCACCAGGGTACACGGGGCGGCACACCCCGAGCTTAAGGAGATTAACGCGTTGTTCACGGCAAGTGCAGGGGAACTGGCCATGCACATGAAGAAGGAAGAGCTGATCCTCTTCCCCTATATCCGTAAAATGGTCCAGGCGCAACAGCAGGGAGAAACCCCGGGTGTACCGCGTTTTGGCACGGTAAAGAATCCTATAGCCACCATGCAACACGAGCACGACAACGAAGGGGAGCGCTTTCGGCAGATCGCGAAACTCAGCGCACAATATACCCCTCCCCCAGACGCTTGTGCCACCTACAAAGTTTCCTTTGCCCTGCTACGGGAATTTGAGGAAGACCTGCACCAGCATATCCACCTCGAAAACAACATCCTCTTCCCCAAAGCGGAGGCATTGGAAGACAGGCTGAAAGCATAGGCAGCCTGGAAAAAGGATGCAGCATAATGGGGTCCGGACAGGAGCCCATTGATAAACAAGGACACCTTCACACGACCATTGGCCGGGCCCCCATTTTCTAAGGCGCAATGGAAAAAGCAAGGTGAATTACCGGCAGGGGGGGATGTTTTAAGATTTCTCTTTCTAATATTAGAAAGCCCCCCTGTACGGCCTGCCATTAAACCGGGACACACCATGAAACTCTATAATATCCTATTGAAAGAGTTTGCAAAAGCCCAACTGGGCTATGCGGCAATTGCCATCATTGGCCAAAGCTGCCTCGGCTCCATAGCCATCATGCTGGCCCTTATGAGCGATCTGCCCATGGGGGTGAAGTTTGGTTTCCTTTTTCTGGTCACCATTTTTTGCATGGCATTCAATGCGGCCGTTTTGGCACAACTCCGATCCAAAACCACCTTCAACCTATTAATCCTGAGCGTGCTGTTCAGTATGTTCGTGATCGTTTTCCAGTGGGTTTGATGGCACGCCTGAATTTTGCCATCCCGGGGGCCTTGCGCCACTTTGCCCGGGCGGTTACGGGCGGGATGGGGGCCATGTCGAAAAAAATCCTCCGTGATGTCGTGCCACAACCCGCAAGCTTAAATTTTAAAAAGGTTCGCGCCCCAAATTCCCATAGAAACACGATATTCGTCACATTGCCCGACGCTGGCGGCGGGGTAAATCGGGGATTCAGGCCATAGGTAATGCACCCTTTTCCTACAGAATATAGCCCTGCGCGTGTATATTTATGGCTCCGATGACGACTACCCCAGTATGCCCGGCCTGTCTGAAGGGGGTAGTACCCCTGGCCAGCGCTGGCCGCGGGGCCCCATTGCCGTCGGGTGGCATAGGAAGCCGCTTTTTGAAATTGGTACTGTAACCCTATAATGATATGAAAGTCCGGGAAGTATTTATCCTGATTGCCGCAGCCCTGCTTATTGCCCTGGGAAGTATCGCCCTCATTTGGCCCCCCGTTTTATGGGCGTTCGTAGTGCTGGGGCCATTGATGGTTTTGGGCGCCATAGACATCGTTCAAAAAAAACATACCATAAGGCGTAATTATCCCCTCGTTGGCCGGTTCCGGTATGTCCTGGAATCCATTCGCCCTGAAATCATGCAATATTTCGTCGAAACCGATACGGAGGGCCGGCCGTTAAACAGGATTTTGAGATCATTGGTCTATCGCCGGGCGAAGAAGGTAAATGACACCGAACCCTTTGGCACCCAAATGAACCTGTACCATTCGGGCTACGAATGGATGGAGCATTCCATGTATGCCAAGCAAAACCCGAAGGAAATAGGGAAGTTTCCGCGCCTGCTGATCGGTGGGAAAGATTGCAAACAACCCTACTCGTCGAGCTTGTTGAATATCTCGGCCATGAGCTTTGGCTCCCTGAGCAAAAATGCGATCCTCGCCCTGAACAAAGGTGCGAAAATGGGAAACTTTGCCCATAATACCGGCGAAGGCGGGATAAGTCCCTACCACCTTGAACACGGTGGCGACCTCATTTGGCAAATAGGGACGGGGTATTTTGGCTGCCGGAATGGGGATGGCACCTTTAACGAGGACAGCTTCCGGGAAAATGCGCTCAGGCCACAGGTCAGGATGATCGAGATCAAACTGTCGCAAGGGGCCAAACCCGGGCATGGCGGCATTTTGCCCGCTTCCAAAAATACCGAGGAAATTGCGAAGATCAGGCATGTACCCCCCCATACCACGGTAGATTCGCCCCCGTCGCATTCCGCCTTTTCAGACCCGGTGCAGTTCATGTATTTCATCAAAAAACTAAGGGACCTGTCCGGGGGAAAACCCGTTGGCTTTAAACTTTGTGTCGGCAGAAAACAGGAATTCATGGATTTTTGCGAAGCCATGGTCAGCACCGGCATCGCGCCCGATTTTATCACGGTAGACGGAGGGGAAGGCGGAACCGGTGCGGCCCCGGTCGAATTTTCCAACTCCATGGGCATGCCGCTGCGGGAAGGCCTGGTCTTTGTTTATGATACCCTTGTGGGTTTCGGGTTAAAAAAGGAGATCAAATTAATCGTGGCCGGCAAAATCATTTCCGGTTTCCATATGGCCCGTGCCATTGCCCTGGGGGCCGATGGTTGTAACAGCGCCCGCGCCATGATGTTGTCCATCGGTTGTATACAGGCGTTAAAATGCAATACAAATACCTGTCCGGCCGGGGTTGCCACCCAAAATAAATCGCTGGTAAAAGGGTTGGTGGTCGAGGACAAAGCCCCCAGGGTCCGCAATTACCACGAGGCCACCATTCACAGTTTCCTGGAACTGGTGGCGGCTGCCGGCCTTGATGGCCCGCACGAATTAAGGCGCGAGCATATCAGCAAGCGTTCCGGCCTCTACAAGGTGCAAACCTACGAAGAGATCTATCCCTACGTCCCAGAAAATTCGCTGTTGGATATAGCCACCATCCCCGAGAGCTTTAAAAGGTATTTTCAGTATACGAGAATCATGAGGTAGGTGGGCATACGGGATATACCCATTGGCAAAATCGCTGGAATACCAGTATCCTAAAACGCAATGACCGGTGAATTTAAGCATCCCATATTACCCCGGAACGGCCCACAGCAAACGTGTTGCATCGTTCCTGTATGCCTGGTGTGAAGTGCACCCCGACCGCTTGCGCAGTATCTCGAGGCGACTGGGCCTCACCTTCCTGAATGAAGGTGCTGCCGGAGGTAACCTTTGCTACGCCAACATCCCGGGGGTCCGGCCCGAATTCAAAACGGTGTTTTACCCGGAAGACCTCTTCCACTATTATTACGGCCTTATGCACGCGGCCCCTTTCAGGGCGCAATACGGCGATTTCCGGTTCTCCCACCGGGATCTGGTGCCCCTTCCCGCTGGGCCCGGTTTATTTTGGGAGGTCGCGGCCATAGGAAAGGCGTTGAACAAAACCCACACAGGCCGCCTCGATCCGGCCAACAGCCCCGGCGTCCGTTTGTCGGGCAAAGGGAAGGAACGGGTACAGGCCCCTTATTTTGATACGGGTTCACCCGCCAAACTCTATATCAACAGTACTCGCTATTTTGCCCCGGTAAGCCCGTGGGCCTGGAATTTTCAGCTGGGCCCCTACCGCCCGGTGCCACATTGGTTAGGGGCCCATGAGGGCCAAGTGTTGGCGGAGGCCAAAAAGGCTGCCCTGACCCACCTGGTCCGGGTAATTGAAACCTCAAGGGATTTGATAACGGAATTAGAGCACCTGCTGCAAAAGCAGCTGCCGGGCCAAGGATTCCCGGATGGTCGTTAGCGCGCCCCCCACCCTTTCATGGTGGATATTTTTCGCAGCACCGCATCTACCAGGCGATCGCATTTTTCGTTTCCGAACTCGAACAAATCCGAGGGGTCCACAAGTTGCAGGATATAATCCTTCATCATGTTGCGTGCCCGGTGAAGGCGAACTTTTACATTGCTGATACTCAACTGCAGGCCGGCAGCGACCTGGGCGACTTCCATGCCTTCCACTTCCTTGAGCATATAGACTACCTTGTACTTTTCCGGTAATTGTTCGATAGCCCTTTGAATGAGTATCACCGATTCCGTACGCATGGATTTCTTTTCAGGGTTCATATCCGTAGGGTCTGGGATTTGGAGTACTATGCAATCATTGGCGTCTATGGATTGCAACTGGTATTGCTTTTTTAATTTTCTTTTTCGTTGTAAGGCCTCGTTGATCCCTATTCGCACCAGCCAGGTAGAGAACAGGGATTCTTTATTAAACTGGTGGAGTTTTTCAAACGCTTTGATATAGGTGTCCTGCATGATATCATCCACATCTGCCGATTCCTGAAAGTAGCTCCGTATGGTCCGGAAGAGTAATTGGTTGTGCCTTCGCATTAAGATTTCGAACAATTCGCTGTCGCCTTCAAGGATTTGCTCAATGACTCGATTATCCGGTAGTAGTTCGTCCGGTTTATAGGCTTGTTTTGTCGCTCCCATGATGTGCTTGTTTAAACATTGGATGCAGGAAGCCCTCCCGGGTTACATTTTGTAACCCACGACGAAACCGAGCATCCAATGCATAGGTCCTTACGATCCAGGATGGCTATCGCCAGACGGTGTACCCGTGAACCGGGAACGCCATCGATAGCATCCTATAATATACCTGCACATTCTTCTATAAAGATAATCTATTATTTGAACTTTTTAAACAACGTATTTTGAATCACTCAGTGAGCATCCTCGAAAAACAATGGCTATCGGGCAACATGATCCGTTTGGTGGTCGAAAAACCCCGCGGGTACGAATACCACATAGGGCAGGCCGTTGAACTGGCCATAGACAAGCCCGAATATCAAAATAATTTTGCCCCATTTACCCTGACCAGTTTGCCCGATTCTTCCTATTTGGAATTCATCATCAAGGTATACCCGGCCAACCATGGGCTGACCCTGGCCATGGCCAAGCTCAGTACCAAAACCAAATTACTGGTTTCCGATGCGTGGGACTCCTACCGGTATGACGGACCGGGAACCTTTATCGCGGGTGGGTCGGGGATTACCCCTTTCATCCCCATGCTGCGGGACTTACATCACAAAGGCCGCCTGGACCGTCACCTCCTGATCAATGCGAATAAAACTTCCGGAGACATCGTATTGCAATCAGAATTGGAAGGAATGTTAAACGGCCGGTTTATCAATATCCTGAGCCAGGAAAACAACCCCCTCCATGACCACGGGACCATAGACCTGGAATACCTGACCAAAACCATCGGTTCCCCCCAACAAAAATTCTATCTCTGCGGCCCTCCCGGTTTTTCGGAAGGCATTAAAGACCACCTCCTGTTGTTAGGGGTCCGGGAAAAGAATATTCAAATAGGTTACTAACATAAACCCCCCTAATGGAACGAAACGGCCATAACGCACAAGTCATGTCATTCCCCGGGGCCTCTATGCGGGCCTCTACCGACCCCAAAGCCCATAAACTACAACGCATTTCCCATCATTTCAGGCAAATCATGGAGGCCCTTGGACTGGACCTTCAGGATCCCAGCCTCAGGGACACCCCGGACAGGGTCGCCAAAATGTATCTTGAAGAGGTCTTTAAGGGATTGGATCCGGGCAATTTCCCCAAAATTTCCCTTTTCGAGAACACCTATGGTTACAAGGAAATGATCCTGGTCCGTGACATCAGCCTTTACTCGTATTGCGAACACCACTTTGTCCCTTTTTTCGGGGAAGTGCATGTCGCCTACCTCCCCCATACAAATGTCATCGGCCTCTCCAAGTTGAACAGGGTGGTCGATTTCCTCGCAAGCAAACCGCAGATACAGGAAAAGTTGACCACGGAGATTGCCAACACCCTATGCAGCCTCCTTGGAACCAGGCACGTGGCGGTCATGGTGGAAGCAACCCATCTCTGTGTCGCTTCCAGGGGCATCAAGGATACGAGCAGCCGTACCAAAACAGCGATCTATCAAGGCGCCTTTAAAAAGAAACGCCTGCAGGAGAATTTCCTGCGGGCCCTGGAAGGGTAAAATATAAGGCCTTTTTGTAACCTCAGAAGTTGTCCTGCATCCAATCACCACATACTAATTTTAAATCATTATAAAATGAAACAACTGATAGGAATCCTGTTCATTGGCATGGCATCCCTGGCCTATAGCCAGGAAACACCCTCCCTTATGGATACCGAAGTAGCCTCGGTGGCAGTGGTGGCCAACAAAATCGATATCGATTACGCCAAAATTGCCCTCAAAAGATCAAAGAACAAAGACATCCTCGATTTTGCCCGCAGGATGGTTGAAGACCATAACGCGGTTATTGCCCAGGCCGCGGCCCTGGTAAAGAAGCTTGGCGTAAACCCCAAGGACAACGCCGTGAGCCAATCGTTGCTGGATGCGGCAGACAAAACCATGTCGGAACTCCAAAAAACGCGAAAAAAAGCGTTCGACAAGGCCTATATCTCCAACGAGGTAAGCTACCACAAAGCCGTCATTGCCGCCATTAACGACCTATTGATCCCCGAGACCGAAAATGATGAATTACGAGAACTGCTCCAGGCCGTCATCCCGGCATTGGAAGCCCATCTCGGGCATGCCGAAATGGTACTGCAGAAAGTCAACAGTTAATGGCCATGTTCCGATTCTTTATAAAATCGAAAATGAGTGCTTTGCCTGTTTTGCTACTGGCCCTGGCCCTGGGGGCCACCACCAGGTGGAAAAGGCCGGAACCCAGGACCCATGTCGTGGAAATAAGGCACATGAAGTTCATCCCGTCGGAAATTACCATTGCCAAAGGGGATAAGGTAGTTTGGGTCAACAAGGATTTTTTTGCCCACGATGTAACTGGCAAAGACGATTCATGGAGTTCCAAACCTTTCCAGCAAAATGAAAGCTGGAGCATGGTCATCACTGAAGACCTCTCCTATTACTGCAACCTTCACAAAGTGATGAAGGGTACCATCCGAATTAAGTGACAAACAATTGATTTGAAGTGGTTTGATGAATGCTGTGGGGAATCAGCCTGCTGTAACCGCAGGCTGATTTCAACCAAAACCGAAGTTTCATCACTGCAACATCCTAATATTTAAAACCAGAAAAACATGAAAACTAACCGAGTCTTCCAATACCTGGCAATACTGCTTATTTTGCCGGTTTCCATACAATGCACCCGTACCGAAACCATCACGGAAACCATAACCGAAACCATTACCGACACTATTATCCAAACGGAAACCGATACGCTTCGCCTGGACCCCTTGATGGTAGCGGAAGGCAAAGAAATATTCCGGTATGACACCTTTGGGGATGAAGCCTTTTGGAGCGATGTCCTGCATATTGACAAAGCCATCCTGGGTGATGCCAATGGCGGGTACGGCGATGGCGTAAGCCCTGCCACTGCCCTGGCGGTTGGCCTTAAAGTAGATGCGGAGGCCCTGCCCTCTGAGGTGGTAGCCGCCATCCAGGCAGGTGATGTTGATTTAAATGATCCTGCCACCACGCTGGCGCTACTGCAATTGGATGCCGTGGTTGGGGTAAAGGGGAATTTTGATGGCAACGGGGATCTGTCCTCGGTAGGCATTACCTGTGCGCTGTGCCATTCTACCGTGGACAACTCTTTCGCCGAGGGGATTGGCAAACGCCTTGACGGCCACCCCAACCGGGACCTGAATGTGGGTGTGATTGTCTCCCTCACAGACAATGCCCAATTTCTGGCCGACCTGCTGCACGTAGACGAGCCCACGGTGCGGACCGTTCTGAATGGCTGGGGCCCTGGAAAGTTCAACGCGGGCCTGTTTGTCGATGGTATTGCGTTGAAACCCGATGGGGGTATCGCCGCCAACCTCATCCCCGCCGCCTATGGGTTACAGGGGGTGCACCTGGCTACCTACACCGGCTGGGGCGATATGGTATACTGGAATGCCTTTGTTGCCAACCTGGAAATGCACGGGCAGGGCAATTTTACGGATGCCCGCCTGAACGATGCCGCGCAGTTCCCCATAGCCGCAGAAAACAATTTTGGCAACGTGGTGAACGATCCCGATATGATTACCCCAAAATTACCCGCATTGCAAGCTTATCAGCTCTCACTTGAGGCCCCAAAAGCCCCCGAGGGGAGTTTTGACCCAGTCGCCGCGTCCCGTGGTTTAGCGCTTTTCAATGGAGCGGCGCAATGCGCGACCTGTCATATTGCCCCCATCTTTACCGATGCCGGGTTTAACCTGCACACCGCAGAAGAAATAGGGATTGATGATTTTGAGGCCAAAAGGTCTCCCACCGGAAAATACCGCACCAGCCCTTTAAGGGGGCTGCATGCTAGGGCACAGGGAGGCTTTTACCACGACGGGCGGTTTGCCACCCTTGACGATGTCATTGAGCACTACAACACCCATTTTGACCTGCAATTATCCGGGGAGGATAAAAATGACCTTGTGGAATACCTGAAATCTATTTAAGACGACCGTTGAATGAACCCGTGATAGGTGCTTGTTGTTTGGAGGCGGGGAATAAGGTTAACCATACCTTGTTCCCTTCTCTGTTTCAAGGAGGCATATCGCGCAATGTGCGAACCAACGGCAATTTGACCGATGTAAAATGAGTATCCTCAGAAAATTCCATGCCATGCTGCAGTCTCACCGGCTCATGGCAATGCTCATGGGGTGCTTTGCCATAGCCCTGGCCGCCGGCACCTTCATAGAACATGGGTACAATACCGCGACGGCCCGTATACTGGTGTATAACGCCTGGTGGTTTGAAGGCCTGATGCTGTTGATGGTGTTCAATTTTGTCCTCAACATCAGGCGGCATGGATTGCTCCGCCGCCAGAAATTCCCCGTGCTACTGCTCCACCTGGCACTGGTCCTGATAATCCTGGGGGCTTTTATTACCCGCTACTATGGGATGGAAGGGTTGCTATCGGTCAGGGAAGGTGAAAGTTCGGACGAAGTGATTACCGAAAACACCTTTGTAAAAGTCACTGCTGAATACCATCAGGGCGACACCCTCTTTAGAAAGACCATTGAACACCCGGTATTACTCTCCCAGGCCACGCCAGGGGCCAATAGCTTCCGTATTTCTGATGAATTTATGGGCCGGCGCCTGGAAGTCGCCTATGGCGGTTTCACGGAAAATGCAGCACCCTACTTCAGGGAATCGCCCGATGGCCTGGAATACCTGGAAATCGTGGAGGCCAGCCAGGGGGAAAGGAAATCGAGTTTCCTCAGATCAGGGGCGGTCCTAAAACTCGGAGACACTTTTTTTGCCTACAACCAACCCACCCCGGACGCCATCAATATCACCACCCGTGGCGCGCATTTGTTTATTGAAGCCCCTTTTGACGGGAAGTTGTTGCAAATGTCTGCCCGGGAAGAGAGAAGACTTGCCGCCAATACCCCTGATACCCTTTACCACAAAGCCCTTTATGTCCTGAATTCGATACCGTTTACGATACCAGAACCGCCAAAACGCGGCTTTCCGGGGGCCAGGGCTGTAAAACCCACCACGGGTAAAGAACTCCCGGACGCCCTGCAACTGCAACTGAAAACGGCAGACACGGACCGGGCAATTACGGTCTTCGGCAAAAAGCAGGCATTGGGTGAACCCTATACCACCCTCATCAATGGCATTACGTACACCCTTTCATACGGCAGCAAAATACACAAGCTCCCTTTTCAATTAAAACTCAATGATTTCATTGCGGAAAAATATCCGGGAAGCCAGAACAGCTATGCCGCCTTTAAGAGCAAGGTAGACGTGCTTGGCCCTGGCGGAACCGTCAATGCAGAAATTTACATGAACCACGTACTTGACTACCAAGGATACCGCTTTTTCCAGGCCTCCTTCCACCCGGACGAAAAAGGCACTATCTTATCGGTAAACAGAGACGCCCCGGGAACCTGGACTACCTATGTGGGATACTTCCTGTTATACCTGGGATTGCTCCTGACATTGTTCAGCAGACATTCAAGGTTTCGCAAGGTATCAAAAAGCCTGACCCGGCTTTACCATCCCAAAGTACGCGTCCTGCTTGCCTGCACCATCCTCTGGGGTTGGCCGCAGGAAGGCAGGGCACAAACACCCCCCTCTCCCCTGTTGGTCAAAACACAGATTGATTCGATCCTGAGCGCCCATAAGGTACCACAGCCACATGCCCTCGCCTTTGGCAAGCTGGTTGTACAGGATCAAAACGGACGGATGAAACCCCTTAACACCTTTGCCTCCGAACTACTTAGGAAACTCAGCAAGCGCAATAGCTACAACGATCTCACGGCAGACCAGACGCTGATTTCCATAATGCAATTCCCTGAACTTTGGTACAATGTACCGCTCATCTATGTAAAAAAAGGCAATGACAGTATCCGAAAAATATTACAGGTTCCCGGGGATATCCGGCACCTTCCACTGGCCAGTTTTTTTGATCAGGAGGGTGCCTACAAACTGGAGGCCCGGGTGAAGCAGGCATATCAATTGGTTGTTCCCGATCGGTTTGCAAAAGACTTTATAGAAACAGACAGGCGGGTACACCTGCTCTATGATGCCCTTAGCGGACGCAACCTAAAGATCTTTCCTGTGCCGGGTGACCCCAACAATACCTGGCTTTCGGCCAATGCCTTCAAAGAAAAAGGGCTGGGGTTGAGGGACACTGTTTTTGTCGGGCAGGTACTCCCCTATTATTTCCAGTCCCTGGAGGAAGCAAGAGAAAGCGGGCAGTATGACAAGGCGCAAACCATCCTGGAGAAGATCGGGAAGTACCAACTTAAATATGGAAAGGAAGTACATCCCGGGGCATCCAAGATAAACGCCGAAGTCCTCTACAACAAGTTGGCCCCCTTTAACCACCTGTTCCTGGCTTATTTACTTGCCGGGTCCTTGATGCTCCTGTTTGCCATTGTCTCCTTTTTCCACCAAAGCAGGGGTATACGCTTTATCCTGAAAAGCTTGCGGATATCAATCGTTCTCTGCCTCCTGCTACATAGTGGCGGACTTGCCTTCAGGGCCTATATATCGGGGCACGCCCCCTGGAGCGATGCCTATGAAACGATGATCTATATCGGATGGGCCACCATGCTTATTGGCCTGTTCCTCAGCCGGACTTCCTACCTGGCTTTGGGTGCCACTGCCTTCGTGGTTTCGATACTCCTTATGGTGGCACACTGGAACTGGCTCGATCCGGCAATCGCGAATCTCCAGCCCGTATTGAATTCGTATTGGCTGATGATCCATGTCGCCATTATTGTAGCCAGCTACGGGCCCTTTACCCTGGGGATGGTATTAGGCCTTATATGCCTCTTTCTCATGGTCTTTATTAATGCCCGAAACCAAGAGCGGATGAAAGCCCAGATACGAAAGCTAACCTTAACCTCCGAGCTAGCGCTGACCCTGGGCCTGGTCATGTTAACCATCGGCAATTTCCTGGGAGGGCAATGGGCCAATGAAAGTTGGGGCCGCTACTGGGCCTGGGATCCTAAGGAAACCTGGGCCCTGGTGAGCATCATGCTATATGCCTTTATCATACATATGCGCCTGGTTCCCCGGCTTAGAGGTGCCTGGGTGTTTTCCATGATGAGCGTATTGGGCTATTACGCCATTCTCATGACCTATTTTGGGGTGAACTTTTATCTCTCCGGTTTGCACTCGTATGCCAAGGGCGACCATCTTTTAACGCCGGGCATTGTCACCTACTCACTTTTAGGGTTCCTGCTCCTTGGCACGGTCTCCTATGTCAGGCAGCGTCCTTACCTGTGACCATCGCCTGTTAGTTCGCTTGTTATCTGTTGCAGCAGTTCCAGCAATACATCCACTTCCTTTTTGTGTGTCCTGAAGGATAGTATGGCGGCGCGCAACGTATACCTGCCTTGCAGGATGGTCGATGAAATAAAAACACGCCCATCCTTGAGTAGCGCCTCCAGAATAGCCTTATTCAGGGTGTCATGACCACCTGGGCCCACCTCGTACCGAAACACCACGACACTAAGTTCAGGTTCACACAACACGTTAAACCCCAGCTTTTGCAATTGCCCGTAAAGGTACCGGGCAAGTTGCAACTTTTCGTTCAGGTATTCTGAAAAGACCCCTACGCCATATAGTTTTAACGGTAACCACATTCGCATCCCCCTGAAATGCTTGCTCAGCTCCGGTGAGAGGTCGGCTGGAGAATGCCTGTCCGCGTTCAAGGCGTCTTGCATGTAATTCGCATTGTATCGGTTGGCATCGAGCAAATGCTTCAACTTTTTCACAAGGACGATCCCTGAACCGTACGGCAGGAAAAGGCCTTTGTGTGGGTCCAGAATCACAGAATCAGCATATCCCAGACCCGAGAGCCTGTCCTTTCCCAATTTGGTAAGCATAAAAAACCCGCCATAGGCTGCATCTATATGGAACCATGCGCTGTACGCTTCACAAAGTTCATGGATTTGGTGCAAGGGATCTATGGCCCCGGTGTCTGTAGATCCCGCATTGGCCACCACCATAAAGGGAGACAGGCCTTTTTGGACATCCCCGGCCATCCGTGCACGGAGGGCAGGAACAGAAAGCCTGAATTTTTCGTCCACGCCAATCTCCCGCAGCAGGCATTCCTGCAGACCCAGGAACGCGATGGCCTTGTGGATACTATGATGCGTTTGAGGGGTACAGTAGATAACACTCTGGCGGACATTCCCCGCATGGATCCCCTTTTGCGTTCTGGCGGTGGCCAGGGCAATCAGGTTGGCCATACTCCCGCCGGAAGTCAGGTTCCCTCCAAATCCCCCATCATATCCAACCAGGTTTCCTGCCCAGCGGATCAGGGCTTCTTCCATCGCTACCGCCCCGGGGGAGGCATAGAATACCCCCGCGTAGCGGTTGGTTACGGCAGCCAGGTAATCGCCCAGGGCAGCACTGTAAATACCACCGCCCGGGATATACCCCATATGCCCCCCGGAAGCAGGGTTAAGCCCCCTGTCAACCACATGCTCCCGAAAGTCGTCGAGAATTTGTTCCAGCGAAGTGGGCGAATCGTCGATCCCCAACCAATCATCAGCTTCCGCCAGGGACGATTTCCGGTTGCTGTACGCCTTTTGGTCCTCCAGGCTCTCCAGGAATCCATTGGCGAAATCCAGTACCACCCGGTTAAAGGCGCTACGCGTTCCTGCCGATTCCTCCAGGGAAAATTCATCTGTCATAAGCATCGTATTTATGATCTATGGCACGGTCTTCAACACCGTGGGTAAGGGGATACACGCAACTATCCATCCCTGGCTGTAAAACCCGGGGGCCGTGCGAGGGAAGGGCAATGGCACCGTCCGGGGCCGGCTATCGCTTCATCCACCAGGTGTTTTTATTGACTTCCATCCGCCTGGCCCTTTTTCGCTTGTACGACCAGGTAAGCCCAACAATAAGGATTATGGTGAGCATCCTAAGGGTGTTGGATAATGCCCCCCCGAAGGCATTGTCGCTTACCGAGAACAACGCCCAGTACAAGTTCATAAAAAAGTGTAGAAAAACAGGTACCCAGATATTATTTTCCCATTCAACATAGGCCCAGGCAAATAAGACGGCCCCTATAAAGGTAGTACTGAAAATACCTATAAGGGTCCCCAATTCATCACTCTGGTACAAATGCATGAACGCGAATAGAAATGAGCCCAATAGCACCGATGGGACAAAGCCCAATTTGGTAAACCGGTATAGCTGGCCAAAAAGAAATCCCCGGAAATACACTTCCTCAAAAAAAGCGGCCGCCACCACCGATATCAGTATATGGTTCCAACTGATTTCGCTATTAAAATCAAATTTCCAGGCAAAACCGAGTAGCATGGGCAAGGTGCATACCAGAGCGAACGCCAGAGCCCTGATCACCGACCTGTCAAGGCCCAGGCTGCCTGGCACCCCCTTTGTTCCATGCATGAGGCCGGCCCCGATCAGGAGGGGGATCCCGTGAATGGCATAACTAAGGATATGGCTTATCCCCTTGTAGTTGATGTGGGTATCCAGCCAGGCCCGGAGTTCGTTAAAATATAAATCATCCAGAAAGAAATACAGGGCAAACGAGAGCACCGTAATCAATAGGATCCTGATATGCTTTTGTTTCATTGTAGTACGCATCAATGGATTACAAAATTAGTTTTAACTTCAAAAAGTACATCATCAGACATTGTATCCCGTTTGAACCCGGGTGGCATCGGCACCCAGTTGCAATAAAGTCCGCTTGACATCGCTCTCAAAATCCCTGGGCCCGCATACATAAAACCATTGCTCCAGGGTATGGAGACGCTGCTTTAAAAAACACGAATCAATATGCCCGGGGAGGGTTGGGTTGTCCTGGCCGCTCAGCACATGAATGGCATGATCCCCCAGGAGGCCCTCCAGTTCATTTTCAAACAAGATATCCTCCGGGTTCCTGATCGCATAAAATAACCTGTTGTGCCTGACTGGTATCAAGTCGTCAGCACACTTTGCAATCTTCCTGAAGATGGCCATAAACGGAATGATCCCGGTCCCGGCCGCGATAAATGTGCCTGCCCCCTTGTAGGTAAAGGCATCCCAGGGTTCGGATACCTGTAAGCAATCTCCCGGATCCAGTTTTGAAAGGCCATAGGTAAGTCCTTCCCTGTTCTGGCGGACCTTAACGATGACTTCCAAGAAATCATATTCACTAAAATTGATCAATGTAAAGGGTGCGACCTCAAGTTCGTAACCGGGCTTATCAATACTCAGGGCAATGGCCTGACCGATGGCATGGTCAAAACCCCATGGTTTCTGAATCCGAAGCCGTATTACATCCTTTTTTATCCGGGCTATATCCAGCAATTTTGCCTTATAGGGAAAGATAAACCCGGTCGTGGCATCCGCGTTCATGATGTTCTTTTAAATACTACGCTTACTTACCTATTAGATGGATGGCACCCCCTGAGGTTACAAAACAATCAATACCCCCGCGAAGGAAGGACCTCTTCCCGACTTCAGCGCTATCCAACCAGGTTTGCCACCAATTGTACGGACTTTGTAACCATCATCACCGCCTGGCATCTAAAAAAGAAAACAAAGAACATGATGGTAACAAATTCCAAACCCGATTTTGAAATCGCAACCCTTTATTCCATCCTTAAATACACATTTGGGGTAGTACCCATTGTTGCAGGATTGGATAAATTCCTGAACCTGCTAACTTCCTGGGAACTGTACCTGTCTCCCACTCTTACAGGCCTGCTCCCCATAGAGGCGGGTGCATTCCTAAAGGTGGCAGGGGTAATAGAAGTAGCTGCAGGGGCCCTGGTAATTATCAAAACACGATTTGGGGCCTACCTGGTTGCCGGCTGGCTGGTATTGATTGCCTTGTCGCTGGTCCTAAGCGGGCAGCACCTGGATGTGGCGGTACGCGACCTTGTCATGGCTATTGGAGCCTATACGCTTGCCCGATTGAGCGTAATCCTGGACAAATGATGCCGTACCCTATTCATAAAGGACCAACAAAGGGCATGGGGCAAAATTCACGATTTGTTTCCGCAGGGAAGGGCCCCAACCAAAATAAGACAGGAAGCCGGGCAGGCGAACCAGGTAGCTGACCAAGGCCCACCTGTTCTGTGGTTCTTTTTCTGAGGTACCGCACACCAGCGGGCGATCCTTATGGGACAGGAAACAGTGCTTAACCCCCGACAGCCTGCGGCGGAGGATTACCTGGCGACGCTTGACAGCGGCTTTGAAAAATCCTTTCGCCTCAGGCTTATAAATATGCAGGTGGGCATCATGGGCCGCCGCAATTTCGGCAAGCAATCCCAGTTGGCTGGCATCGTCCCTGGTTTTATGGCGCAACACCATCAATATGTCCCGCCTGGTTATGGGCCGGGCATCCAACGGAACTACCAGGACCGGGCAATTCAGGCTACTTCCCAATACTTTGTGGACCTTGCTCCCAAACCGGCTTCCCCGGCAGGAGTGGATCCCCCTGGCCCCCAATACGATCATTTCTATTCCCAATTCCCCCACCAGGCCCTGTAAGGCTTCGAGCAAGGGGCCCGGCCGTGCCAGGGTGCGGAATTGATGCAGCGGATTATCCAATTCAAAGGTCGCTTTGGTCAGGATGTGCCCCAGGCCTTTGAGGGAATTCCTTTTGGCCAGCTCATTGAAGGCCCCTTCCGGATCCAGGACATATGCTCCCCTTGTTCCGAAATGCTCCGTACGGTAGGCATTCAATACAAAAAAATCACAGGGGACTTTCTCCAGCAGGGAAGCGGCATACGTAATGGCCTGCCATGAGTCCTTTGAAAAATCGCTTAATAACAGTACCTTTTTTCTCATCACCCGATATTGTTAAATTCTTGCCTTGAGCACCACCCCGGTCAGCAGCTTGTTTTTCAGGGGCCTGTAGGCCCGAACTATTTCCATGTAGGCCCGCCTTTGCTC
>MRWG01001285.1_pt1 | contig 17025 bp, 10 predicted proteins | sample 1013341 | NCBI WGS metagenome assembly MRWG01 (sample SAMN06117577, study PRJNA244670) | biofilm metagenome | biome: Water; feature: Cathode Biofilm; material: Biofilm; isolation source: microbial consortium enriched at the cathode of a solar microbial fuel cell | place: USA: District of Columbia ... | reverse complement strand
GCCAAGCCGGTCATCAGACCGATCTTGCCGATCGCCATCAGCCGTTCACCCAGAAAGGCGTGGGCGAGAACCGCGGCGAGGATCGGCTGCGCGTTGGCGATGACGGTCGCGAGACCCGGCGAGACGAACTCGGCGGCATGGAACATGCCGAGGAATCCCAGGCTCGTGGAGCCGAATCCCACCAAGACGACCAAGGCCCAGGAGCGGGCGCCCCGCGGCACCGGACGGCGGAAGAGGATTCCGAATCCGATCAGGCAAAGGCCTGCGAGCGCGGCACGCATCGCGGCGAAGGCAAGATGGGGTGCGAGATCCAAACCTATGGTAATTAGGGGAAAGCATGACGCCCAAAGCATCATGACAGCCAGAAGACGCAGGGCGACGCCAACCGTCATGGCTCAAGCATCGAGATCTGCTCGCCCGAAACGTATGAGCGGCGTATTGAATTCAATGAGGGGTTCTCCAGGAGCGACAACAGGCTTCGTCTCGGCCAGTCTGCAGGATGAAGGATGAGCATTCTTTCCGAACAATATGTGTGGCTCGTCTGGTCGAGCGTTTTTCTTGTGCCGTGGCTGGCCGCATACGCAGCATTCCGGCAGCATCGCAAGACCATGTGGTGGGCAAGCCTGTTCACCACCCCATTCGGTCTCACCGAGCCGCTTTTCGTTCCGGAATATTGGAACCCACCCAGCCTGTTCGACTTGGCGCAAACGACTGGGTTTGACATCGAGAGCCTCATCTTCTGCTTCGGCATCGGCGGCATTGGCGCTGTCCTCTACAATCTCTTGACCGGCCGCGGGCTGAGATCTGTGCCGGCCGGCGAACGACGGTCGTCGCGCCATAAATTGCATCTTTGGGCCCTCGCGACGCCATTTCTAGCCTTCCCCATTCTGTACCCTTTCCCTTGGAATCCGATCTACCCGGCGATCGCCGCCATGATTCTTGGTGCGGTCGCGGCGATTCTCTGCCGGCCGGACCTGGCCCGAAAGACGTGGATCGGCGCTCTTCTCTTCCTCGGATATTACACCGTGTTCCTGCTGAGCCTCGAATGGACCGCGCCCGGCTACATCGAGCAGGTATGGAACCTCGGTGCGCTGTCCGGGCTGAGTGTCCTGGGCTTTCCGATTGAAGAACTCCTGTTCGCCGCCGCCTTCGGCGCCTACTGGGCGGGCGTATACGATCACTTCACTTGGCAAAGGCTAGCCCGGGCGACGTGAGCAAGGCCTCGCGGTGGACCGCGGAGCGCAGCAGAAGCCCACCCGCTTCGGTATGGCCCAAACACGGCGCTCACGCTTCTGCCCAACTTGGTCTTGGCAGTTCCGCCAGGTCGACTTCCTCATAGAGCCGGTCCGCATCGTCCTTCCGAGCAAGTTCCGTTCCGGGCGTGAGGAGCGCCGCCGTCCCCGCGGCTACAGCGTAACGGAACGCCTCCTGGAGGCCTGCACTCGCTGAAAGGCGCCACACCAAGGCCGCAAGGAAGCTGTCGCCCGCGCCAACGGCGCTCGCGATCCGGACGGGAAGCGCGGCCGCGCGGAGATGGGCATCGCGGCTGACCAGCAAAGCGCCCTGGTCGCCGAGCGTGAGCGCGACGATCTCTGCCTTGCCGGCACGCACGAGTTCCGCCGCCGCGCGCGTCCAGTCCGACTCCCGGTTAAGCGGAAGACCGGTCAGATCCCTAAGCTCGCGCAGGTTTGGCTTGACGAGGTGGACGCCCTGTTCAAGTGCGGCGGCAAGTGCCGGACCCGATGTATCGAGGACGAGGCGAGCCCCGAGCAAGCCCGCAATCTCGGCGAGCCTCGCGTAGAAATCGTCGGGCACCCCCGGTGGCAAGCTGCCGCTCGCGACGATGTAGTCCGGTGGGTCGGTAAGCGCAGCCACGCGATCGAGGCACGCCTGCCACTCGTGTGCGCTGAGCGGCGCCCCCGGGAGCACGAACCGGTACTGGTCGCCGTTCGCCTCGTCGATGATCGTGAGGCTCTCGCGCGTGTCGGCTGCGGCGTCGACCGGAATGCTCAGGATGCCCTCTTGGTCCAGAAGGCGGTGGAGGAGGCGCCCCGGCGTGCCGCCGGTTGGATAGAGCGCGCGACAGTCGCCGCCGAGACGTTTGACCACGCGGACGACGTTGATGCCGCCGCCGCCCGGATCGCGCCGAACGTCCGTGCATCTGAGCTTGCGAACCGGAACGACCTTGTCGGTCGACGCAGATACGTCGACCGAGGGGTTCATGGTCACTGTCAGGATGGCTGTCATCGAGGGCGCTCCATCGGTTGGGCGCTCGCCGCCGCCGCGGACGCGGAGCGTCGGGTAGCCGCATGGAGGACCAGGAGCCCCGCCGATGCCGAAATCAGGGAAGCCGTGAGGACGGCGAGCTTCGCGTTCGCCAACATCTGTGGATCGGGAAAGGCCAAGGCCGCGACGAACAGGCTCATCGTGAACCCGATCCCGGCGACGGCTGCGGCCCCACAGACGTGTGTCCAGGTCACTCCCTTCGGCAATCGACCGGCAGACAGCCGCACAGCGACCCATGTGGTGCCGAGGATGCCGATCGGCTTGCCGGCGACTAGCCCGAGGATGATCCCCAGGGACTCAAGTGCCCAAAGACCGTCTAACGCGCTCGCATCGATTGCGACGCCGGAATTGAAGAAGGCGAATAGGGGTATTACGACGAATGATACCCAGGGTTGAACCTCGCGTTCGACGCGATGAAGCGGGGCGTGGCCCGGCGTCCGCAACGGTACGGCAATCCCAATCAGAACGCCGGCCAGGGCCGCCTCGAAGCCGGAGCTCAGCATGGCCACCCAGAGAGTCCCACCGACCGCGACGTAGGGCCAGACCCGCGTGACCGCGAACCTATTGAGGAGCCACAGGCCGCAGAGCGCTAAGCCCGCGACGCCGAGCGGAATGGCGACTAAGCCTTTTCCGTAAAACAGGCCGATGATCAGCACGGCGCCGATGTCGTCGAAGATCGCGAGTGCCGTCAGGAAGGCGCGCAGAGCCACCGGTACGCGAGAGCCGAGCAGCGCGAGCACGCTGACGGCGAGCACGATATCCGTGGCGGTCGGGACCGCCCATCCGCCCGATGCGGCAGGATCTCCCCAAGTGACGGCAGCGTAGATGAGCGCGGGTACCGCCATGCCGCCGACGGCGGCGTATACGGGAAGCGCGGCCTGCCGGAATGTCGAGAGATGCCCTTGCAGCAGCTCCCGCTTGATCTCCATGCCGACGAGCAGGAAAAAGAACACCATAAGGCCGTCGTTGACCCAGAGGATCAGAGGCTCGTCAGAGGTCAGCGACCCGATCCCGAGATGCACCGTCGCGTGGTGGGCATACTCGTAGACGGGTCTGAGCGGCGAGTTCACGGCTGCAAGGCCGGCGATCAGGCCTCCCAGGATGAGCACGCCCGGCAGCCGCTCAGCGCCAAGGATTCGAAACCACAACATCGCGCTCTCCATGGGCCGCCGTTCGGTCTCTGTCTCCGCCGTCCATCTTCACAAACCATTCGTACGAGTTTCGCACCCGAGCGCCGCCGCCGGGAAACCGGGCCACTATCCCGCGAGCCGTGCACCACGACCTTCGCGGGACGGGAGCGCACGAGCGGCCAGTAGCGTCCCCTCGCAGCCCGTGGCCGCCCGCGCCGTTGCTCCTATCAAAGGTAGGCCTCGGTCGCGTAGCGGCGCATCATGCGCTGGCTGTTGAAGTAGTAGGCGACGTTGCCGATCGCCTGCTTCATCATCCAGCGCCAGCGTCCCGGGTCGGTGTAGTAGAGCGGCAGGATAGTGCTTTCGAGCTTATCATAGAGGGCGGCAGCGTGGTCGCCGTCGGGGCCGCCGTCTCCATCTGCGCCTATAGCCCAACCGGTCACCCCCTCGATGCAGGCCTCGAGCCACCAGCCGTCGAGGACACTCAGGTTGAGCACGCCGTTGAGGGCCGCTTTCATGCCGCTGGTTCCCGAGGCCTCGAGCGGCGGTAGCGGCGTGTTGAGCCACACATCCGCGCCGGCGACCAGCGTCTTGGCGAGCTCCATGTCGTACGCCGGCAGGAAAACACAGGTGACCTTGCCGGCTAGGCGCCGCGCCGTCTCGTGGATGGCGCGGATGGCCTCCCTTCCCTCGCGGTCCCGTGGATGGGCCTTGCCCGCCATCACGATCTGGAACGAATGCCGAGAAGCGACCCTGGCCAGCCGGTCGAGGTCGTTGAAGATCAACATCGGCCGCTTGTAGCTGGTCATGCGTCGCGCGGAGCCGAGGATGGGCGCGGCGGGATCGAGGGATACGCCAGTGAGCGACTTGACTCGGGCGACGAGGCCGCTCTTGGCGGCCTGGTGGCACCGCCAGATCTCGTCCTCTGGCAGCTGGAGGGCGCGCACCAGGATTTCCGGCTCATGCTGCCATTGCGGGAGATGCGCCTGATACAGGCGGGCGAAGGCGTCATGCGTCCAGGTGCCGACGTGGACGCCGTTGGTGACGGCGTGGATCCGGTAGCCGGGGAACATGCGCCCGGTCGTTTCGGCGTGACGGCGCGCGACACCGTTGATGTAGCCGGACAGGTTCAAGGCGAGCCGGGTCATGTTGAGCCGGTCGCCGCCCGCGAGGCGTTTGAGCGTGTCGAGCTCGACGAAATCCGGCAGGAAGTGCATGAAGAGGTCATAAGCAAAGCGGTCGTGCCCCGCCTCGACCGGCGTGTGCGTGGTGAACACGCAGCGATCGCGCACCTCGGCGATGTCGTATGGCGGCTCACCGGGAATGCGATCCTCCGGCTGGACCTTCCAGCGGTTCAAGAGGTCGAGCGTCAGCAGCGCCGCGTGACCCTCGTTGAGGTGGTAGGTGTGCAGATCGAAGCCGAGGGCACGCAGTAGCCGGATACCACCGATGCCGAGCACGATCTCCTGCTTGAGGCGATAGGCCTCATCGCCGCCATAGAGGTGATGGGTAATCTCGCGGTCGGCCGCGGCATTCTGACCGAGGTCGGTGTCGAGCAGAAGGATCGGGATCTGGTGGCCATGGGGACAGGTGTGGACATAGAGCCAGGGCCGGATCCACACCGGGCGACCTTCGATCGGCACCGCGATCATCGCGTCGAGCGGAGTACACCATTCGGCGGGCTGCCACGGATCAGGCTCCTCGACCTGCCGGCCCTCGTCGTCGACCCGTTGGTGGAAGTACCCCATACGGCTCACCAGGGTCACGAAGACCACCGGCAAGGCGAGGTCGGCGCAGGAGCGCGCGGTGTCGCCGGCCAGGACGCCAAGCCCACCGGCATAGGTCCGCATTTCGGACCGGATCGCAATCTCCATCGAGAAGTAGGCGATGCGCGTTCGTGCACTGAACGGATCGAGTACGGACATTGGCAAACCCTTAGTGCATCGTTGCGGTAAGTGGAACGAAGCAAACTGTCATCGCTCCCTCCCTTGGTTCGTGAGGGCGTTGTCCCAGAACCGGTCGACCGTATGGCGCCATGGACCTCGGACGGTCTCTCCGAAGGAGCGCTCGTCGACAGTTGGCGCGCTTTGGAACAGCGAGCCCGGCACGTCGAGCACGAAGGTCTCGTGGTCCTCGGTCGCGCGGAGATCCTGCCAACGGACTGCGACGAGATCGGTGCCCAGTCCGAGGAGACCACCGCGGGCCACCAGCACGAGCGCGACGCTGCCCGAGGTGGGGTCGAGGACGACGTCCGCGATCTCGCCCAACCGCTCATCCGCTTTGTTCCGGAGATCCGCCCCGATGAGCGCGGTAGCCGGGACCGGCGCGCACATGGCAGCGAGCGGGTGCGCGCGTGCGAGGTGGGCGCGTCGCCATCGCGTGCGCCTTTGCGGATTGGCCTGCTGAGCTTCGACGGCTTGCTGGTGTCGGCGATACAAGTCCCGCATGGTAACGAGAATCTCCTGGCACTGCGCCTCGTTGCCCTGCATCGCCAGGTTATAGGCCCCGTTCCGCAGGATACGGATTTGCTGGCGCGGCGTGCCGGTGGGCTCGAAGTAGCCGCGCGGCACAAAGGGGCTGCGGCTCTCGGGCGCCACCACGCCGAACCCCGACTCGTGGAGCGTCCGGTCGAAGCTGTCGAGGTCGCGCAGGCACTGCGCGGCCGCGATGACCTGATAACGAGGCGGCAGCGTCCCGCGCTCAACGGCCGTCGCCTGCACCGAAACCAGGGACGCCATCGCGAAGGAAACGACCAACGGCCGCAAAACTCCGAGCCTCGGTCCTGCGTTGTGCGGGCGCCGCCGGCGTGAGGCCCCTGGCTCCACCGCATCGATACCGCGCGACCCCACGCGAGTGGACCGCCCCAGCTCGCTCCCGTCGGCACTCGGAGACGCGCCTCTCATACGAGAGTAGACCGGATGCCCAACGCCGCATTGGTCTTCGTCATGGAGGCGCCGGGGTCACGTTCACGGGCAGTCAAGGCCCGAATGGCGTCGATCGTCTCGGGGATGACGATCGCCTGGTTGTCGACCATGTAGGCGTAGAAGACCTCGTCGCCACGTACGGTCACCAGGTCTTCCCAGAGCGCGACCTCGTAGAGGTTGTCGCGGGGCCGCCCCAGGTCAGCCATCAGCTCCTTGACCGCGTTGAGCGCCGTCAGACCATCTTCCATGCGGATCAGCGCGATGCGGGAGGAGCTGCGGAAGGCGTCGACGACCTCCTCGGTGCTCGCCTCTCGCGTGAGCTGCACCGACCAGCTGTGCAGATGGGCGATGTTCTCCGGCACCTTGACGGCGATGGTGACGACGTCGAGCTCGGGGTCGACGGTCTGGGCGTCGGGCCCCTGGTGGCTCGGGATCTCGTTCTCGGGAACCAGCGTGTTCATGATGCCGCCCTTGTGGCTCTCCCACGGGTCGGTCGCCCGTCGCATGACCGTTCCCCGCGCCTTCTTCAGGAGGCCGGCCTGCTTGAGGGCGGTCAACGTGCGCACGATGGAGGTCGTGTTGCACGAGACGACGCGGGTCGCCGGCTGCCCCAAAGCGTCGGCATAGCTCGCCTCGGCGACGAAGGAGTGGCCGGTCACCTCGTGCTTCTCGCCACCCTGCACGATGAACTTCACGCCCTGGACGCGGTAGCGTTCGGCATTCTTCGCCCCGATCGGCTTGGGCGTGCAGTCGACCACCACGTCGGTGACCTTGAGCAGATCGTCGAGGGTGCCGTCAATCTTGAGGCCGGCCTTCCGCATGGCGTCCGCACGGTCGTCCAGCGAGGCGAAGAGCTGGAACCCCTTCTGCTGCGCCAACCTCATGCGCCAGTCGGTCTCGATATCGGCGACGCCGACAAGCTCCATGTCCTCCTGGCGCGCCACCGCGTCGGCGACGCGCTTGCCGATGACGCCGTACCCGTTCAGGGCGACGCGGATCTTTCCTTGCTGTGCTGCCATCTTCCGTTCTCCTTGCGCTCAATTGCCGTCCATTCCGATTCGAATCGGACCGGCGCCTTGGCGGCCCTGCACACGCGGTCGACGTCGACTGCGAGAGGTACGAGCCAAAGCGCTCCTGCTGCTCCCGCCTCATGGCCCGCCCGGGGCGTCCGGCGACGGACCGGCGACCACGTGCTGAGGACGGCCATGGGCGAACGCCGTAATGTTCGCGACCGTGGTATCGACGATGCGTCGCACGGCCTCGCGTGTGTTGAAGGCGCTGTGCGGCGTCACGATGACGTTCCGCATGCTCAGGAGCACGTGGTTGGCGACGAGGTTCCGCAGGTCGTGCTGGTCGCAGAAGATCGAGCAGATGAGCTCTGCTTCCTCCCGGATCATCGGCTCGTCCGGGAGCACGTCGAGCCCAGCCGCGGCGACCTTGCCGCTCGTCAGCGCCTGGATGAGCGCCCGCGTATCTATGAGGTCCCCGCGGGCGGTGTTGATCACGACCACTCCGTCCTTCATGTGTGCGAACGCCCTGGCAGAGAGCATGTGCCGGGTCTCCGGCAGCGACGGGACGTGGAGCGTGATCACATCAGCGGTGCCGAGCAGCTCCTCGAGCTCGGCGTAGCGGAAACTGGCCTCGGTCGCGAGCCGCGGATCGGGCCGCGCATCGAAGGCCACGACCTCTATTCCGAAACCACTGGCGATGCGGATCACATGGCGGCCGATGCTGCCCGTGCCGATGACGCCAAGGATCTTGCCCGCGAGATCGAAGCCCTCCAACCCTTCGGGCGAGAAGTGCCCCCGTTGGGCTCGGTCCATGGCTTCGGGCAGACGGTGGCTGATCGCGAGCAACAGCGCGAAGACGTGCTCCGCCACGGCCCTCTCGCCGTAGGTCGGCACGTTGCTCACCGTTATGCCGTGCGCGGCGCAGTAGCTCGTGTCGATATGGTCATATCCGGTCGAGCGCGTGGCGATGAGCTTGAGGGTCGGAAGCTTCTCGAGAACGCCCTTGTGGAGCTCGGAGTAGATGAAGGTCGAGACGACGTCCGCGTCGGCGTGTGCGGCCGCGTTGTCGCTTCGCAATGGTGCTTCGACGAGGACCAGATCGTGCCCGCCCTTCAGCTTTTCGAAGGCGGGAGCCTCGCGGGGCTCGGCTTCGAACACGACGATTTTCATCGCGTCGCTCCTCTGCTCCCGCCGGTCGTAACTTCGGCCTGAGAGGCTCGCGCGCCCGCTTCCTTTCGTCTTTGCGTAGCTGCCATCGGTCGCCATCCGCCGCCAGCGACGTGGCAGTCGAACTCCAGGACGTCGCCCGCCTTGAACGAATGCACCTGGTTGCGTACGCCTATACGAGACGGCCCGCCCCAGCCGTTGGGCGCAGAGAGAATCAGCCGGTCGCAGCTTATGTCGAGGTAGAGCCAATTGCCGTGGTAGAGCAACTTCATGCGGAGGCCCTGCAGTTCCGTCGGGAGGCAGGGGTTGAGCCACAGCGCATCGTCGCGGAACTCGAGGGCGGTCTGGCCACGGGAGACGAGATCGACCGTGCCCGCCATCGCCCCGAGATGGACCCCTTCCATCGTCGTTCCACCTTGAATGTCGGCGACGTCGCTTTCCAGGGCTTCGGCGAAGAGGCTCCACGAGCGGGCCCGATCGCCCCGCGCCAGCACCCAGGAGTGGACGACGCGGCTCAGCGTCGAGCCATCCGAGGTCCGCCGCACGTAATAGGCGATGTTGTTGCGGAGGAGGTCCGGCTCAAACGGATAACCGAGCGATGTGATAAGGTCGTGCAGCTCATCGTAAGAGAAGAGATAGAAGAGCATCAGCACATCGGCCTGCTTGGACGCCTTGTATCGATTGACCGTGTCTCCCTCGGCGTCGAGGATGCGGTCGAGCCGCTGAATGTCAGCGTATTTCGCCCGATAGGCATCCCAGTCGAGCTCCTCCAGGCGGTCGTATCCTTCGAACTGGGCGATGATCCCGCCATCCAGGAAGACCAGCTGCATCCTGCGACTTATGTCGTCCCACCGGGCGGTCTCGTCGTGCGTCAGCGCGAGCAGGCCTTCGAGCTCTCGGCGACGCTCGATACCGACAAAGTCCAGCGCTTCGGCGGCGCGGCGCAGTACCCAGGCCGCCATCACGTTGGTGTAGGCGTTGTTGTCGAGGCCGGGCTCCTCGCGCCAGGGATAGCGGTCATGGAACTCGTCCGGTCCCATGACGCCACGGATCTCATAGCGCCCGAGATTCTCATTATAGGACGCCATGCTCGCCCAGAAGCGGGCGATCTCCACGAGCATCTCAGCGCCGTAGCAGGACAGGAACTCGCGGTCTCCCGTGGCCTGCCAATAGCGCCAGACATTGTAGGCGATCGCAGCGCTCACATGGCGCTGCAAGTGGGTGTTGTCCGGTGTCCAGCGGCCGGAGCGCGGGTTGAGATGCAGGACCTGGCTCTCCTCGCGGCCGCTGGACCCGCTCTGCCAGGGGAACATCGCGCCGCCGTAGCCGGCCTCGTGCGCGAGCCGTCGTGCGACCGGGAGGCGTCGGTAGCGGTAGAGCAGCAGTCCTCGGGCGATCTCGGGGAGGTGGAAGTTCAGGAACGGCAGGATGAACAGCTCGTCCCAGAAGATGTGGCCGCGATAGGCTTCGCCATGCAGCCCGCGCGCGGGGACGCCGACGTCGAGGTCGCTTGTGGCCGGCGAGACCGTCTGCAGCAGGTGGAAGATGTGGAGCCGAAGGACCATTTGTGTGTGTGGGTCGTTGTCCAGTGCGATGTCGCAGCGGTCCCACAGGGCGCGCCACGCCTGCACGTGAGAGTCCAGCAGCCGGTCGAAGCTCTCGGCGTTGTCGATCGCCCCGATCGCCGCCTGGCGGGGCTCGGAGATGGCGCGATCCCGGGATGTAAAGAGCGCGACCACCTTCTCGACCGCGATCGCGTTTCCTTCCGTCGCCTGGAACATCAGCTCCTGCCCGACAAACCCTTCTTCTTCGAAGGTCTGGCGTTCGACCGCGAGCGGCTCCCCGTCCCGGCAAAGCCGCGTCCGCGCGGCTTGAGCGATGCGGAGCCGCGACTGGCTGGCTTCGACGACGAGCAGGATCCCGTCGCCGCTCGACGTGCCGGTCTCGAGCGGCACGAGGTGCTTGCTGTTGAGTTGCCGGTAGCGCTCCACGCCCGCGTTGATCACCCGTCCGTCGAGCGCCGTACGCACGACCGCCCGGCCTGACCAGTTCTCCGGGCGCAGCGTTACCTCCAATCCCGCGAGATGGGACAGGCCCATGTGGACGAACCGACGGCTCGCTAGCGACGTCTCGCGGCCCTCGGCGTCCCGGACGCGCAGGCGTCGCTCCAGCAGGCCTCTCTCTAGGTCGAGTTCCTGTCTGTAGTCCAGGAGCTCGACGCGCCGGAGGTTGAGCCAGTCGCCGTCCTCGGGGCGAAAGGTCAGCGGCAGCCAGTTCGGCAGGTTGACGAGGTCTTCGTTCTCAATGACCCGCCCGGCGATATCGGTCTGAAGGCGGTCGTAGCCGCCGGCGAGATAGGTGCCGGGGTAATGGACGTCATCGGCCTCCGTCTCTTCGGCTGCGCCGCGTGTCGCGAAGTAGCCGTTTCCGAGCGTGCACAGCGCCTCGCGCAGCCCCTCCTGCGCCGAATCGAAGCCCTCGTAGACGAGCTTCCAGCTGCTGTCAGGCATGGCCGCGCTCCTTCAGGACGGTAGCGAGATCCTCCAGGAAGCGCCGGACGTCGGCGGGGCGGTCGAGCACGTAGCGGGCGGCGGTTTCTCGGGCCGGGCACCCGACCAGGATGGCGACGCCGCGCTGGGCCAGGGCCGCAAAGGCGTCCTCGTCGGTCGTGTCGTCCCCGAGATAGAGCGGCACGACGTCGGAGTCATCCAGCCCGAGCGCCCCCAGCACCCACAGCACGGCCTTGCCCTTGTCCCAGTCGAAACGGGGACGGAGCTCGAAGACCTTCTTGCCGAAGGTCTTGCGCAAGTCGGCAAACTCGGCGAGCACCCGGTCCACGGCGTCCTCGACCGCCGGCACCTCGTCTTCAACGACCTGCCGATAGTGGACGGCGACGGCGAACCGCTTGGGCTCGACGAGCGCCCCCTCGACCCCCGCAAGGACCTTGCCGAGGCGCTCGGCCGCATCGCGGACGACTGCCGCGAAGGCCGCACCCTCCTGGTGTTCCACCTTGAGGCCGCGTGGACCGGAGATGTCGAAGCCGTGGCTGCCGGCATAGACGAGCTCGTCGAGCCCGACCAGCCTCTCCACGTCGGCGCGGTCGCGGCCCGAGATGATCCCGACCATGCAGCGCCGGGCGAGGGCCTTGATGGCGGCGCGCGTGCCCTCGGACAGGATCGCCTCGTCCGGCCGCGCGACGATCGGTGTGAGGGTGCCGTCGTAGTCGAGGAACACGACCACGCGCTTTCCATCCAGGAGCCGGCCGATCTCGCCGGGCCGATCAAGGATCCGGGGAACGGCATGCACGGACTGGCACGGGGCCGTCAGTCGTGTTCGGATGTGCAGCCCGGCGAGGTCGGACACCACGAGGTCGGCGCCGTTCCTCCGGAGTTCCACCGTCTGGCCGGAGCGGTCGACGCCGACGACCAGGGCGAACCCGCCGGCCCGGCCGGCCTGGACGCCGCTGATCGCATCCTCGAGGACCATAGCCCTGTCGGGTTCAGCGCCGAGGCGCTCGGCGGCGGCGAGGAAGAGATCGGGTCGCGGCTTGCCTTTCAGGCCAAGCCGCGCAGCGTCGTTGCCGTCGATGCAGACATCGAACAGGTCGGCGAGGCCGGCGGCCTCCAGCACGGCGCGGGCATTCCGGCTCGAGGACACGAGCGCCGTCTTGGCGCCGCGGTCGCGCAGCCGCCGGATCAGCACCACGGTGCTCTCGAAGACTTCGACGCCGTCCCGCTTCAAGCTGTCGCGGAAGTACCGGTTCTTCCTGTTGCCGAGCCCGCAGACAGTCTCCCGGTCGGGCGGGTCGGACGGATCGCCGCGGGGCAGCGCGATGCCGCGCGACTCCAGGAAGCTCGCCACCCCGTCGTAGCGCGGCTTGCCGTCGACGTATCGCCGATAGTCCTTGTCGATGTCGAAAGGTTGGAACGGCTCTCCGGTTTCATCGGCCCGCCGGCCCAGGTACTCGTCGAAGAGCCGCTTCCACGAGGCGGCGTGCACCCGGGCGGTTCGAGTCACAACGCCGTCGAGATCGAAGACCGCGGCATCGAAGTCCTGGATGCGCAGCCCGGCATCGTCACAATAGGGACATTCCGTGTCGTTCATCGTGCGGACCTTCTTTTCTCCGTAGGACGCACCGGAGACTCCCACTCCGGCGCTCAGCCCGCCTGCGCCTTGCGTCCTCCGCTTTCCGCCGCCGCGACCTCGCGTTTCACGGCGATGAAGCTGTCGGGGCTCACAGACATCGAGTCGATACCGCACGCCACCAGGAACGCGGCGAAGGCGGGGTGGTCGCTCGGAGCCTGGCCGCACAGGCCGACCTTGGCGCCGGAGCGGTGCGCGGCCTCGATCACCGTGCTGATCATCCACTTGACCGCCTCATCCTGCTCGTCGAACAGCTCGGCGAGCTCGTCCGAGTCGCGGTCGACGCCGAGTGTGAGCTGGGTCAGGTCATTCGAGCCGATCGAGAAGCCGTCGAACCGCTCGGCGAACGCCTTCGCGAGCACGACGTTGGACGGAATCTCGCACATGACGTAGATCTCGAGCCCGTCCTCGCCCCGCGTGAGCCCGTTCTCCGCCATCACCTCGATCACGCGGTCGGCCTCTCGAGGCGAGCGGCAGAAGGGGATCATTACCACGACGTTCTTGAACCCCATGTCTTCCCGGAGCCGCCGGATGGCGCGGCACTCGAGGGCAAAGCCCTCGCGGTAGCGCGGCGAGTAGTAGCGCGAAGCACCGCGGAACCCGAGCATCGGGTTCTCCTCCCTAGGCTCGAACTCGGCGCCGCCGATCAGGTTGGCGTATTCGTTGGTCTTGAAGTCGCTCATGCGCACGATGACCGGGTTCGGGTGATTTGCGGCCGCAATGCGGGCCAGCCCGCGCGCGAGCCGGTCGACGAAGTACTCGGTCTTGTCCGCGTAGCCGCGCGTCAGCTCTCCGATCCGGCGTTTCGCCTCCTCGTCCCGCAGCGTATCGAAGCGGACGAGTGCCATCGGGTGGACCTTGATGTGGTTGCTGACGACGAACTCCATCCGGGCGAGGCCGACGCCGTCCGCCGGCAGCCGCCACCACCGGAAGGCGGCGGCCGGGTTGGCCAAGTTCAGCATGACCGCGGTGCGGGTCTTGGGGATGTCGTCGAGCGACAACTCCTCGACCTCGAACTTGCCGATGCCCTCGTAGACGAACCCCTCCTCGCCCTCGGCGCAGGAGACCGTCACATCCTGGCCGTCATGGAGAATCTCGGTTGCGTTGCCGGTGCCAACGACCGCCGGCAGCCCGAGTTCGCGACTGACGATGGCCGCGTGCGAAGTGCGCCCACCATGATCGGTGACGATGGCGGCGGCCCGCTTCATCACCGGCACCCAGTCCGGGTCCGTCGTCTCGGTGACGAGAATTGCGCCGTCCTCGAACTGCTCGATCTCCTGCGCGCTGCGGATGAGGCAGACCCTCCCTGCAACGATGGCGTCGCCGATGCTGAGGCCTTCGACGAGCTTCCGCCCCTTGCTCTTGATACGGAACGACTTGAGCGCGCCCGCCTCCTTGCGCGACTGGACGGTCTCCGGCCGGGCCTGAACGATGTAGAGCGCGCCTGTGTTTCCGTCCCTGGCCCACTCCATGTCCATCGGCATGCCGTAATGCGCCTCGATTGCGCAGGCCCAGCGTGCAAGCTGGAGTATCTCCTGATCGTCCAGCACAAACGACGCGCGTTCCACCTTGGAAGTGGGCACGTTGCGCGTGGGACGCTCGGTGCCGGTCGCATAGAGCATCTTCAGCGCCTTGCCGCCAAGCTTCTTCTCGATGATCGGCGCGAGCGCCATGTCGTCGAGAAGCGGCTTGAAGATCTGGTACTCGTCCGGGTCGACCGTCCCCTGCACCACGTTCTCCCCCAGGCCCCAGGCGGCGTTGACGACGACGACCTTGTCGAAACCGGTCTCGGTGTCGATCGAGAACATGACGCCGGCGCCGCCGAGATCCGACCGCACCATCTTCTGGACACCGACCGAGAGCGCGACCTCGAGGTGCTCGAAGCCCTTGGCCTCGCGGTAGCTGATGGCCCGGTCGGTGAAGAGTGAGGCGTAGCAGCGCCGGCAGGCGTCGAGCAGCGCCGCCTCACCGCGGATATTGAGGAAAGTCTCCTGCTGGCCGGCAAAGCTCGCGTCCGGCAAGTCCTCCGCCGTCGCGCTGGAGCGTACTGCCACGTCGGTATCGGTGGCACCGGACCGGTCCGAGAGCTCCCGGTAGGCTTCCCGGATCGCCTCGGCGGTCTCTTCGGGCCAGTCACCGCGCACGAAGGCGCGCCGGATGGCCTGGCCGGTCTCTTGAAGGGATACCTTGCCGGCCTTGAGGTCGTTCAGCGCGGCTTCGATCGCTTCCTTGAGCCGGTTCGCCTCGACGAAGCGCCAGTAGGCGTCGGCCGTGGTCGCGAATCCGGGCGGCACGCTGACGCCTTGCGCACCGAGGTTGCGCACCATCTCGCCGAGGGAGGCGTTCTTACCGCCGACGCGCAGGACGTCGCCGCGGCCGAGCTTGTCGAACCAGATCACGTGCGGGGTATCTTCGGTCATGGGGTCCTCCCTCGCGATGCTCGGCCGCGCGTGCGGTGCGTGTGCCTGCTGACGGGCTCGATGTTTGACTTCGGTATCGCCCCATGCCGGCTACCCGCCCGGCCGAGGTCGGCGCAAGGAGATTATCGCAGCCGCCCTCTAACCATTTCTTTGATCTCGGTTAAGCACTTGGGCCGCCAAGGCTGAACGAGAGCGGCAGGTCGAAGTACATCCATCCGGGCGAGCCGGATGGTACCGGTCTATCGTCCAAGCCTGCGCGAGTTTTCCCTTTGGGCGGGCACCGACGTCCGGCCACCGGCCAAGTCTTTCACTCGGCCACGACCGCCTCCTGTGGCCTGGCCCGACGGATCCCTTCAAGCCGGGTGCGCTTCAACAGCAGGGCATTGACCGCGACCAGGGCCGAGCTGCCCGACATCGCCAGCGCTGCCACCGCCGGGCTGATCAGGAAGGGGTAGAAGACGCCGGCCGCCACCGGGAAGGCTATGACGTTGTAGGCAACTGCCCAAAACAGATTTTGGTGCATCTTGCGCAGTGTCGCACGCGAGAGTTCGATCGCGCCGACCACGTCATAGGGATCGCTCTTCATCAGCACCACGTCCGCACTTTCCATGGCGACGTCGGTTCCTGCGCCGATAGCGAAGCCGACATCCGCCTGGACAAGCGCCGGCGCGTCGTTGACGCCGTCGCCGACCATGCCGACCCGCTTGCCCTGGGCCTGCAACTCCTTGACCTTCTCGGCCTTCTGGCCCGGAAGCACGTCTGCGAACACGATGTCGATACCGAGCTCCTCGGCGATACGCTGGGCCGTGCCTGCGTTGTCGCCGGTCAGCATCGCCACCTCGACCCCGCGCACGCGCAGTTTCGCAACGGCCGCCTTGGCGCTGGGGCGCGATTCATCGGCAATGGCGATGAGACCAAGAATCCGGCCGCCACGAGCGACGTGCACGACCGTCCGGCCGTCACCTTTCAGCCGCTCGGCTTCGTCGGTGAGCGCACCGAGATCGACCTTCTCCTCGTCCATGAGGCGGCGGTTGCCGAGGAATACCGTTTCGTTGTCGACCTCGGCACGCGCGCCTTTGCCTTCTAGATTCAGGAAGGCACCCGCCTCCGGAACGTCGAGGCCGTCGGCGCGCTCGATGATCGCGAGGGCGAGCGGGTGGTCGGAACCCCGTTCGACCGCTGCGGCTACCCGCAGCGCATCATCCGGCGCCTGGCCGTCGGCGGCCACGATGTCCACCACCCGCGGCTGACCCATAGTCAGCGTCCCGGTCTTGTCGAAGACGACCACGTCGAGCTTGGTCGCATCTTCGAGCGCTCCCGCATTCTTGAACAGGATGCCGTTCATGGCGCCGAGGCCAGTGCCAACCATGACTGCCATCGGCGTCGCGAGCCCGAGCGCGTCCGGGCACGCGATGACGAAGACTGTGATGGTCAGGGTGAGTGCGAAGAGCAGGGGCTCGCCAATCCACCAGAACCACACGGCGAAGGTCGCGAGCCCGATCAAGATCGCGATCAGGACCAGCCATTGCGAGGCGCGGTCAGCGAGAAGCTGGGCCGGCGCCTTGGAGTTCTGCGCCTCCTGCACCAGCTTGACGATCTGCGCGAGGGCCGTGTCGGCGCCCACCTTGGTCGCCCGATACTTGAAGGTGCCACTCTTGTTGATGGTGGCGCCGATCACCTGATCGCCCGGCGCTTTGTTCACCGGCATGGACTCGCCGGTGAGCATGGACTCGTCGACAAGGGAGTCGCCGTCGACGACCTCGCCGTCGACTGGGATCTTGTTCCCTGGGCGAATAACGACGATGTCGTCGGCCTGCACGTCCGCGGTTGGAACCTCGGTCTCCTGCCCGTCCCTAAGAACCGTGGCCATGGACGGGGCGAGGTCCAGCAGCGACCGGATGGCCGCCGAGGCACCGGCGCGCGCCCGCATCTCGAGCCAGTGGCC
>MRWG01001284.1_pt1 | contig 17035 bp, 16 predicted proteins | sample 1013341 | NCBI WGS metagenome assembly MRWG01 (sample SAMN06117577, study PRJNA244670) | biofilm metagenome | biome: Water; feature: Cathode Biofilm; material: Biofilm; isolation source: microbial consortium enriched at the cathode of a solar microbial fuel cell | place: USA: District of Columbia ... | reverse complement strand
TGTAGCTCGGCTACACCACGCTCGCTCTGCCTTGCCGGGCCACAAACAGGGACTCAGCAGTGGCGCCGATGAAAGATAAACAGGCCCTAATAATGCAATTTGGCGGCGCGGGTTCCGTACGAACCGGCCGCCAGCAACTGTCGGGCCGGAGCACACATCGTGGCTGATTTCAAAACCGCCTTGAGAGCGTTGTCGCGCGGCGAAGTCGAGTTTGATGCGGTGTCGGAAAACCTCACCCGGCTGTTGCAGCGTCAACCGCAACTCGCCGTCTCCATCATGGAGCAATTGCGTGAAGCGTACGGCGAGGATTTGATCGACGCGGCGATTTACGCGCGCTTGAAGAAAGTGGTTGCCGAACAGAGCGCCCCGGACGATGACCCCGGCAACGACTCGACGAAGTTTGACACCGCCGATCCCACGCGCATGACGAGCGCGGATGCGACGCAGTTTTCGGACGACGACGACGGCGATGCAATCGCCGAACAGGCACGCGCGGCCATCAGCGCGGCAACGGAATCATCCGCGGTCGATTTCGATCTGACCGGCGACAGCCTGCCATCCGACGGTTCGTGGCCGACGGACGGCGCTGAAACGGGCGCCACGGCAACGGGCTGGGCCGAGTCGCCCGGCGAAACCCCCGCCGAGGCAAAAATCGAACCGGGCTCGGTCCTCAAGGATCGCTTCAAGCTCGACGAAGTGCTCGGGATCGGCGGCATGGGTACCGTCTACCGCGGCCGCGATCTGATCAAGGTGGAAGCGCGCGACAAAAATCCCTACGTCGCACTGAAGGTACTAAACGAGGACTTCAAGCAGCATCCGGATTCGTTTATCGCGCTCCAGCGCGAAGCAAGCCGGCAGCAGAAACTCGCGCACCCGAATATCGCAACGGTCTACGACTTCGACCGGACCCGCGGCGGTACCGTGTTCCTGACGATGGAGCTGCTCGAAGGCGAACCGCTGAATACGTTCATCAAGAAGAAGGTACGCCCGAAAGGCGGGCTCCCGTTCGACGAAGCGTTTCCGATGATCGAAGGTCTCGGCAACGCGCTGATCTACGCTCACGAACACAGCATCGTGCATTCCGATTTCAAACCCGGAAACTGCTTTCAAACGAAAGACGGCGTGATGAAGGTGCTCGATTTCGGCATCGCGCGCGCGGTGAAAAACCCGGGCCAGGGTGACGGTGAAAAAACCCTGTTCGACCCCGGCAAGCTCGGCGCGCTGACCCCGGCCTACGCGAGCGCGGAAATGCTCGAAGGCGAAGAACCCGATCCGCGCGACGACCTGTATGCCCTGGCCTGCGTCGCTTACGAACTGCTGACCGGCAAACATCCGTTCAACAAACTGCCGGCAAACAGCGCGCGCGACAACCACCTCGTTCCGGCCCCGGTAAAAGGGCTGAAGCGCAAGCAGATGAAAGGGCTCATGCGCGGCCTGGCGTTCGCGCGCGAAGATCGCTCGCAGAATGTCGCGGAGTTCCTCGAACAACTCGAAGGCAAGACATCGCCGTTCAAGAACCCGTTTATCGTGGTGCCGGCCGCGATCGTCATCATCGGCCTCGCCGGCGTCGCACCGGCGTTGAATTACGTCCACGAACGCGAAATCGAACAAACGATCGCACTCGTGAAAAACGGTGATGCCGAGCAGGTAAACGCGACGCTCGATGCCCTGAGCAGCCCCGACTTCAATGCCTCCGATCGCGACCGCATCCTCGTCGCGACGCGTACCGAAATTCTCCAGCATTTTCAGGACCAGGTGGACGAGCGCGTCGATGTCGAAGCGGGACGCTACGACTTCGCCGGTGCGAACGCGGTGATCGACCGGGTCGCCGCGATGGACGTGTTCAAGGACTCCGCGCAGGTCCAGGACTGGCGCGAACGCATCGAGAACGCCGAAAGCGTGCTCCTGAACGAGCAGACCGTGCTGTTCAATACCGCGGTTGCGGAAAACCGCCTGCTCCCCGTCGACGGGCGCAACGACGTACACGACGCGCTCGCAGTCATTGCGCAGTTCGCACCCGCGGCCGTCGATTCGCTCAAGCGCCGCTTGCCGGGCCAGTACTCCGCGGCCATCGATCGCGCCATCGTCAACGAGGAATTTGAACTCGCGAAGAAACTCAGCGAAGCCGGCCTCAATGCCGTACCGGGCAACAAGAACCTGAAAAACCTGATCGCGAAAATCGACGGCGCCGAAGAGCGCGTACAAACGACGCGCGATATCCTCGAGTACACCGCCCGGATCCAGGACGCGATCGACAACGCCGACCGTCTCGCCGCGTTTTTACCGATCAGTGATGCGGTGATGAATCTCTCGCGCATCGACCCCGACAGTCAGATCCTGGAAGACCTCGCGCGCGTCGTCGGCCCGAGGGCGGACAAGGAAATCGCGCAACTGAACCGCAGCAAGGACTGGGGCTCGAGCGACCTCGTGCAAAACGATTACGGCGATCTGTTGCGCTCGCTCGGTATGCGCGACAAGGACGTGAAAGCCGCGAAGCTGCGCAACGAATTCGATGCGACAGTCGTCGATTACGTGACGCGCGTGAGTGCCGCCGTCGCCGCCGATCGACTCGCCCCCCCGGCAACGCCAAATGCAAATGACCTCGTGTCGGAACTCGAAGCGATTGCGCCGGGTCACGAACGCACACTCCAGGCGCGTGAAATCGCCGCCCGCGGGTACCTGAACAAAGCCCGGCACAGCCGCGCCGAACAGCAGTTCGACGATGCCGCGAACGAACTCGCGGCCGCGCAGGCGATCGCCGGCGAGTCCGATGTTGCCGGTGCCATCGAGAAGGAAGCCTCGATCATCGCCGGGGATCGGGCCGCCGACCCGGCAACGCTCGAATCACGTATCGCGAATCGGCATGCGGAATTCGACCAGGGCCTGCCGCAGGCCGAAGCGACGTTCGCCTATCTCGAGCCCGATCCGGCAGCGATCTCACAGGCGCTCACCCGATTCGATGCGCTGGCCAGCCTGAAACCCGCCGATCCGCGGCTGGAGACGTTAAGAAATCTGCTCGTCGATGGCATCAATTCCGTCAGCGCATTGCTTGGCCAGGCGGAGAAATGGAACGAAGCGGTCGCGATCACACGCGCCACACTGGCCTACGCACCCGGATCCGAAACGCTGTCCCGGGATCTCGTCACCCTCGAGGAGAAACAGCGCGAAGCCGCACTCGAGGAACAGCGCCGGTATGTCGCCGATCGCAAACGTGAAGTGGAGGCGCTCGTGGCCGAGGAGACGACCGCGACGCGCGAATGGAACAACCAGATTCAGCGCAACATGGCGGATATCCAGATCCTCTCGGATCCGGACGACCCGTGGCTGGCGGAATACCGGGATAAAATCGCGCAAATCTACCTTGCGAAAGCCACCACCGCGCGCGAAAACGAACGCTTTGCCGCCGGTGCGAACCTGCTCGAACGCGCCGCGCGCTACGCGCCGGACTCGAGCGTACTCGCGAGCGAACGCCAGGCGCTCGCAAGCGCGACCGAGGCCTTCGAACGCGAACAGCGCGAACAGGAACGACTCGCGCGTGTCGAAGGCCTGAAGCAGGATTTCGCAACGCAGGCGAACGCGAACGACGTCGTCAGCGCAACGAAAACCCTCGAGCAACTGGCAACGGAACTCGGCGCCGACGACGAATTCGTCGCCCGGACAGCGCCGCGCATGCTTGCCGACGGGTATTACAAGCTCGCGACGAAAAAAGCCCAGGAGCAGGATTTCGCCGCCGCGCTGAAGCTCGCGAAAGCCGGGCTTGCATTAAAACCGGACAGCCAGGAACTGCGGCTCGCGGTGAAGGACTACACCGTGGACGGCAACAAGCAGGATCTCGCGCGGACGTTCGGACGCGGTGGCGAATTCGATCTCGCCGATGTTCTGGAGAAAATTTCCGAAGTTCAGACACTCGACCCGCGCGCGTACAGCGAGTCTGAATCGGGCTGGGCGAATGCCGTCGTCAGCCGCATTCAGGCGCTGCAGAAATCGGACGGCGAAGCATCGAATCAACTGCTCGACGAGGCAAAAGATGTGTTCGCGGGTAACCCGCAGATCGCGGCGTTAAAACCGGCCGGGCCGGTGCTCTCGGAACCGCCGCCGATTGCCGGGGAAATCCGTACCGCGATGGAAGCGGCATTGCTCACGAAGGCACGCGACCTGCTGAAAGCCGCGTCGCCGGAAGACGCCAACCACCCGACGATCGTGCAGCTGAAAGGACGCTACAACTCGCTGATCAAAAAACCGAAGGAACTGAACGACGAATTCAATTCCGTGTTCAGAAACGGCAAGGGTGATCTGGAACGTTCCGCGGCGATCATGCGCGAAGCGCTCGGCTTGTGGAGTGACAGCGAGTTGTTCCAGCGCAAGCTCGCCGAAGTGCAGCGTCTGCAGGGCAGCGGCGGAGAACCGCCCCCGCCGGCATCAAAGCTGCCGTGTTCGTCGAAGCTCGCGGGCCACGGCAAGCGCAAGAAAGGTACCTGCTTCGATATGGTGACGCAGTCCGCGCGCGGGCCGCTCATGGTGGTGGTACCCGCCGGCGGGGATTTTTCGCGTCCGTTCGCCATCGGCAAGTACGAAACGACCGTCGGTGATTTCAACAATTTCTGCCAGTCCAGCGGCACCTGTACCCCGATCACGGATCGTGAATCACGCATGCCGCTCACCGGCATATCGCTGGAACAGGCGAAAGCCTATGCCGAGTGGCTGAGCAAGCGTACGGGAAATACCTACCGGCTCCCGAGCGTTGCCGAATGGACGTATGCCGCGGAAGCCGGCGGACAGCAACCGCGCAAGGATTACAACTGCCGCGTCGAGCAGAGCGGACAAATCCTGAAGGGACAATCGACGATGGGGGTGAACACCGGCAAGGCCAATGGCTGGGGGCTCTACAACTACGTCGGCAACGCGCAGGAGTGGGTAACGAACGGCGACGGCGTGGTCGTGCGCGGTGGCGCATTCGAAGACACGTTCAGCAAATGCAGTATTTCGCTCGAAAAACCGCACAGCGGCGCACCCGACAAGAGCACGGGCTTCCGCCTGCTGCAGGAACTTGGCTAGACCGCACCGGGTCACGGCGGGAAAACCATGAGCACCCTGAAACTCAGAGGACTTGCGAAAGCCTATAGCGACGGGTTGATCGATCGTAAGCAATACATCCGTGAACGCCGCCAGCTAATCGACGGCATCGTCGCCGGCGAGCTCGAGATCGTGCCTTACGATGCACCGCAACCGGCGCCGGACCCGGCGATCGAACGCACGTTCAGTGACGGCGAGGCCACGCTCGAAATTCCGCATGTGGATCCCGATGCCGAGACAAAACCGGTCGCGCCGGCGAAGCCCCGGCGAAGCGGCAGCACGATCGTCATCATCGTGCTCGGACTCGCAGTGGCCGCGTATGCGCTCTGGCACACGATGGGCCGGGTCGATCCCGGGACGCCGACGGTGACGGCGCCTGCCGCGACGAGCACGCCCGAAACACCAAACCCGGCCGGCGCCCTGCTCGACAGTTTTCTCGACGAGAATACCTGGCTGCCGAAACGCATCGACGGATTCCTGCTCGCCTGGGAACAGGAATCACGCACGGCCCGCGATGCCCTGATCGATACGCCGACGATGCGCCGCGCGGCGGATCTGATCACGCAGCAAATTCTCGAAGAAAAAGCGCTGTTCGAGCTTGGCGAGCAGGACACCGCGTTACGCAAGCAACGACGTCTGCTCGATCTCGCGGACGCACTGTCGATCGAAAACGAGCGGATCTCGCGCCAGGAGACGGAATGGCTCGCGCGCCATGACGCCCTCCGCGACGCGCAGACCCCCGGCCCCGTGGTCGAGCAAGACCCGCCGGAAACCGGCGTCGTTCCGACGACGGAATCCGACGCCCGGACGCACGATGACATCGCTGCCGTGACCGCCCCGCCGGACCCGCCCGCCGCCGCTCCGGAACCGGAACCGGAACCGGTTCCGGAGCCGGCAGCAACCACCCCGGGTGCGATCGAGGCGCCCGAGCCGGAGATCGCGAACGCGACGTCACCAGCGCCGGCGGCGACACGAACGGCGAGCGATCCCGCAACACCCGCCGCTCCCGCTGCCCCGGTGCCGACCGGTGACGGCAGCGCGAACACGGAATCCGGCGCCGCGGCAAACGGCCGCGCAGCGGACGCGAACGTCGCCGCGAATACCACACCGCCACAGACGCGGAAATCGTCGTCGGCGCGCAAGGGGTGTCGGGCCGCGCTCGCGAAACAACGCCGCCCGTACTGTCGCGATCAACTCGGCAAAAACCTCAGGGGTCCGACACTCGTCGTGTTGCCCGCCGGCAAAGCCGAGATCGGCGGCAGCAAACCGACGGAAAAACCGAAGTACACGGTCGAGATCAAGCGGCCGTTCGGACTCGGGGTGTTCGAAGTGAGCAACGCGGAGTTCAGTGCATTCTGTCAGGCGACGAAACAGGCGTGTCCTGCGCAGCCGTGGTCCGATCCGGACTTCCCGGTCGTCAATGTGAGCTGGTCGCTCGCGGCGAAATATACCCGCTGGCTGTCCGAGAAGAGCGGTGCGACGTATCGCCTGCCGAGCGAGTCGGAGTGGGAATACGCTGCCCGGGCCGGTACGAGTTCGCCTTACCCGTTTGGCGACGAAGTGTTGCCGACGCACGCGCGATTCAGTTTCCGCGGCCCCGAATCCACGCCCGTGGCGGCGAACGACCGCACGGTAAACCGCAACAAATTCCGCCTGTACCACATGATCGGCAATGTCCGTGAATGGGTGCTCGACGCCTGGCACGACAATCACGCCGGGGCCGCCACCGACGGCAGCGCGCGCGTCGGCGATACCTCATCACCGCGCGTCGCGCGTGGCGGTTCCTACAGTGACGGCGCCGATAGGGTGCGTTCAGCCTCACGCGTTCGAATCGACGCTGATCGCGGCGATGCGCAAACCGGCTTCCGCGTCCTGCGCGAAATTGATTGATCGCGCCATGACCGAACACAGCGCAGCGGCGCCCAACGTCGATCACGACGAACTCGCAAAATTCGCACTGCTCGCCGAAGACTGGTGGAACGAACACGGCGAATGCAAACCGCTGCACGAGCTGAACCCGCTGCGTACCGCATTCATCGCCGACCGTGCGCGCCTCGAGGGCGCGCGTGTGCTCGACGTTGGCTGTGGTGGCGGCATCCTGAGCGAAGCGCTCGCCGGTCTCGGCGCGACCGTTACCGGTATCGACGCGAATGCCGATCTGATCGCGGTCGCGCGACTGCATGCGGCGAACGCAGGGATCGGGAACCTCAGTTACGAATGTACTGACGTCGAGGCATTTACCGCCGCGCACGCTGCGTCGTTCGACATCGTCACGTGCATGGAACTGCTCGAGCACGTGCCGCAGCCGGCGCTCATGGTCGAGGCGTGCCGGACCTGCGTGGTGCCGGACGGCAGCGTGTTTTTTTCGACCATCAATCGGACGGCGAAAGCGTATGCGCAAGCTGTTGTCGGCGCGGAGTACGTATTACGACTGCTGCCGCGCGGCACGCACGACTATGCGCGCTTTATCAAACCGTCGGAACTCGCGCGCTGGTGTCGGGCTGCCGCGCTCGAGGTGCGCGAAATCAGCGGCATGCGTTACAACCCGTTCACCGGGCATGCGAGCCTGCGCGATGATCGGGGGGTGAACTATCTCGTTCATTGCGTCAGGCGCACCTGAGCGGCCGCCGCACCGCCGGCGCCGCACGCGTTCCCGTCAGTCCGGACCAGGCCTTCAATGACACGCACGACCGCCCGCACCGTATTGTTCGATCTCGACGGCACCCTGCTCGATACCGCACCGGATTTTGCCTGGGCGGTGAACGAGGTGCGTCGCGCTCACGGTGATCCGCCGCTCGACTATGCCGCCATCCGCGCGGTCGTTTCGCACGGCAGCCTCGCGATGACCCGGCTGGCTTGCGCGCACACGGAAGACAGCGAGCCGTTCGCCGCGTTCCGTCAGCAACTACTCGACACGTACCGGGATAATCTTGCGATCCGCACGCGCCTGTTCGCCGGGATGGGAGAATTGCTCGACGAGTTCGACGAACGCGGTATTTGCTGGGGGATCGTCACGAACAAGCCCGCCTGGCTGACGAATCCCCTACTCGAGCGCATGCAGCTTGGCAAACGCGCGGCAACGGTCGTCAGCGGCGATACGCTCGCGCACAGCAAACCGCATCCGGCGCCCTTGCTGCTCGCCGCCGAACAAACCGGGAGCGCACCGCGGGACTGTCTCTACATCGGGGACGCGGAGCGCGACGTTATCGCCGGCAAAGCGGCCGGAATGCGCACGATGGTCGCGCTGTACGGCTATCTTTGCGCGGAGGATCAACCCGAACGCTGGGGTGCCGATGTCCTCGCGGAATCGCCGGCGGCGATTCGCGCGTGGCTGCGCAACGATTTTCCGGGGGCGGAGGCATGACACCGGATCCGCAGCGCGGGACCGCGGGCAGCGATTTTTATTATGCATCGCTGTATCGCCCGCGCGAGGAACGCGAGCGCGTACGTCTGCTCGATGCGATCAAGAGCCAGGTGACCGCCATCCCGCTCAGTGTGTCCGATCGCGGGGTGGCGCGGGTCAAACTCGACTGGTGGCACAGCGAGGCGGTCGAACTCGCCGACGGGCGCCCGCGTCACGAACTCACCCGTGCGTATCATCAGCGCTTCGGAATCGACGACGGCATCGCGCCCGCCCTGCACGCGCTCATTACGGGCCTCGACGATGAACTCGGGCGTGAATGCGTGTCGACGCGGGCGGCTCAACTGGCCTGGTTTGACGACACCTTCGGGCCAATTTACCGGCTCTACGCGCAGCCGGGCGACCCGGTTGCGGACGAAGGCGAGCTTGTCTTCACGGAACTCGCGCGCTGGATCGAGATGGGCTATGCCCTGCTCCAGATCAAGGCGCTGGCACTGCGCCACCTGCATCGTTTTCCCGACGACGCGCTCGAAACCGCCGCGTGTACGTGGGACGACGTCATCAACGGCACGAACACCGACGCGGTCGTCAGCTTCGTTTCGGCGGAAGCGTCCCGCATCAGCGCCGCGCTCGCCGATCGCCGCGCGCAACTGCCGGCAGCCCTGCGACCACGGGCGCACACGCTGTCGACACTTGCCGGCATCGTCGATCGGACGCTCGCGGAAATGCGCGCCGATGGTTGTCGCGTGTGGCAACATCGGATCACGCTGACCCCGGTGCGAAAATTGTGGTGCGCTTTTCGTTGCCGCTGGGCGTGACCGATCGGAAAGCAGGCGAACCATGCGCCCGGGTGGCAGGCGCTCGCCCGCTTCAGGCGTATCCCGAGTTGCGTCCAGCCCCGCTCGCGAGCGGATATCGCAGCCGCACGCGCAGGCGACGAAAGGCATCGGGCGGGGTATTCGCGGGGGTCAGCACGACCTGCAGCGGCCAGCCGGCCGATGGTTTCAGGCGCACGATGACGAGCCGCGTGGAGACGAAAACCCCCGTCAGCAGCCGCGCACTGATCGGCTCACCGCCAGCTGTGAACAACGTCCATTCGTCATTACGACCGAGCAACAGTGCCTTCCAGCGTCTATGGGGCAGGCCGACCGTATAGACTTCGAGTCCGAGACTCACGCTAACCAGCGCCATGAGCAATGCGGTATGCATGCCGAACGGAAAAATGAACACAAGGCCGGCGAACGTAAGCACATGACCCGCGACGAGCCCGTAGTGAAGGACGGTTGCGCGAGCCACCGGAATGCGAATGGGCGAAGCGAGCGACTCCATCTGTTAAACTGTCCTCCCTCGCCGTCGACGATAACAAATCGTAAGCCAGCTAACCATGACGAACACCTCAACGAATTCTTCAGGCACGTACCCAAACACCGGTTCAGTTGATAAAATGCCGGGCTGCGACAGCGATGCGGATGATGCGACGGAGACGTCGACGCAACCGGTGGCTCCCGCGAACCCGGCCAAAGAATACGGCGGGCCCAAAGGCCCCGAGCCAACCCGCTACGGCGACTGGGAAAAAAACGGACGGTGTATCGACTTCTAGTCGCAAGATCGACACTTCCGGGCACATGGTTGTATCGCCGGCCGATACGCCTCAACAGCATACCGTCAGCGGTGTTACGAGAATGTACTTATGAGCAGCAGACCCTTATCCCCGCATTTACAAATTTACCGGCCGCAACTCACCTCGACGTTGTCGATTACGCACCGCGCCACCGGCATCGTGCTCAGCCTCGGCGCCGTGGTCCTCACTTACTGGCTGCTCGCACTCGCGGGTGGTGAAACGTCTTACGCAGCCGCACGCGGCTTACTGGGCTCGTTCCCCGGTTTGCTCGCACTCGCCGCGTGGGCTTTCTCCTTCTACTACCATTTGTGCAACGGCGTGCGTCACCTGTTCTGGGATATCGGTGTCGGGTTTGAGCTGAAGTCTGTTTATGCTTCCGGCTATACCGTTATCGGCGTAAGCGTCGTGCTGACACTCGCAACGATCGGCTACGCGTTATCGCAAGGGGGCGCCTGATGAGCCTGAGATCCGACCTCGCCCGCGTTCGCGGACTCGGCTCCGCAAAAACCGGCACCCACCATTTCTGGCATCAACGGCTCACTGCGATCGCGCTGATCCCGCTCGGCCTGTGGCTCGTAACGAGTCTTGTGTGCATCATGCGCAGCGACTACGGCGATGCCCTGACGTGGGTGGCAAAGCCTCACGTCACGATCTTGCTGGTTGCGACTCTCGCCGCGATGTTCTATCACCTGAAGCTCGGCCTGCAGACCGTGCTGGAAGATTATCTGCACCACGAGGGCCTGAAACTGGCCAGTATCATCGGCCTGAATCTCGGCACCGTGCTGTGCGCGCTTGCCTCGATAGTCGCCGTCTTGAGAATCTCTTTCGGAACGAACTAGGCTATGAGTGAAGCATATAACCTGATCGAACATAAGTACGACGTCGTTGTAATTGGCGCCGGTGGCGCCGGGCTGCGAGCGACGTTCGGCATGGCCGCCGAAGGGCTGTCGACGGCGTGCATCACGAAAGTCTTCCCGACGCGAAGCCACACCGTTGCCGCCCAGGGTGGCATGAGCGCGGCGCTCGGCAACATGGGCCCGGACGACTGGCGCTGGCACATGTACGACACCATCAAGGGCTCGGACTGGCTCGGTGATCAGGACGCGATCGAATACATGTGCCGCGAAGCGATTCCGGCCGTGATCGAACTCGAACATTACGGCGTGCCGTTTTCGCGCACCGAAGAAGGCAATATCTACCAGCGTCCGTTCGGCGGCATGACAACGAATTTCGGCGAAGGCACGGCGCAACGGACATGCGCCGCGGCGGACCGCACCGGCCACGCGATCCTGCATACGCTGTACCAGCAATCGCTGAAACACGATGCGGAATTCATGATCGAATATTTCGCCGTCGACCTGATCATGGACGATGACGGGATCTGTCGCGGCGTGCTGGCGTGGAATCTCGAAGACGGCACGATGCACGCATTCCGCGCGCATACCGTGGTCATCGCGACGGGCGGCTACGGCCGCACGTATTTTTCCTGCACGTCGGCGCACACCTGTACCGGCGACGGCAACGGTATGGTCTTGCGCGCCGGTTTGCCGCTGCAGGACATGGAGTTCATCCAGTTCCATCCAACCGGTATTTACGGCGCGGGTTGTCTCATTACCGAAGGCGTGCGCGGCGAAGGCGGTTATCTGACGAACTCGGAAGGCGAACGCTTTATGGAGCGTTACGCACCGAACGCAAAGGATCTCGCTTCGCGCGATGTCGTTTCCCGTTCGATGACGGTTGAAATTCGCGAAGGCCGCGGCGTCGGCCCCGAGCGCGACCACATTTATCTGCACCTCGAACACCTTGGACCCGAGGTCATCAATGAACGATTGCCGGGTATCGCGGAATCGGCGGCCATCTTCGCCGGGGTAGACGTCACGAAGCAGCCTATCCCGGTGCTGCCGACGGTGCACTACAACATGGGCGGCATACCGACGAACCTGCACGGCCAGGTTGTTACCGTGAAAGACGGCAATCCCGACGCCGAGGTCGGCGGTCTCATGGCGATTGGCGAGGCTGCGTGTGTGTCGGTGCACGGTGCGAACCGGCTCGGCTCGAACTCACTGCTGGATATCGTCGTTTTTGGTCGGGCCGCGGCGAAGCGCGCGGCGAAAGACGTTACCCCGGGCGCTTCCCACCCGGATCTGAAAAAAGACATCACGGACAAAATCCTCGACCGTTTCGACCGCCTGCGGCATGCGAACGGCAGCGAGTCGACGGCGAAAATCCGGCTCGAGATGCAACGAACGATGCAGACCTACGCCGCGGTATTCCGCACCGGTGAAGTACTTGACGAAGGTGTCACGAAACTCAAGGAAGTCTATGAAAAGTTCCAGCACGTTAAAGTGACGGACCGTTCGATGACCTGGAATACCGACCTCGTCGAAACTCTTGAACTCGACAATCTGCTCGGGAACGCGATGACGAGCATCTGCTCAGCAACGAACCGCAAGGAAAGCCGTGGCGCGCACGCGCGCGAGGATTTTTCGGAGCGCGACGACGAAAACTGGCTGAAGCACACGCTTAGCGCGATGGATGAAAAAGGTAATGTGACGTTCGAGTACCGGCCCGTGCACATGTACACAATGACTGACGAAGTGGACGTTGTTCCGCTGAAGAAGCGCGTTTACTAGACGCCGCTTCGAAACGAGGATGCATTAAATGGCGCAGCTCACGCTACCGAAAAATTCAACTGTCGGCGAAGGCAAGACCTTCGACGCCGCGAACGGCGCAACCCGGCGGAAACGTTTCGTAATCTACCGCTGGGATCCCGATGGCGGTGACAACCCGCGCACCGATACCTACGACATCGACCTCGACAAATGCGGCCCGATGGTACTCGACGCCATCATCTACATTAAGAACGAGATCGATCCGACCCTGACGTTCCGTCGCTCGTGCCGTGAAGGTATCTGCGGTTCATGCGCGATGAATATCGACGGGACGAACACGCTCGCGTGCACAATCGCGACCGCATCGATCAAGGGCGACGTGAAGATCTATCCCTTACCGCATATGGAAGTGCGCAAGGATCTCGTACCCGATTTGCGGCACTTCTATGCCCAGTACGCCTCGATCAAGCCGTGGATGCAAACGCAGACGCCGCCGGCACCGGACAAGGAGCGCCTGCAGTCGAAAGAAGATCGTTCGAAACTCGACGGTTTGTACGAGTGCATCCTGTGCGCATGCTGCTCGACGAGTTGCCCGAGCTACTGGTGGAACAGCGACCGCTACCTCGGACCCGCGATACTGCTGCAGGCGTATCGCTGGATCATTGACAGTCGCGACGAAGCCACCGGCGAACGCCTCGACGATCTCGAGGACCCGTTCCGACTCTACCGCTGCCACACGATCATGAATTGCGCACGGACGTGTCCGAAAGGCCTCAATCCCGGCAAGGCGATCGCGGAGATCAAGAAACTCATGGTTTCACGATCGATTTGACCGACACGAGGATTCAGAAGGCGAAATGGCGCAGCCGCCGGGGCATGCGCGAGCTCGATGTCCTGCTGACGGGCTATATCGACACCCACTGCAGTACGCTGAACGAAGCTCAATGGCAAACGTTCGAAGCGTTGCTGGCCGAAAGTGACATGGATCTGTATGCCTGGTTTACGGGTCGCAGCGCACCGTCGGATCCCGATTACACCGCCCTCGTTGCCACGATCCGCGCTGGCAGCAAGCCGTGAATGATCATGGCTGATCTGGAATTCCATCTTAAACACGACGCGAACGCGCACTTTGACGGCGATGCGGTGTCGTCGTTCGGGGATCCCGACGGTGAATTCGAGACCGCCAGGCAGGGCGGCGTCAAGTGTCCCCTGCTTTCCCGCGGCCTCGTGCGGTTCGACGGGGCTGACGCGCAGACGTTTATCAACGCCCAGTTCACGACGAATTGCCTGCAGCTCACGCCGTCGCAGGGTCAGCTCAGCGCATGGTGCGATCCGAAAGGCCGCGTGCTGTTCCTGTTCGTGCTGTTCACGAACGGTGAAGATTACTTCGCCGCGTTGCCCGCGACTCAGATCCCGAAATTCATCCAGCGCTTGCGCATGTACGTACTGCGGGCGGCCGTCGGAATCGAGGACGTAACGGCTGATTATCGGCAAATCGGCATTGTTCACAACGCGCCCGACGGATCCGCCGCGACCGCGCCATGGTCCGTAAGCCCCGCGGATTCCCTCAAGGCGGCCATTCGCTTCGGACCCGGAACACCGCGCACGCTGGCGATCGTAGCCGCGTCCGACGCGCTCGATTACTGGCTTGCGGATCCGCTCGCCTGCGCCGGTGAACCGGTATGGCAGGCGATGAATGCACTGTCCGGCGTGCCGGAGCTCGATGACACGAGCAGCGGAGAATACCTGCCCCAGCAACTGAATCTCGACCGGCTCGATGCCGTCAGTTTCGCCAAAGGCTGCTATCCGGGACAGGAAATCGTCGCCCGGCTGAAATACCGCGGCGAAGTGAAAAAGCGACTCGCGGCCGCGAGTTGCACGAGTAATACCGGCATCGCAGGCGGTACCGCGATACGGCTGCCGAACGAGAACCGCAACGTCGGCAACGTACTGCGCGCCGTCGCTGTCGGCGCGGACGAGTATATCCTCAGCGCCGTCGTCGACGTCGCCGCAGACTGGTCGAAAATAACGCTCGACGGCCATGAGGGAATCGACTTACGGCGGCTAACGCTGCCGTACGCGGATGTCTGAGAACGAGGTCCCGCGTTTCGAACCGGCATGGTGGTTGCCGGGCCCGCACCTGCCCACGCTGTGGGCCGCGGTTGCCCGCCGCCGCCCTGAGGTAGCGCTCCGTCCTGAACGCCTCGAACTCGCCGACGGCGATTTCCTCGAACTACGCTGGTGCGGGTCGGAGTCGGGGCCACTCGTCGTCTTGCTGCACGGACTCGAAGGATCGTTCCGCTCAAAATATATCGCCGCCCTCGCCCGCATGATCGAACGTGCGGGCTGGGGCGCGGTGATCATGCAATTTCGTGGCTGCAGTGGCGAACCAAACCGACTCGACCGAAGTTATCACTCCGGTGACACCGGCGACCTCGAAGCCGTACTCGCGCATTTGCGCCGGCGATTTCCGCGCCGGCAGTTTTTCGCCGCGGGTTATTCGCTCGGCGGTAACGTCCTGCTGAAACATCTCGGCGAGCGCGGCCCCGCGTGCGATATCGCGGCGGCAGCCGCCATCTCCGTCCCGTTCGAACTCGCGGCGGGTGCCGAGCGGCTGAACCAGGGGGTATCCCGACTTTACCAGTACCACCTGATCCGCAGCATGAAACGCAAACTGCGTGAGAAATTTGCGTCCCGCAGCGCGCCGATCGACCTGTCCGATCTGGACCGCTGCAACGATTTCCGGTCGTTCGACGATCGCGTCACAGCGCCACTACACGGTTTTGAGAACGCCGCGGAATACTACCGGAAATCCAGCTGCCGGCAGTACATTGGCGCGATCCGGATCCCGACGCTCGTGCTGCATGCGGCCGACGACCCGTTCCTCACGCGTGCCGCGGTGCCGGGCAACGACGAACTGTCCGCCACGACGACGCTGCAACTGACCCGCCGCGGCGGGCATGTCGGCTTCGTTGCGGGCCGCAATCCGTTGCAGCCCGATTATTGGATAGACGCGCGGCTTATGGCATGGTTCGCGGCGCACGTGAACGACGGCACACCCAATACCACCTGAGCGGCACTGGTCCGCAATCGGAACCGAACTCATGAAACTGACTCCCCGACTGTTCTTCTCGGCCCTCGCAGCCAGCTGCCTCGGCCTGCTCGCCTACGGTTACTACCTGCAATATTTCGAACATCTCGAACCGTGCCCGATGTGCATATTCCAGCGCCTGTGCTTTATGGCGGTCGCTTTGATCGCGATCGTCGGCGCGCTCCACGGGCCGCGTGGCCGCGGCGCGCTCGCCTATCTTGCCTCGATTGGCGTGTTTGCCGTGACTGGCGCGGGCATTGCCGCCCGCCAGTCGTGGCTGCAGCACCTGCCGCCCGAACTCGTCCCGGAATGCGGTCCGGGACTCGAATTCATGCTGGAAATGTACCCGCTGCTCGAGACGCTGGAACGGGCGTTGAAAGGCACCGGCGACTGCGCCGAGGTTTCCTGGCGCTTCCTGAGCCTGTCCATCGCGGAGTGGTCGTTCGTCTGTTTTACGACGATACTGCTCGCGGCGGCGTGGCAAACGTGGAAGCACGTCGGTGGTAAACTCACGCCCGGGTAGGCCGCGGGGTGCAACAAATCCGCCTGGCGCGGGTCAACATTACCGTCACCCCGGATTCGGTCCGCGAACCACGGCTCCGGTTCAATTGCTCAACTTCGAGGGCGTAACGCCATGACGATATCGCAATCAGTTTCTTTCGTCCTACTTTGCCTCAGCGTGATGCTGCTGCCCGTACGTAATAGCGCGGCCGCGGAACTCGGGTACATGACCCTCAATGGCGTCGGTCGGGTTGCGGTGGAAGTGGAAGGCGTGCGCGACGATTTTTCGCGCTACGGGCTGAGAGCCGCGGAGATCCGTGAACGGACGATCTCCCTGCTGCGCGAAAACGGGCTCGAAGTCGTCGACGCCAACACGCAATCGCGTACTCCCGACACCGCGCTGTTACGCATCGATCTGAACGCGAACGAGAATTTGTACCGCTTCTTTCTGTACGGCCTGAAGATTGAAATCGTGCAGAGAATTCCGCTGAACAACCCGGCCGGTGGCTACGTGAGCCAGGTTATCTGGCAACACGGGCAAACCGGGATGGTGATGCCGACGGATATGCGTAAACTCAATACCATCGTGTCCGAGTTACTCGCGAAATTTCTCGACGATTACCACGCGCAAAACCCGCAGCAGCTGTCGGGTTCACATTAGAAGCGGTCTCAACAATAAGTAGCGTCGCGTTGAGTCCTGAAATCGGTGGTGACAAGGCGCCGTGCGCAGGGAATGGTGGTTCCATTTTCAAGCACGGCAACGCGGTCAGCGCCGA
>MRWG01001283.1_pt1 | contig 17038 bp, 17 predicted proteins | sample 1013341 | NCBI WGS metagenome assembly MRWG01 (sample SAMN06117577, study PRJNA244670) | biofilm metagenome | biome: Water; feature: Cathode Biofilm; material: Biofilm; isolation source: microbial consortium enriched at the cathode of a solar microbial fuel cell | place: USA: District of Columbia ... | reverse complement strand
GCGCTCGCGGAACAGGCCGCGCACTTTCCGGCTCACCGGGCACACGCCGAGGTCTTCGGAAACCGCGATGCGCCGGCCCGCCAGCGAGGCCGGGCGCAGCCCCTCGAAGTCCTTGCCGGAGGCAAAGCCCGTCAGCGGGTCGCGGGGGTCGCTGCCGGCCATGGCCTGCAGGAAGAGGGCGATGTCGGCGACACTGCGCGCCATCGGCCCCTCGGTCCACAGCGGCGACCAGGCCATTTCCTTGCGCACCATGGGCACCAGCCCCGGCGTCGGGCGCAGGCCGACAACGCCGCAGTAGGCGGCCGGCGTGCGCAGCGACCCGCCCAGGTCGGAGCCGCTGGCCAGCGGCAGCATGCTGGTCGCCAGAGCCACCGCGGAACCGCCGGAGGAACCGGCGCAGGTGCGCGCCACGTTGAAAGGATTGCCGGTGGTGCCGTAGACCGCGTTCGTCGTGTTGGCCCCGGCGCCGAACTCCGGCGTGTTGGTCTTGGCGGCGATGATCCCGCCGGCTGCGCGCAGGGTCGCCACCAGGGGATCGTCTTTCTGCGGCACGTGGTCGGCATAGCGCGGCGAGCCGAAGGTGGTGCGCAGGCCCGCCGTCTCGTTCAGGTCCTTGATGCCGAGCGGCAGGCCGTGCAGCGGGCCGAGCGCACTACCGGCGGCGACCGCCGCTTCCGCTTCCTGGGCCGCCTTCAGCGCCGCCTCCCGGTCCTCCGCGACGATGGCGTTGAGCGCCGGGTTCACGGCGTCGATGCGCCGGTGGCAGTCGGTCAGCAACTCGACGGGCGAGATGTCCTTGGCACCGATCCGGCGGCGCAGCTCGACGGCGGAAAGGTCACAGAGGCTTTCGTCTTGGCTCATGATAACTCTTGGATCGGGATGGGTCAGGCGAGCTCGGGATAGCCGGCCGCCACGGCGGCGGCCTCCAGCTCCAGGATAAGGTCATAGCCGCTCAGCGGCTTCACCACCACAGCCTTGATCAGCAGGGCCGCGCGCACTTCGGCCAGCGCCGGGTCGGCGGCGGCCCGCGCCAGGCCGTCGCGCAGGCGCCGCAGGTCTTCGGTGCTGATGTTGCGCCGGGTGATGTAGGGCAGGGCCGGCGCCTCGGCACTGGAGGCCAGGACGCGCAGGCGCCCGGTCAGGGCCGGGTCCGTCCGCTTCAGCAGGTGATAAGTGACGCTGTCGACGGCGCAGACGTCCGCCGCCCCCTCGGCCACCATGGTCATGGCGGCCAGGTGGCTGCCGCTGAAGGTGACATCGCCGAAGAAGCGGCCCTGCTCGGCCAGCGGCGCGACGGCGTGGCGCAGGGCGCTGTAGCCGCTCTGCGAGTCCCGCGCGTTGGCCGCCGCCCGGCGTCCGCGCAGGGCGGCCAGGTCCTCGGCCGGATCGTCGGCGCGCAGCAGGATCTCGCTGCGATAGAAGCCGCCGGCACCCCCCGGCACGTCATACACCGGTGTCGCCAGCAGCGTCACCTGCCCGGCAAGCGCGTGGGTCAGGGGGTAGCCGCAGGTCTGGCTGAACAGCAGGTCCGGCGCCGTCCACAGCGCGGCGGGATCGGCCGCGCGCGTCAGGCGCTCCGGCACCTCCGCCACACCCTCGGCGCGCAGGGCCGCGGCAAGGCCGGCCCACCAGGCATCGGTCGCCGCCTCCAGCCCGGGCAGCCCGTACATCGGCAGGCTGGCCAGCATCGATCAGCCGCCGCCCCCCGGCCAATGGTCGCCGCCCTGCCCCTGCGGGAATTTCTCCAGGCCGTCGCCGATCTCATAGAAGTCGGCCTTGTCGTCCATGAAGATGTGGCGCACCTGGCTGAGGCCGGAAGGCTGGCCGAGGGTGCCGGCGGAAACGGAGACGAAGTCGTTGCTGGCGCGGTCCCAGAACAGGGCGGCGCCGCAGCGGCTGCAGAAGCCGCGCCGCACCCCCGGGGAGGACTCGAACCAGGTGACGCCCTGCGCGTTTTCGATGCTGAGGTCGCCGCGCTTTGCGGCGGAGAAGGCCGCATAGTTGGTGAAGGCCTTGCGGCACTGGCTGCAGTGACAGGCGACCACCGGGCGCATGTCCCCCTCGACGCGATAGCGCACGGCGCCGCAGGCGCAACTGCCTGTGTGGACTTTCGCCTTTCCGCTCACTGCTCCGTCTCCTCCAATTCCTTCAACAGCCGCTTCAGCACCTGCGGCACGTCCGGCGGCTGCACGATAGCGCCCCGGATCAGATTGTCGAAGTGTTGCGTGAGGGCGCGGATGTGTTCAGTGGAATTGAAGACGAAGTACATGTTGCCGATGTAGACCGCCGCGCGCGATGGCCCGAAGATGGTGACCGGCGCCGAGTAGTGCTCCAGGCCGTCGTAGAGGAACCAGCGGAAAGTCGGGTAAAGCTCGTCCACCAGGGCGATCATCCAGGAGAGCTGCAGCTTGCGGCTCGACGCCGGCAGCTGCTCCCAGATGCCCTGGCCGCGGGCGAAGCCTTCCAGCGCCTGCAGCGAGGAGCAGGCCTCCAGGTCGGTCTCCGGCCGCCGGCTGTAGGCCAAGCGCGCCTCGGCCTGTTCCAGGCGGATGGCGGGCATCGCGCTGCCCTGCTGGGTGTATTCGTAGCGGATGACCTCCTCGCCCTTCAGCAGGTCCGGCAGGGTCGAGGGCACGTAGCGGATCTTGTAGCCCACTGCCTCGGCGCGCCAGCGCGCCAGGCGCTCGTCCGAATAGGAGGAGGCGCCGCGGGCAATCTCCGGCGCCTCGCTGAGGATGTTGGTGCCGATCTTCTCTTCCTGCACCAGCCCCAGCAGCCAGTCGGTGGAGACCTGCTCCTGCTCGGCAATGGCGGCGATGGTCTCGGCGCGCGGCAGGCGCGCGTTGGCCCCGGAGAGCAGCTGCGACAGGGTCGAGCGGTCGAGCCCGACCTTGGCCGCGAAACCGGAGCGGCTGAGGCCGGAGCGCTCGATCACCTGGGAGAGGCGCTCGCGGAAGGTCTCGACGGTAAGGCGGCGGTCCATGGGCAGCCTGATGAATTAGTGCAACAATTGGTGATATTACACACATATTAGGACTAAAACGCGTCATCTGTAAACAATGGTGATAAGAAACTGCGGATTGTGCACAGTCCCGCATTGTTGCCCCGGCACCTCTTCTGACACCCTCCTGACACAAGGCCTTTCACATAAGGCCTTTCGGGGGTCTTCCTCTCAGGTCCGTTTTCAAAAAGGTTGTCGTACAGGTGTTTGAAGAAGGTAGCGTCTCCGCGGGTTTCGTCGGAAACCAGGCGCGGTCCCAACAGGCTCTCTCGGAGCGCCCTGCTGCGGCCCGGCGACGGCTTCCCAAGTACATCGAGACGCCGACTCTGCTGGTAGCCCTGGCGATCTATGCCGCTTTCGGCGCCCTCACCTGGTTCCACGCCGCCCTGCCCTGGTGGCTCCTGCTGCCGCTGGGGGCCTACCTGGTCGCCTGGCACGGCTCCCTGCAGCACGAGGTGACCCACGGCCACCCCACTCCCAGCGCGCTGGCCAACGAGTTGCTGGTGCTGCCGAGCCTCTGGCTGTGGATCCCCTTCCGGCTTTACCGGGAAAGCCACCTCGCCCACCACAATGACGCCCTGCTGACCGATCCGCTGGAAGACCCGGAATCCTACTACCTGGACGCCGGGCGCTGGGCCGCCGCCGGCCCGCTGACCCGGGCCTTCCTCTGGGTCCACAACACCCTGGCCGGGCGCCTGCTCCTGGGGCCGCTACGCTGCCTCTATGTGTTCTGGAAGGGCGAGATCGCCCGCGCCCTCAGCGGCGATTTCCTCCACGCCAAGGCCTGGGCAATCCACGCCGTCGGCGTGGCGCTGGTGCTGGCCTGGGTGGTCGGCGTCTGCGGCCTGCCGCTGTGGCAGTTCCTGCTGTACTTCGTCTATCCGGGGATCGCGCTGTCGCTGGTGCGCTCCTTCCTGGAGCACCAGGCGCGCCCTGAGGTGACCGAGCGTTCGGTGATCATCGAGGCCGGGCCGCTGATGAGCCTGCTGTTCCTCAACAACAACCTGCACCTCGTCCACCACGACAAGCCGGGGCTCGCCTGGTACCGCATCCCGGCACTCTACCGCCAGCGCCGCGCCCTCTTCCTCGCCTCCAACGGCGGCTACTTCTTCAAGGGCTACGGCGAGGTCTTCCGGCGCTACTTCCTGCGCCCTAAGGAACAGCCGCTGCATCCCGCGGCGGCGGCGTAACGCCCGGCCTACTCTGGAAGAGCAAACCGCAGTTTCTGCGCCTCGCTGTTCCATAGGATCAACGAGACCCGCCCGATGAAATTCTCGTGGGGCACATAGCCGAAGTGCTCCGGAATCCGGCTGTCCAGGCTGTTGTCGCGGTTGTCGCCCAGGAAGAAGTAGTGCCCCGCCGGCACCTCGAAGACGTCGCTGTCATCCATCCGCGACCCCTCCAACAGGTCGAGAACCAGATAACTGCGCCCGTTGGGCAGCGTCTCGCGGTAGACGTCGCCCTGCGCCGCCGCCGTCTGCTCGACCTCTTCCTGCCGCACCCGCGCCCCGCTGATGATAAGCGCGCCGGCCTTCATCTGAATGCGGTCGCCTGGGAGGCCGGCCAGCCGCTTCACGTAGTACGTCGAACTGTCCTGGGGATCGAGAAAAACGACAATGTCGCCGCGCTGTGGCCGGCCGACAAGATAGGGCAGTTTCGAGACCACGAAGTAGTCGCCCAACCGCAGACTGGGCTCCATGCTGCTCGACGGTATGGTGTAGGGCTCCCAGATCAGAACCCGGATCGTCAGCGGGAGGACGATGCCCAAGGCAACAACGAGATACCAGCGGGAGAACCATGCCGCCGGGACAGTGCCATTCAGCCGCCTCGCGATCCGTTCACAGTGCACGGCGCCGCCCAAGCGGTAGGCGATCCACAGCACCAGAACGACGGTCTCCGCCTTGATCGGCAGAAAGCCCAGGTGGGCCAAGACCGGCGGCAGACCGTAGACCGCCAAGCCTAGCGCGAAGTAGCCCAGCGCTCTGGCGCCCTGACCCAGATAGAGCATGCCAATGAACGGCCCAAGCAGCAGCCCCACCAGGGCGGCAAACCACGGGCGCCTGTGCACGAAAGCGGAGAACATGGCGACTAACCGATAAACAGCATCAAACAGGCGGAGCTTAGCACCGGACCTTCAACCGGGGCGATAGCGCATCCACGACCTGCAAGAGGAAAGGCCGCGGGGAACGGGGGCCTGAGACGACCAGTTGGCAAGCGCAGCGCCTTGGGCTATGTCACGGGGGAACGGCCAAGCAGCCGGACTGATTTCCAGTCCAAAGACATCCCCTTTTCGGCAACCGCCTCGCCCGGAGCACCCTTTTTCATGATCACCGAGAAACCCGGCCTGATGGAGGAAATCCGCGGCCGCTTCGCCCATGTCGATACCTGCCCCATCACCGGCCCGCGCATCTTCTTCGAGAACGCCGGCGGCGCGCTGACCCTGAAGTCGGTGGTCGAAACCTCCGCCACCTACGCGGCCATCCCGGACAACCAGGGGCGCGACAACCCGGCCTCCAAGGAGCTGATGCGGGTCATCGGCCAGGCCAAGGCCGACATGCGCACCTTCTTCAATGTGGCCGGCGGCCAGCTTTTCGTCGGCGAGAGCGGCACCGAGGTCCTCTTCCGCCTCATCCGCAGCGCCACCAATGCCGCCCCCGCAGGCGGCAAGCTGCTGGGCAGCACGCTGGAGCATCCCGCCTCGCGCAGCGCCATGGGCTACTGGGCGGAGAAGACCGGGCGCGAACACATCCTCGTTGCCCACGACGACGCCTCCGGAACCGTCGGGGTCGAGGCCTACCGCAAAGCGCTGTCGCCCGACCTGCGGGTCGCGACCATCCTGCACACCTCCCCCGTCACCGGCATGTCGGTGGACGTCCCGGCCATCGCCGCGGCGATCCGCAAGGCGGCGCCGGGCTGCCTCATCATCGTCGACGGCATCCAGCACGCCAGCCACGGCCACATCGACATCGACAGCTATGGCATCGACGGCTACGCCATCTCCCCCTACAAAGTCTTCTCCCGCCACGGCTACGGCATCGGCTGGGCCTCCGACCGGCTGACCGCCCTGCCCAAGGAGCAGCTGCGCGGCGGACCGACGGAGAACTGGGAGCTGGGCACCCGCGATACCGGGGCCTACGCCACCTTCTCCGACGTGGTCGACTACTTCGTCTGGCTGGGCAGCCACTTCACCGGCTCAGGCGACAAGCGCGCCCGGATCGAGGCGGCGGCGCAGGCGATCCACGCCCATGAAAAGACCCTCACCGACGCCATGCTCTACGGCACCGGCAACCTCAAGGGCCTGACCGAGATGCCGGGCGTGGGGATCATCGGCGGCGCCGAAAACCCGGCGCGCGAAGGCCTGGTCACCCTCACCGTCGAGGGCAAGGAGGCCGCGGACGTGGTCGCCGCCTTGAACGACCAGGGCATCCGCACCCACACCCGCAAGGCCGACCACTACTCCGGCAATGTGCTGGACCCGCTCGGCCTGCCGTCCGCCGTGCGCGTCTCCCTCTGCCACTACAACTCGCTGGAGGAAGTCACCCAGTTCCTGGCGGCCATGGCGGAAATCGCCGACGCCGGCTAGAGCCTCGGCTCTCGGCGGCCTATTCCATCTGCGGCTTGGCACCTGACTTGGTCGCCAGCGCGGTTATGGCGCTCTGCAGCGTGCCTTTGAGGCGATGCACGTCTGCATCGTCGAGCATATTGACGTCGATGAAGACATTCATACCGGCGCCATAGGCGTTGAAAACGCTGGTGCGGGCCGGGTCGCAGGCTATCGCGCCCTCGACCATGTAGGGCACGACATCGCGGGTGATACCCTTCACCTGGATCGCATCGAGTTTGCGGGCGCGCACCACGTCCTGCACCAGCGCGAAGGTCTCGTAACTCATCACGATATGCCCCGGCTCGGCAATCGACTGCAGGCGCGCGGCAAGGTTCGCCTCGGCACCGATGATGGTGTAGTCCATACGATCGTTGCTGCCGAAGTTCCCCACATTGCAGTAGCCGGTGTTGATTCCCATGCGCACCATGAAGGGATCCTGTACGCCGCGGCGGCGCCACTCGGCATTGAGCTCCACCAGGCGCTTTTGCATTTCCATGGCCATGTAGAGGCAGGACTTGGCGTCTTCGGCGGCACCTTTGGTCTCCGGGTCGCCGAAGAAGGCGAGGATGGCATCGCCGATGAACTTGTCTACCGTCGCGCCGTGGGCGGCAGCGATGGTCGACATCTCCGTGAAGTATTCGTTCAGCAGATTGGTCAGTTCCTCCGGCTGCAGGCGCTCCGACATCGAGGTGAAGTTCTGAATATCGGAGAAGAAGATCGTCAGCTTCTTGCGCTCGGTCGAGATGGCCACGTCCTTCTCGCCGCTGAAGATGCTCTTGTAGATCTGCGGCGAGAGGTACTTGGCGATCTTCATGGAGATCGAGGCCAGGAAGGAGTTGGCCGTCTCCAGCTCCTCGTTCATGCGCCGCATGGCCCTGGCCTGGCGCGACTGCAGGAACACGAAGGCCGTCCCGGCACTCCCTGCGGCCAGCAGATAGGCCAGCAGGAACTTGAAGGAGAGGATATTGGCGGCGATCGGCTGCTCGATGGTGATCGCCTGGATGCCGCGCACGTCGCCCGCCTGCCAGTCGTGCCTGGGACTTTCCGGGTGGCTGTTGTGGCACTCGACGCAAGCCCCGCCCAGCATGACCGGCGTGGCAATGCGGATGCGCCGGTCGAAAAAGGAGCCCGTGGTCTCCACCAGCGTCGCATCGGCCCGCCGGCTTTGGCGGAAGGCCTCCAGCGCGCGGGTTTCGAAGCCGTCCAACACGTGCGGCGCGCGGTTGGCGAAGGGATAGTCCGAGACGAAGCGGTAGGCGACGATGCCTTCCTTCCTGCCGATCACCTCGCCCAGTTCGATCGACAGGGTCGCCGGGATGGGAATGGCGCCGGGAACGTCGTAGTAGTTGTGCAGCGGGCGTGTCTCGCCCGGCGCCTCCAGCACGCGGCGAACAACATTGCGCGCATAGTAGCCGCGGATATCGCTGATGACCGAGCTGAGGCTCTCTGCCTGGGTGTGCAGCGCCTGGTCAGACAGGTTGCGCAGGTCAAGCCACACCGCCACGGGCAGCATGACCAGCCCCAGGATCACGGCAGCGGCCAGCAGTTGCGGCCGGAATATGTGAGAACTGGCGGCCGTCGGCATCGCAGCCTTCCCCAGACCGTAGGTTCCGGCAGACTACCCCGAAACCGCGCTCCGGGAATAGCACTACAAAGCGACCGGCAATCACCCTTTCGAGATGCCACTCCTGGCGAAAGCGCCGTTCTGCCCTATTCCGCTGCGGGTTTTGCCGCCGCCATGGCGGAGATCACCGGCGAGGGCAAGGGTGCCTGCCCCCGCGGGTCGGACATTCTATGTCAGTGCCGCGCACTGCGCGGCCCGGCCGAAACGCCTTCCGCGGTCTGCACGGAGGAGACGGCGATGCCGTGGGCGGCGGCGCGCTGCATCAGCCGGTGCTCGCGGTAGAAGGTGTACATTCCCATGCCGACGACGATGGCCGCGCCGATGAGAGTCCAGATATCGGGGATTTCACCGAAGACGACGATGCCGAGCACGATGGCCCAGATCATGATGGTGTAGCGGAAGGGCGAAATCACCGCGACCTCGCCGACCCGCATGGCCTTGATCGAAAAGAGGTAGCCGAAGAACAGGAAGCCCGCCGAGGTGCAGAGCAGACCGAGGTGGTTCAGCTTCATGGGTTGCCAGTCCTGGGTCAAAGCCACCGCGCCGGCGAAGAGCGCGGTGGCCAGCGCGGTCACGAAGGCGGCATAGAGCGAGGGCAGGCCCGGCGAGAAACGCCTTGTCGAGAGATCGCGCAGCACCATGAAGCCGACGGCTCCCACGGCCCAGAGAGAATAGGCCGTGAAGCCCTCGGCGCCCGGCCGCACGATAATCATCACCCCGGAGAAACCAACGGCGATGGCGCTGTAGCGCCGCCAGCCGACCTTCTCGCCCAGAAACAGCGCCGCGGCCAGGGTGATGGCCAGGGGAATGGCCTGGATGATCGCCGTCGCGTTGGCGATGGGCATGTGATAGAGCGCGGAGAGAAAGCAGGTCGCGCTGCCGATCTCCCCGACGACCCGCAGGCCGAGGAAGAAGCTGTCCTGCCGTGAAGGCCGGTAGAACAGCTGGTTGCGCCGGATCGACAGCACGGCAATGAGGACGGAGAGCAGCAGGCCGCGCAGGAAGATCGCCTGGAACAGCTCCAGGTCGGCGAAAACCAGCTTCATCATGGTGTCGTTCAGGCAGAAGCCCGCCATGGCGACCGCCATGAAGAACGCGCCGCGCAGATTGTCCGAAGAAACCAAGAATGTCGTCCCGAGGTGAGCGTCAGGACTCTGCTATAGCCCAATCACGCCGCCTCGGCACCCCCTTCCGCCGTGCGGCGCAGGACGAAGTCGTCGACGGCTTCGCGGATCGCCGGGTCCAGGGGCGGCGGCGTAAAGTCCGCCAGCACCTGCTTGTAGACCCGGTTGGCGCGCTGGGTCGCGGTCTCGCTGCCGGCTTCCTGCCAGGTCTCGAAGTTGCGCCAGTCGGAGAGCATGGGGCTGTAGAAGGCGCTCTCATAGCGCTCCAGCGTATGGGCGGCGCCGAAGAAGTGGCCGCCCGGGCCGACCTCGCGGATGGCGTCCAGGCCGATGGAGGCCTCGCTGACCTCCAGCGGCGTCATGACCTCGCTCATCATCTGCAGCATCTCGGCGTCCAGCACGAACTTCTCGAAGGAGGCGCAGAGCCCGCCCTCCAGCCAGCCGGCGCCGTGCATGATGAAGTTGGCCTGGCCCATCAGGGCACCCCAGATCGACATCTGCGATTCGTATGCCGCCTGCCCGTCGACGCAGTTGGCGGCGTTGGCGTTGGAGGAGCGGTAGGGCACGCCCAGGTCGCGCGCGAGCTGCCCGCCGGCGATGGCCGCGCGGGTGTATTCCGGCGTCCCGAAGGCGGGCGCGCCGGACTTCATGTCGACGTTGGAGGTGAAACCGCCGTAGATCACCGGCGCGCCCGGATTGACCATCTGCGCGAAGGCCAGCCCGGCCATGGCCTCGGCGTGCTGCTGGGTCAGCGCCCCGGCGAGTGTCGCCGGGCTCATGGCGCCGGACAGCGTGAAGGGCGTGACCGCCACCACCTGGTTGCGCCGCGCCATCTCGATGACGCCTTCGATCATCGGCCCGTCGAGGCGCAGCGGCGAGGAGGTGTTGACGATGGTGAAGAGCCGCGGCGCATCGGCCAGCTCGCTCTCCGTCAGGCCAAAGCCCAGGCGCACGATCTCCAGGGCGTCCAGGATTCGCGTGCGCCCCAGGGCGTAGGCGTGGAACGCCTTGTCGGTCAGCGCCAGGCAGTCGCGCAGGCAATCCAGGTGCCGCGTCGCCGGGTGCAAGTCGACCGGCTCCACCGGATAGCCGGCGACGAAGTGAACGATGTTGAAGGCCTGAGTCAGGCGCAGGAAATTCTGGTAGTCGCGCTGGTTGCCCGGCCGCCGGCCGCCGTCCAGGTCAGAGGCGTTGGGCGCCGAGGCGACGGAACCAAAGGCAACGTGTCGTCCGCCGATGGGCAGGTCGTGTTCGGGATTGCGGGCATGCAAGGTGAACTGCGCCGGGGCGCTGGCCAGCGCCTGCTTCACCAGGCCGCGGTCGAAGCGCACCCGCGCGCTGCCCGGCTCCACCTCGGCCCCGGACTCGGCCAGGATCTCCAGTGCCTCGGGATGCAGGAAGTCCATGCCGACTTCTTCCAGGATCTGGAAGGCGGCATCGCTGATCATCTCGACCTGCTCGGGCGAGAGCACTTCGAGCGGCTGGTAGGGGCTTTCCAGCCGCCGCCAGGGCAGCTGCTTCAGCCCGGCCGTGCCCCGGCCGGCGACCCTGGTGCCTGCCCCCTGCCGCGCCCGCCGGCGCTCTGCATCCCTCGCCATCCTGCCTCCTTGGGCGGCCTGTCTTGGCCGCTTTTCCACCTCAAGGCTGAAGGATAGAGGCGCCGGCGTCTCTTGCATATACGACAGGGCGTGTCGCAGGGGCCTAAGAGCCGGGCAGGGCTTAGGATGCCGGAATTCCTGGGGAATCCGCTGTTTGGCCCTCCTTCAGAGCTTGACCGCCAGCGCCGCGAGCTGCTCGGCGCAGAGCCCCCAGCCCTCGTGGAAGCCCATCTTCTCGTGCGCTTCGCAGTCCTCGCGGGTCCAGTGCCGCGCCCGCGCGGTGTAGCGAGTCTTGCCGCCCTCCTCCGCCAGGGTGAGGATCCCGGTGAAGAAGGGCTTTGCCGACGGCTCCCAGGCCCGCGTGAAGGCATCGGTGAAGACCAGGCGCTCGTTCGGCACGATCTCCAGGTAGACGCCGTGCATCGGCAGCTCCTGACCCTCCGGGCTGCGCATCACGATGTAGGTGGCGCCGCCGGGCCGCACGTCGAGCTCGGCGACAGGCGTGGTATAGGGCCGCGGCGCGAACCACTGCTTCAGCAGTTCCGGCTCCGTCCAGCAGCGGTAGATCTTCTCGCGCGATACGTCCATGAGACGCGTCAGCACCAGCTCGCGCCCGCCTTCGTTGGCGGCTTCGGCGGCATTCGTCATGCAGCTCCTCCTCTACGCGGAATGGCACGCCGCAGCGGCGTTGTCGTCGTAGCGGTCGTGCAGCTTCACCCAGTCCATGATGCCGGCGACCTCGTTGCGGCCCTTGGGCGCCATGTCGAGGAACCAGAAGGCGCCGAGCAGCTGTTCGCAGCCGCGGGCGTAGGACGAGTAGGTGTGAAAGACCTCGCCCGCTTCGTTCCTGGCGAAGACGCTGCAGCCCGGCAGCTCGTCGATCCCCGGATCGATGCTGCGGTAGTTGTAGACCGCCGCGCCCTTCTTCAATTGGTCTTCGGTGAAGGACACATTGAAGTCATAGTTGAAGCTGTTTTTGTTCGACGAGACCCATTGGAAGCGCCAACCCATGCGCTTCTTGAAGGCCTCGATCTCGTTGATGGGCGCGCGGGACACCGCCGCGAAGGAGAGGTCCGCCTGCTCGAAGTGCCGGCGCGCCGCGTCCACGTGGTCTGCCATGAAGGAGCAGCCGGCGCAGCCTTCCGCCCAGCCGGGGCCGAGCATGAAGTGCTGCACCATCAGCTGGCTGCGCCCGTCGAAAAGATCGGCGAGGCTGACCGGGCCCTCGGGCCCCTCGAAGACGTAGTCCGTCTCCACCTTCACCCAGGGCAGGGCGCGGCGCTGCTCCATCAGCTTGTCGCGCTGCCGGGTCAGTTCCTTCTCCGCCTTGAGGTGCGCCTTGCGTGCCTCGAGCCATTTCTCGCGGGATACAATCTGGTGTTCCATTTTTCGTTCTCCCAGCTTTGCGCCGGCCTTCAAGCCGGCTGGTTTTCCACAGCCTGGTTCTGCAGGGCGTGGGCGAAGCTCCAGGCATGGCCGTAGGGGTCCGTCACCACGGCGAAGCGGTCGCCCCAGAACATGTCCTCCGCCGGCATGACCACCACGGCGCCGGCCTTGACCGCGCGATCCACTGCCGCATCACAGTCAGGAACGCGCAGGTGCAGGGTCACCGCGCTGCCGCCCAGGGTCGTCGGCGTGTGGTCTTGGCCCTCCGCGCAGCGGTCGGAAAAGGCGTCGCGAACGAAGACACGGGCATCGCCCAGCTTCATCTCCGAGTGCATCAGGCGTTTGCCGTCCTCGGCCGGCAGGCGCATGACTTCCTCGGCGCCCAGGGCCTGCTTGTAGAACGCCAGGGCCGCCGTGGCGTCGTCGACCACCAGGTGCGGGATCACCGCCTCGATCGCTGCAGTCATGATTGTCTCCCTATTCCGAATAGAGCGTCTTCACGGTCGCGGCGAGACGCTCCAGGCTCTGGGTCCAGCCCGGCTCCATGCCGGCCAGCGCCCCCATCGCCTCGGGCGTGGCTATCACCACCCGGCTCTCAAGATCGATCGTGGTGTGCTCGCTCGTTTCCTGGAAGGTGACGCTATCGATGGCTTTGAGGCCGGGCACGCCTTGTGCGTCTTCGAAGGCCGTGGTGGTGAAAACCAGGCGCTCGGGCGGGGCGGTTTCCAGCACCTCGCCACCCATGGGATAGACCGTGCCGTCGGGCCCGGTCATGTCGATGTGGATACGCCCGCCCGGCCTGGCCTCGAACGCGCAGACGGGGTTGGTAAAGCCCGTGGGACCCCACCAGCGGGCCAGGTACAGCGGGTCGGTCCAGACCCGGAAGACCAGCTCGCGCGGCGCATCGAAGGTACGGGTGAAGGTCAGCGTGTAGCCGACGCCCAGTTCCATTTTCTTTGCAGCTTCCACAAGTCGCTCCTAGAGCCCGGCCACATAGGCGGCGAGACGATCCATGGTCTCGCTCCAGCCCTTGTTGTGCGCGTCGCGGGCGCTTTCCGATTCGAAGACCGCGTGGTGCAGGGTGAGCTTGGTCTGCGCGCCGTCGGCGCCCGCCTCCTCCAGCAGCACGGTGACGAGAGTCTCGTGACCGGGATGACCCTCCGCGTCGACCCAGCACCAGGTGAAGGAGATCTTCTCCGGCTCGACGATCTCGCGGTAGACGCCGTGCATGCGATGTTCGCTGCCCTCCGGCGAGCGCATGAGGCAGTGGAAGGCGCCGCCGGGATGGAACTCGACGGTGCAGTCCGGCAGGGTGAAACCGGTCGGGCCCCACCAGCGCACCAGGTGTTCCGGCTGGCTCCAGACCTTGAACACCAAAGTGCGCGGCGCATCCAGCATCCGGGTGATGACCAGGACGCGGTCTTCGGGTTCGCGGACGAGGTCAGGACTTGCGGCCACGGGGCTCTCCTTTCATCTGCAGCTCGTCGAGGTAGCTCTCCAAGCGATCGAAACTCTGCTCCCAGAACTGGCGGTAGCGTTCCAGCCAGCCGTTGGCGTCCTTCAGGGGCCCGGCCTCCAGGCGGCAGGGCCGCCACTGGGCCTCGCGGCCGCGGCTGACCAGCCCGGCCCGCTCCAGCACCTTCAGGTGCTTGGAGACGGCGGGCAGGCTCATGTCGAAGGGCTCGGCCAGCTCGCTCACCGTGGCCTCGCCGGAACAGAGCCGCGCCAGGATCGCCCGACGGGTCGGGTCCGCCAGGGCGGCGAAGGTGGCGCTGAGAGGGTCGGTCTGCATCTTATAGATAACCACTCAGTTAAATAACTGATAGGTTAAATATAGAAGCTGGCTGCACGAGTCAAGAAGGTCTCTGGCGGCTCAGGCCAGCAGCGCTTTCACGGTTTCCAGATAGCCGGCCTGCACCGCCTCCTCTTTCCAGTGCCGGCCCTCCGTCACCACCCACTCACCGCCGACCATGACGTCGCGCACGGGATTGCGGTTGCCGGCGAAGACCACGGCGTCCAGCAGTCGCTCCCTCGGCATGGCCGCCACCTCCGGGTGTTCGGGGTCGAGTACCAGCAGGTCGGCGCGCTTGCCCACCGCCAGGGCGCCGATGGGCCGGCCGAGGGCTTGGGCGCCGCCGGCGAGCGCCTCGCCGTAGAGGCGCAGGCCCAGCGACGCCTTCGCCCCCTCACCCGCCAGCACGTTGCGGCGGCGCCAGGCGAGGCGCTGGCCGTACTCGAACCAGCGCAGCTCCTCCAGCGGGCTGACGGAGATGTGGCTGTCGGAGCCGATGCCCCAGCGCCCGCCGTGGGCGAGATAGCTCTCCGCGGGAAAGAGCCCGTCGCCCAGGTTGGCCTCGGTCGTCGGACAGAGGCCGACCACCGCGCCGGAGGCGGCGACCGCCGCCGTCTCCACCGCGTTCATGTGGGTGGCGTGGACCAGGCACCAGCGTTCGTCCGGCGGCGCGGTCTCCATCAGGTGCTCGACCGGGCGCTGGCCGCACCAGGCCTCGCAGTCCTCCACCTCCTTCATCTGCTCGGCGATGTGAATGTGGATCGGCGCGCTGGAATCGAGCGCGTCGAGACCGCTCAGGACTTCACCCAAGGTCTCAGGTGTCACCGCGCGCAGGGAGTGCGGCGCGACGCCGACCCGCACCTGCGGATTGTCCTGAGACGCCGCCTGAAGCGTCTCAACGATGCGCAGCAAGCTATCGGGATCATTGAGAAAACGCCGCTGCTCCTCACCCGCTTTCTGAACCCCGAAGCCGCCGTAGCCGTAGAGCACCGGCAACTGGGTGATGCCGATGCCGGTTGCCGTGGCGGCGGCCAGGGTGCGCCGCGACATCTCCGCGATGTCGTCGTAAGGCCGGCCGTCGGGCCCGTGGTGCAGGTAGTGGAACTCGCCCACCGCGGTGTAGCCGGCCTTCAGCATCTCGACGTAGAGCTGGGCGGCGATGGCCTCAACCTGCGCCGGAGTCAGGGCGGCGACGAAGCGGTACATGACCTCGCGCCAGGTCCAGAAGGAGTCGTCCTTGCCGCCGCCTGATTGTACGTGTTCCGCCAACCCGGCCAGGGAGCGCTGGAAGGCGTGGCTGTGCAGGTTGGGCATGCCGGGCAGCACTGGGCCCCTGGCGGTTTCGGCCCCCGCCGGCGCGGCCTGTCCTGGCGTCACGCTCAGAAGGCTGCCCGAATCATCTAGCTCGAAGAGGACAGACTCGGCCCAGCCTTCGGGAAGAAAAGCCTGCTCGGCAAAAATCTTAGGGTTCGCCATCGAGTCCTGCTATGAAAAAGCGGGGTAGCGGTCTTGCCACATGGGAACCGCGAGGGTAAGGCAACAAAGTTGTCTATACAACTCGGGGAGTGAACGGACCGCATTAAATGGTGGGTCTTTAGGTATGTGGGACGATCTCTGGACGGGGGCAAACCTGGCCACGATGGTGGCTGCCGGGGCGGGAGACGCTGGCGCGACCTCGCCCTATGGCGCCATCGCCGAGGCCGCCCTGGCGGTGGACGGCGGCCGCATCGCCTTCGCCGGCCCCGCCGCCGACCTGCCCGGCGCGGCGGCGACCCTGGCCCGCCGGGTCCACGATGCCGGCGGCGCCTGGATCACCCCCGGCCTCATCGACTGCCACACTCACCTGGTCTACGGCGGCGACCGGGCGCGCGAGTTCGAGCTGCGCCTCAACGGCGCCTCCTACGAGGAAGTGGCCAAAGCCGGCGGCGGCATCCGCTACACGGTGGAGCAGACCCGCGCGGCCAGCGAGGACGAGCTCTACGCCCAGGCCCTGCCCCGCCTTAACGACCTGCTGGCCGAGGGCGTCACGACGCTCGAGATCAAGTCCGGCTACGGCCTGTCGCTGGAGCACGAGCTGAAGATGCTGCGTGTCGCCCGGCGCCTGGGCGAGAGCGCGCCGGTCACGGTGAAGACCACCTTCCTGGGCGCTCACGCCCTGCCGCCGGAGTTCGACCGCCGGCCGGAGGACTACATCGACGCGGTCATCGCCATGCTGCCGGAAGTGACGGCCTCGGGCCTGGCCGACGCGGTCGACGGCTTCTGCGAGCGCATCGCCTTCTATCCCGAACAGATCGCCCGCGTCTTCTCGGCCGCCGAGGCGGCCGGGCTGCCAGTGAAGCTGCACGCCGACCAACTCTCGGACCTGAAGGGCGCGGCGCTCGCCGCCCGCTTCAACGCGCTCTCCGCCGACCACCTGGAATACACCGGCGACGAGGGCGTGCGGGCCATGGCGCTGATGGGCACCGTCGCCGTGCTGCTGCCGGGCGCCTTCTACGTGCTGCACGAAACCAGGCTGCCCCCGGTGGACGCCTTCCGCAAGGCCGGGGTCCCCATCGCGCTGGCCACCGACAGCAACCCCGGCTCCTCGCCGGTCACCTCGCTGCTGCTGATCCTCAACATGGGCTGCACCCTCTTCCGCCTGACCCCGGAGGAGGCGCTGGCCGGCGTCACCCGCAACGGCGCCCAGGCCCTCGGCATGGCCGAGACCCACGGCACCCTGGAGACCGGCAAGGCGGCCGACTTCGTGCTCTGGGACATTTCCCACCCGGCCGAGTTGGCCTACCGCATCGGCCACAACCCCTGCCGCCAGGTGGTGAAGGACGGGAAGATCGTGCGCGGCGGGTGACGCCGCATCCCCCTCACCCAGCTTCGCCTAAGCTCGATTTTCAATCTCGCTAAGGCTGCACAAC
>MRWG01001282.1_pt1 | contig 17065 bp, 18 predicted proteins | sample 1013341 | NCBI WGS metagenome assembly MRWG01 (sample SAMN06117577, study PRJNA244670) | biofilm metagenome | biome: Water; feature: Cathode Biofilm; material: Biofilm; isolation source: microbial consortium enriched at the cathode of a solar microbial fuel cell | place: USA: District of Columbia ... | reverse complement strand
ACATCTTCGAGGGCGCATCGCTCGGCGAAGACAAGAAGTCGGTCGCCATCGAAGTCTCGATCCAGCCGCGCGAAAAGACGCTGACGGACGAGGAACTCGAAGCCATCGCCGGCCGCATCGTGGCCAATGTCGGCAAGCAGACCGGCGGCACGCTGCGCGGTTAGAGCGCTTGTTCAGAACCTTGAAAAGGCGGCCATTGAGCCGCCTTTTCTTTTGCCGAACAGACCGATAGGGTTTGCCCTCCAGAGACGAGGAGAGGAGAATCCATGTTCCGTTGGGGCGTTCTTTCGACGGCCAAGATCGGTCGCGAGCAGGTTATTCCGCAGATCCAGGATGCCGAAAACGGCGTGGTGACGGCGATTGCCAGCCGCGATGAGGCCAAAGCGCAGGCGCTGGCTGCGCGCTTCGGCATTCCGCACACCTTCTCGTCCTACGACGCGCTTCTCGCCTCGCCGGATGTGGACGGCGTCTACATCCCGCTGCCGACCTCCGATCATGTGGACTGGGCCATCAGGGCGGCCGACGCCGGCAAGCACGTGCTGGTCGAAAAGCCGCTGGCGCTCGATGCAAAGGACATTGCCCGCGTCATCGAGGCGCGCGACCGGAACAATGTCGTCGTCTCGGAAGCTTTCATGGTCACTTACCACCCGCAATGGCACAAGGTGCGTGACCTGATCGCCGAGGGCGCCATCGGCCGGCTGCGGCATGTACAGGGCGTGTTCTGCTATCACAATGTCGACCCCGACAACATGCGCAACAAGCCGGAGCTTGGCGGTGGCGGGCTGCCCGACATTGGCGTCTACCCCACGGTCACCACCCGCTTTGCAACCGGCAGCGAGCCGCAGCGCGTGCAGGCGATGGTGGAGCGCGACCCGAATTTCGGCACCGACATCTACGCCAGCGCCAAGGCCGATTTCGGCAACTTCGAACTGACCTTCTACGTCTCGACGCAGATGGCGCTCAGACAGTCGATGGTGTTCCATGGCGACAAGGGGTTCATCGAGGTCAACGCCCCCTTCAACACCCCGGACTATGGCGATACCCGCGTTACCGTGTTCAGCGCCGATCACAACAGCGCCAGCGTCCACCGTTTTCCCCGCGCCCGGCAGTACCGCCTGCAGGCGGAAGCCATCGCGCGGGCGGCGCGGGGCGAAGAGGCGGCGATCTTCACGCTCGAGGATTCGGTGAAGAACCAGAAACTCATAGACGCCATCTATCGCGCCGCCACCCATGATGGCTGGGAGACAGTCTAGCAGAAGCCGCTGCCGCAGGGTGCGGCGGCACTTTCAGACTCCGTCGGCGGACCGGGGCGACAGGAAGATGTGTCGCCCGATCTGGCCGTGCCTGTGCATCTGTTTAGCCCATTTGGGGCTGACATAATTGGCATAGTAATGCGTGGCGTCGACGGCCAGATAGTTGGTTTTGTCGACCAGCGTGTAATTGTTGCATTCGGGTGCGCAGGAGTATCGGGCCTTGGCGATCCTGAATGCGAGCTGCCAGGCTTCGGCATCTTTCGGCACCAGTGAAATGCCTGTGCAGGCGAATGAAAACTGGCAGCGATTGCGCCAGCGCGCATTTTGAAAGACCACGCCACAAATGCTGGGCGGATATGCAGGCGACCTGCTTCTGTTGAAGATCACCATCGCGACGGCCTTCTGCCCGCTCACCGTTTCTCCCCGCGCCTCGTAGTAGATGGCGGTGGCCAGACAGGTGCGCTCCGCAAGGCGATTGATTGCCACAAGGGCGTCCTCCACGGCGGCGGGCTTCTGCGCCGCCCTGAGCGCCATGGCGACCGGCAGCCTGATCGGTGCTCTCTTCGCGCCAGCCTTCTTTTCTTCGTTCTCCCAGATACAGCCTGCCTGGAGCAGGAACGACACAACGAGCCCCCAGAACACGAATCTTCGGACCATTATTTTCCCGGATGTCAGTTTGATCGGCGGTTATCGCCTGAGCCAAATCCCCCCTCGGCGACCCGCTCTCACATCAGCGGCAGCCGATCAAATTGACTTTTCCTCAAAGTCCGAAGCGTTCCGTTTCATCATCAACGCCGCGCGGGGCAAGCGTCAGAGCGCCGGTCGCGGCCTCCGAACCCCGCTTTCGAAGCCAAATCGGGGCAAATCCCGCCTTGCGCTTGAAAAATCCCATTCTTATATACGCCACGAAGCCGTTTGGCGCGTTTCGTCCTGAGGCGCTGCTGCGGCAATTTCGTGTGAACAGGGGCTGTCATCTGGAACGCCGGAATGGGTCCTGACAGTCTGCTTTGCGGAGAGAAGATATGGCAAAAGTAATCGGTATCGACCTCGGAACGACCAATTCCTGCGTCGCCGTCATGGATGGCAAGGACGCGAAGGTTATTGAGAACGCGGAAGGTGCACGCACCACCCCGTCCATCGTGGCATTCACGGATTCGGGCGAGCGTCTCGTCGGCCAGCCGGCCAAGCGTCAGGCTGTCACCAACCCGGAAAACACCCTTTTCGCGATCAAGCGCCTGATCGGCCGTCGCTTCTCCGACCCCACGGTCGAGAAGGACAAGAAGCTGGTCCCCTACAAGATCGTCAAGGCTGACAATGGCGATGCATGGGTTGAAGCCCATGGCGAGACCTATTCGCCTTCGCAGATCTCGGCGATGACCCTTCAGAAGATGAAGGAAACGGCTGAGTCCTATCTCGGCGAGAAGGTCGAGCAGGCCGTCATCACCGTGCCCGCATACTTCAACGACGCCCAGCGTCAGGCCACCAAGGACGCCGGCAAGATCGCCGGTCTTGAAGTCCTGCGCATCATCAACGAGCCGACTGCAGCAGCGCTTGCCTATGGTCTCGACAAGAAAGACGGCAAGACCATCGCCGTTTACGACCTTGGCGGCGGCACGTTCGACGTTTCGATCCTCGAGATCGGTGACGGCGTGTTCGAGGTGAAGTCCACCAATGGCGACACCTTCCTCGGCGGTGAAGACTTCGACATGCGTCTGGTCGAGTACCTGGCGGCTGAGTTCAAGAAAGAGCAGGGCATCGACCTGCAGCAGGACAAGCTTGCCCTGCAGCGCCTGAAGGAAGCTGCCGAGAAGGCCAAGATCGAGCTGTCGTCCGCTTCGCAGACCGAAATCAACCTGCCCTTCATCACGGCCGACCAGTCGGGTCCGAAGCACCTGACCATGAAGCTGACCCGCGCCAAGTTCGAGAGCCTCGTCGAGGATCTCGTGAAGCGCACTGTCGAGCCCTGTAAGGCCGCTCTGAAGGATGCCGGCCTCAACGCTGGCGAGATCGACGAAGTGGTTCTGGTCGGCGGCATGACCCGCATGCCGAAGGTTCAGGAGACCGTGAAGGCCTTCTTCGGCAAGGACCCGCACAAGGGTGTGAACCCGGACGAAGTGGTCGCCATGGGCGCCGCCATTCAGGCCGGTGTTCTGCAGGGTGACGTGAAGGACGTTCTGCTGCTCGACGTGACCCCGCTTTCGCTGGGCATCGAGACGCTCGGTGGCGTGTTCACGCGCCTGATCGACCGCAACACGACGATCCCGACCAAGAAGAGCCAGGTCTTCTCGACCGCCGAGGACAATCAGAATGCCGTGACCATCAACGTGTTCCAGGGTGAGCGCGAAATGGCGGCGGACAACAAGAGCCTTGGCCGCTTCGACCTGACCGGTCTTCCGCCCGCACCGCGCGGCGTGCCGCAGATCGAGGTCACGTTCGACATCGACGCCAACGGCATCGTGAACGTGTCCGCGAAGGACAAGGGCACCGGCAAGGAGCAGGCGATCCGCATTCAGGCTTCCGGCGGTCTCAGCGACGATGAGATCGACAACATGGTGAAGGACGCCGAGTCCAACGCCGAGGCCGACAAGAAGCGCCGCGAGGCGGTCGAAGCCAAGAACCAGGCCGAGGCCCTCATCCACTCCACGGAGAAGTCGCTTGGCGAATATGGCGACAAGGTCTCCGAGGAAGAGAAGAAGGCCATCGAAGACGCACTCGCCGACCTGAAGACGGCCGTCGAGGGCGACGACGCCGAGGACATCAAGGCGAAGACCAACACCCTCGCCGAAGCTTCCATGAAGCTTGGTCAGGCCATGTACGAGGCCAGCCAGACCGAAGCTGCCGAGGCAGACGCAGCGGCTGACGCCAAGGCTTCCGGCGACGATGTCGTTGACGCCGATTTCGAAGAGATCGACGAAGACGACAAGAAGTCGGCCTGATCGCTCAGGCAGTGAATCTGAAAAGCCCGGGGTTTTCGCCCCGGGCTTTTTTCATGCCTTTTAAAGAATCCCCCCGATAAGATTGCCGGCAAACTAGAGCGTGGGACCGAAAATCGGCATCCGGTTTTCGGGTTATTCCGATGCTCGATCAATAACTTGGATCGCCCTTTATGCGTCCGAACGGACACAGGGCGATCGAGAATATCTGTTGGATTGGCCGGGGGGCCTCATGATCCGCTATCGACTTTATGAGATCTGGCGCTTTGCGGCAGCGCTTCTGATCATGCTTTACCACTTCGGCCACTTCGCGCCCGGCGAAGGGCTTCAGGTGAAAAACGAGCTGGAAGCGCTGCGGCCACTGCTCGACATGTTTTTCATCATATCGGGCTTTCTCATCTTCTCGCGCTATGGCGATCAGGTGCGCGATGCCCGGAGCTACGGCATATATCTCTACAAGCGGCTGATACGTCTTTACCCGCTTCATCTGGCGACGCTTTCCTATTTCGTCTTTATCGGCCTTCTGGTTTCGCTTGGCGTGCTGCGCACCGGTGGCGAAGCCGCCCTTTTTGACTGGAGCGCCCTCCCCGCCAACCTGCTGCTGATCCAGGCCTGGGGCGTGGAAAACCATCTCACCTTCAATTTCGTCTCCTGGTCTCTCTCGGCGGAGTGGTTTGCCTATCTTCTCCTGCCCGTCATCATCGTGGCTTATCGCCGTGGCGGGCTCACGGGCCTGTTCGCCCTCCTGATCGCCTGCTACGCCATTCTGGAAGTAATGGTGCGCACGGGCGTCATGCCATTCGAAAGCTGGGTTCAGGCAGACACATGGGGCGCTTACCGCACCTTTGCTGATTTCGTACTGGGCGCGCTTCTTGCCGTGCTCGTGAAGCGCTCCGCGCTGACCGTGTCGGCCCGCTGGCCCGCCTGGGTCGCAATCCTGCTCGCCTGCACCTCCATGGCGCTCCGGCTCGACATCTATGTGACGCTTCTGCTCCTGGCGGTCGCCGTGTTTCTGGCTGGCGTCGTGGAGCGCAACAATCCCGATGGCTACACCTATCCCGCCTTCCTGCGCCCGGCGGCGGCCGTTTCCTTCGGCGTCTATCTGTGGCACCCGGTAACGGAGAGCATTTTCTTCTCCTTCATCTGGGGGCACTACATCCAGTCGCCCTCGGTCCCTCTGTTTTTCGCCTATACGGGCGCGGTGATGCTTCTGACGATTTTTGTCGCCATGGCGTCGTTCCGCTTCTTCGAAAATGTGCTTTCCGGATATCTGCTGAATGCTGCCGGCCTCGGCCGGCAGAAGCCGCGCACGAAGGTGGCTGCAGCCTGACGGAGTTCCGGATGCCTGCGCGCATGGCGTGTGATGCCCCGTGCCGCTGGCAATCTGCCGCAAACTATGGCATTCGCTGTCGCGAATACCTAAATAACGGGCACTGATCGGGGGAACAGTGTTCGCTCCAAACAGATTATGCGGGACTCTCATTGATGAAGGCAGATTTTTACGAGACGCTCAGCGTGTCGAGAAACGCCGACGAGAAGGAACTTAAAAGCGCCTTTCGCAAACTCGCCATGCGGTACCATCCGGACCGCAACCCTGGCGATGGCGAGGCGGAAGAGAAGTTCAAGGAAGTCAACGAAGCCTACGAAACACTGCGTGATCCGCAGAAGCGTGCGGCTTACGATCAGTTCGGCCATGCTGCTTTTGAAAATGGCGGCATGGGTGGACGCGGTGGCTTCGGCGGCGGTGGCGGCGGTTTCGCCGACATCTTCGAAGACATTTTCGGCGACATGATGGGCGGCGGGCGACGCCGTGGCGGTCGCCAGCATGGCGCAGACCTGCGCTTCAACATGGAAATCACGCTGGAAGAGGCGTTCGCCGGCAAGACCGGGCAGATCCGCGTGCCAACCGCCGTGGCCTGTGACGACTGCGCCGGCACCGGCGCAAAGCCCGGCACGTCTCCGACCCAGTGTCAGATGTGCCATGGCTCGGGCCGTGTGCGCGCGGCACAGGGCTTCTTCTCCGTCGAACGCACCTGCCCGCAGTGTCAGGGGCGTGGCGAAACCATTTCCGACCCCTGCCAGAAGTGCTCCGGACAGGGCCGCGTGGCCGAAGAGCGCTCGCTCTCGGTCAACATCCCGGCCGGCATCGAAGACGGCACGCGCATTCGCCTTGCCGGCGAGGGCGAGGCCGGTCTGCGCGGCGGACCGCCCGGCGACCTCTACATCTTCCTGTCGGTCAAACCACACGAGTTTTTCCAGCGCGACGGCGCCGACCTTTACTGCAAGGTGCCCATCTCGATGACCACGGCAGCACTCGGCGGCTCTTTCGAGGTCACCACGCTGGATGGAACGCAGGCCCGTGTCAAAGTGCCCGAAGGCACCCAGAACGGCCGCCAGTTCCGCCTCAGCGGCAAGGGCATGCCCGTGCTGCGACAGACCAAGGTTGGCGATCTTTACATTCAGGTGGCCGTAGAAACGCCGCAAAACCTCACGAAAAAACAGCGTGAGCTTCTTGAAGAGTTCGAGAAAATTTCTTCAAAGGAAAATAGCCCGCAGTCGGCAGGCTTCTTTTCACGTATGAAGGACTTCTTCGAATCCTTCGGAGAATAGCCGCACGGTGCAATTGGACTGCATTGGGCTATTGGACTGGATCGGGCTGTTCGGCCCGATCTGCGGAATGGCGGGATACTTCCCGCAATAAAAATGATTTTATAACGGGGTTTTGAAGGAGGATGGCGGTACGATGAGCAAAGGGCAAGGTGTGCGCAAAGCGATCGCAGACCGTTTTGGGGAAGAACTGCGCTTCTTTCGCGGCTGGATTGACCAGCCCAAGGCTGTCGGCGCCATCATGCCCACAAGCAGTGTCACCGCCCGGCGGATGGCATCGGTCATCGACACCAAATCCGGGTTACCGGTTCTCGAGGCAGGCCCCGGAACCGGCGTCATCACCAAGGCGATCCTCGCCCATGGCGTCGACCCGCAGAACCTTTACGCCGTTGAGTACTCCCCGGATTTCGTGACCCATCTGCGCGAAACCTATCCGGGCGTGAACGTGATCGAGGGCAACGCCTTCGATATCCGCAACACGCTGGAAAAGGCGCTGGGCGAAAAGACGCCCAAACTATTCGACAGTGTGGTGTCCGGCGTTCCGCTGCTCAACTTCCCCGTTGAAGAGCGCGTTGCCTATATGGATTCCCTTCTCGACCTCATTCCCGAGGGACGTCCGGTGGTGCAACTCACCTACGGCCCCAAATCCCCCATTCCGGCGGGCCAGGGCAATTACACGGTCGAGCATTTCGATTTCGTGCTGCGCAACATCCCCCCGACACAGCTCTGGGTCTATCGCCGGGGAAAGCACTAGATCGAGCCCCGGATTGAACGGGCCGGTGAACCACCAGCAAAAACGTCTTCAGGAGCCGCTTGTCGGCTCCTTTTCACATCTGCCGCCGGTGGCGGTCTTCCACACGCATATTCCATTGATTGAAAAGTTCATTGCTTATACGGCTCTTCGCAAACAGAGGAGCATTCGCCGATGACCCCCAAAATCCTTGTCTTTGCAGGATCGATCCGCACGGGCGCCTATAGCGGCCAGACCGCCGACGCAGCCATGAAGGAACTCGCGCAGCAGGGTGCGGAGGTCACGCGCATATCGCTGGTGGATTATCCGCTGCCGATCATGGACGAGGATCTGGAGCGGGAGAAAGGCATTCCCGAGAATGTGTACCGGCTCGGCCGGCTGATCGCCGCGCATGACGCAGTGCTGATCGCCAGCCCCGAATACAACGCTTCCATTCCACCTCTGCTCAAGAACACGATCGACTGGGTAAGCCGCCTCTCCAAGGACAATGGCAAGCCCCTGCGCCCCTGGGCCGGCAAGCCCATCGCGCTCTGCTCTTCTTCCGACGGCAATTTCGCCGGCATTCGCGGGCTCTATCACCTGCGCGCCGTGCTGATGAACTGCAAGGCCGACATCATCACCCCTCAATGCTCCGTTGCCCGCGCACAGGATGCCTTCGACACCGATGGCAGCTTCAGGGACGAGCGCACACGGGGCATGATGGAAGCCGTCTGTCGCGGACTGATCGAACGTGCCAAACTGACCTCAACCCGTGTGGGAGCCTGACCATGACCAACGATATTCGCGACCGCCTGATCGTGGGCCTCGATGTACCGACCCTGACCGAGGCAGACCGCGTGGTCGCCGCGCTGGGCGACACGGTGTCCTTCTACAAGATCGGGCATCAGCTCGCCTTTGCCGGCGGCCTGAGCTTCGCGCGTGAGCTGGCCGGCTCCGGCAAGAAGATCTTCCTCGACATGAAACTGCTCGACATCGACAACACGGTGGCCAAGGGCGTCGAGAACATCGCGCGGATGGGCATGACCATGCTCACCATCCACGCCTACCCCAAGGCGATGCGCGCTGCGGTCAAGGCAGCCGAAGGCTCCGGCCTGACCCTGCTCGGCGTGACCGTTCTCACCTCCATGGACGATGCCGACCTGAACGATGCGGGCTATGCGCTCACCGCCCGTGAACTGGTGGCAAAGCGCGTTGCCCAGGCCCGCGAGGCCGGCATGGGCGGCATTGTCTGCGCCCCGACCGAGGTGGAGGAAATGCGCGGCGTGGCCGGCCCTGACATGGCGCTGGTGACGCCCGGCATCCGGCCGGCCGGCAGCGACCATGGCGACCAGAAACGCGTCATGACGCCAGGCGACGCCATCCGCGCCGGCAGCACGCATCTAGTGGTTGCGCGCCCCATCGTGGCGGCACAAGATCCAAAGGCTGCGGCAGAAGCCATTCTCAACGAGATGGCGGCAGCCTGACAGAACAGGCAGGAACCAAGCAAGGGAGGAGGAACCATGCCCAACGAGCCCAAGGAGCCCAAGGAGCCCAAGGGATACTGGATTGCCCATGTCGATGTGCGCGACCCCGAGCGCTACAAGGACTATGTGGCCACGGCCAAACCGGCCTTCGAAAAGTTCGGCGCGCGCTTTCTGGCGCGCGGCGGCGAATGGGAAGGACTGGAAGGCACCGGACGCGGACGCAATGTGGTGATCGAGTTTCCCTCGCTGCAGGCCGCACATGATTGCTACAACTCGCCCGAATACCAGGCGGCGAAAGCCATCCGCAACACGGTGGCCGATGCCGACATGGTGCTTGTCGAGGGCGCGGAATAATCTCCGAAACCGCGAGGACAGGCCCACGGCAACCGCAGTTCAGGACTATGTGATCCGCCCTTACCGGCCGGCCGATGCGCAGCATCTACCGGCCGTTGAGGTGCGCGCTGCGCAGCTTTTTACCGAACACGGGCACGCGGATCTCGCCGCCACACCGGCGATGGAAGCAGACGCCTTTGACAGGCTCGCCGCGCAGCGCCGCACATTCGTGACGGTTCATGTGGCAGACGGCCCGGTGGGCTTTGTCATCACCAGCCCCATCGACGCATTTCTCCATGTCGAAGAGCTCTCCGTTGCGCCCGAACACGGACGCCGTGGGCTTGGCGGGCGGCTGCTTCGGACCGTGATCGGTGAGAGCCGGGCGCTCGGCCTCGAAGGTGTGTCGCTCAGCACGTTTCGCGACGTGCCCTTCAACGCGCCATTCTACGAACGTCACGGCTTTGCCGAATGGCCTCTGAATGCAGCGCCCGAAGCACTGAAAGAGCGCTTTCTGATCGAAATCCCGCCCGATGTTTCGCCGGAAAGCCGCCTTCTCATGCTGCGCCGCAACAGCAGCGCTTGACGTGCAGTCTTATTTTCTCTTTTAGAATCATATAGTTGATGAAACGCCCCCTCTCCGAAAAATCGGAAACGCGCGCTTCTATTGCAACGCAGCAAAAGTCGTTTACTCTGATTGGCATGCAAACGACCAAGGCTTCGCCGTCACATATCCACTTCCCCTGGCGGCCTGGCCATAGCGAAGGTCCTCCCAGGAAACCTAGCAATGTATTATCAGCTTTATGAATTCAACCACGCCGCGCTGCAGCCGGCGCGGGCCTATGCCGACGCCGTTCGGCTTTTTTACAGCAACCCCATGAACCCGGTCGCCAAGACCTATTTCGGACGCAGCGTCGCCGCCGCTGCCGAGGTCTTCGAGCGCAGCACACGCCGCTACACCAAGCCTGAATTCGGCTTGAAGGAAACCAGCGTCAACGGCGTGAAAGTGGCCGTCAACGAGCAGATCGTCTGGTCGCGCCCGTTCTGTGACGTCATCCGCTTCAAGCGTGACCTGCCCGAAGGCGCGCATGCCGGCCCGAAGATCCTGATGGTCGCGCCCATGTCCGGCCACTACGCCACGCTGCTGCGCGGCACGGTGGAGACCATGCTGCCCTATGCCGATGTCTACATCACCGACTGGTCGGACGCGCGCATGGTGCCGCTGGCCGACGGTTCTTTCGATCTCGACGACTATATCGACTATCTGATCGACATCTTCGAGCAGATGGGTCCGGACACGCATGTGATGGCCGTGTGCCAGCCCTCGGTGCCGGTGCTTGCCGCCATCGCCATCATGGAGGCGCGCGGCGCAAAGACCGTGCCCGCCAGCATGACCCTGATGGGCGGCCCCATCGACACCCGCAAGAACCCGACCGCCGTGAACGAGCTGGCCGAGGAGAAGGACATTTCGTGGTTCCGCGACAATGTCATCATGCCGGTTCCGTGGCCCAATCCGGGCTTCATGCGTCAGGTCTATCCGGGCTTCCTGCAGCTTTCCGGCTTCATGAGCATGAACCTTGATCGCCACATCACGGCGCACAAGGACTTCTTCATGCATCTGGTGAAGAACGATGGCGATTCTGCGGAGAAGCACCGCGACTTCTATGACGAATATCTGGCGGTGATGGACCTGACGGCCGAGTTCTACCTGCAGACTGTGGAGACCGTGTTCATCCGGCACGACCTGCCGCGCGGCCAGATGCGCCATCGCGGCGAACTGGTCGACCCTTCCGCCATCAAGCGCGTGGCGCTTCTGACGGTGGAAGGCGAGAATGACGATATTTCCGGCGTCGGCCAGACGAAGGCCGCGCATGATCTGTGCGTCAACATTCCCGACGACATGCGTCATCACTACATGCAGCCCGCCGTTGGCCATTACGGCGTCTTCAACGGCTCGCGTTTCCGCTCCGAAATCGCGCCGCGCATTCTCGACTTTATGCGCAGCAACCCGGCCGGCGGATTGAAGACCGCAAAGCCGGCAGCAGCCGAAGCCGCACCGGCGAAACCACGCGCCGGGACCGCGAAAAAGCCGGCCGCCCGCAGCCGCAAGCCGGCCACAGGCTCCAACAGCGCGTCCTGACCTGCCAGTCTCGGCCCACCAGTCTCGACCCGCCAGCCATGACAGTTATCGCCCGACGCTGAAAAGCTTCAGTGTCGGGCGCAGATCATCCCCTGCGGCAATGGCATTTGCGCAACAGGAAGCGCCAAAGCCGGTGGCCAGATGCACCGCTGGTAACCATAGCTGGTAAGATTGCCGCTCTGCTGATTGACACCGACACCCCATCATCCTTAACGTTTCGTTAACGATTGAAACGAGCGGGGAGCGCCATGATGGCTGCTTTGCGGGGGGGATTCCGCAGTGGGGTTCTTGCGAGCCTTTTTCTGGCAGGGGGCATGATTGCGCCGGCCGGAGCGATGAATCTGATGGAAACCGGCGGACTGACCTCTCAGCCCATCGGACATTACGAGTTCTGCAAGGCCAACCCGGTCGAATGCTCGATCCGCATGCGCGATCAGGGGCCGGTGCACATGACCAAGACGCTCTGGAAAACCCTGACCGAGATCAACACCGCGGTGAACAACGCCATCGAGCCGATGAACGACATCGACATCTATGGCCAGGAAGAAGTGTGGACCTACCCTTCTACCGGCGTTGGCGACTGCGAGGACTATGTGCTCGAAAAGCGCCGCGCGCTGAAACGGGCCGGCATTTCGCTCTCCAACCTTCTGATCACCGTGGTGCGCAAGCCCAATGGCGAAGGCCATGCGGTTTTAACCGTGCGCACGGATCGCGGGGACTTCGTTCTCGACAACCTCAACAACAGCGTGAAGCTGTGGAGCGCCACCGGCTATAGCTATCTCAAGCGTCAGGCCAGCACGCATACCGGCCGTTGGGTGAGCCTGCGCGAAAGCAACAACCCGGTTGTCGGCGCAGTGAGCGAATAGCCGCACCGGCGCACTCCAAACTTCGTCACAATTGATGGACTAAGGTCTTTCCCGACCAGCAGATCGGGAGACCTCAATGAATGTATCGCGCGCACAATCCGTCCGGCGGTTTCTCCGCCTCGTGGCAGCAGCCCTGATGGCCGCCGCCTTTCAAACCGGCGCCTTTGCACAAACGCCCCTCATCACCGCTGCCGAAAGTGGCGACATCGCTGCACTGGAGAGCGCGCTTCAAAACGGCGCTGCCGTCGATGAGCGTGACGCGCGCAAGAGAACGGCCCTCATGGCCGCCGTGCAGGCAAACCAGGGGGAGGCCGCGCGCCTTCTGATCGAGGCGGGTGCTGACGTCAATGCAAAGGACGGAATCGAGGACAGCCCCTATCTGCTGGCTGGCGCACGCGGCTATCAGGATATTCTGCGCCTGACGCTCGACAACGGCGCAGACCTTGAAAGCACCAACCGCTTCGGTGGAACAGCGCTCATCCCGGCAGCCGACCGCGGCCATGTGGAGACCGTACGCACGCTGATCGAGGCCGGGGTTGATCTCGACCATGTGAACAAGCTCGGCTGGACGGCGCTGCTGGAAGCCGTGATCCTGGGCGATGGCGGGCCGAACCATACGGCTATTGTGAAACTGCTGGTCGACGCCGGCGCAGACACCGACATTGCCGACCGCGAAGGCGTGACCCCATTGCAGCACGCAAAACGCAGCGGCTACACGGAGATGATCGAAATTCTGGAAGGCGCAGGGGCAAAATGAGCGATACGAAACGTTTTCTGGACGAAGCCATCGCGCTTGCCTTCGATAATGTCGATGAGGGTGGCCGGCCATTCGGCGCCGTGGTGGTGAAGGACGGCGCGGTGGTTGCGCGCGGTGTCAATCGTATGGCGGTGGACTGCGATCCCACCGCCCATGCCGAGCTGCTTGCACTGCGCGCCGCCGGCAAAGCGCTGGGCGCGCCCCGCCTCGACGGTTGCGCGGTCTATGCCAGGGCCAGCCCTGCCCCATGTGCTTCGCCGCCATGCGCATGTGCGGTATCGACCGGGTCTTCTTCGCCTATTCCAATGACGAGGCCGAACCCTATGGCCTGTCGACAGCCTCCATCGCCGCCGAGCTTGCCCGCCCCGTCGATGAGCAGGAAGGCATTGAAGCAGCGCACATCCCGCAGGCGCAGGGCGCGCGCGGGCATCTCTACGAAACATGGCTCCAGAGAAAGGGCTCCAGAGAAACAGCCTGAAGAGATACGACGGGGCTTAACTCCGCCTCTCCGCGCTCCCGGGATCGCGACTGGTGCGTTCGCGCCGGTTCCGGCCACCGGGCCTTGAGACATTGAAGCGATTGTGGTCCGCAGGAAGCTCCAGCCTGTTCTCAGATTCGGAGTGCCCATGCCCCAGACATCCCTCGCCGATCCCTCCGGTTCCCTGGTCGAGCGCCTCGACCTCGCGCCCCATGCCTCCGGCCCGCTTGATGGGCTGACCTTCACCGTGAAGGACAATATCGACCTGGCAGGGCTTAAGACCTCCTATGGCAGCCCGGCATGGCGGGACGCCCATGCGGCCCCGGTTCACAACGCCCTGTGTGTCGACCAGGTGCTCGCCGCAGGAGCGCGCTGCGTCGGAAAGGTGGTGGCTGACGAGTTCACCTACAGCCTCGACGGCGAGAGCCATTTCTTCGGAACGCCGCGCAACGGCAATGCGCCGGAGCGCATTCCCGGCGGCTCCTCCAGCGGTTCGGCCTCGTCCGTTTCCAATGGGCTCGCAGACTTTTCGCTCGGCACGGATTCGGGCGGCTCGATCCGCGTCCCGGCAAGCCTGTGCGGCCTGTGGGGCCTGCGCCCCTCGCTGCACCGCGTTTCGGAGGCCGGCGTCCTGCCCTTCATGCCGAGCGTCAGCACGGTGGGCGTGGTGGCCAACAGCCTTGCAACGCTCGACAGCGCCGCGCGCGTGCTCCTGCGCAGCGGCAAGGCGAAACCACAAAAGCTGGAGCGTATCATCGTCCTGACGGACGCGGTGGAGATCGCCGACGCGGCCGTGCAGCAGCAGGTGAAGGCCGCGCTGAAGGCGATTGCCGCGAAAACCGGCATCGCGCCGGAGCCCATGCGCTTTGCGGAACTGATCGGCGCAGTTGCGCCCCTGAGCGACTGCAATCTGAAGGCGCTGCGCGACCTGCAGACGGCGGAGTTCCAGAGCACGGTTGCGAACTGGATCGAGACCGAGAAGCCGGAACTCGGCTTCACCTTCTCCATGGCCTACGGCAATGTGACCGCCTTCGACCGGATCGCCGCGCTCGAAAGCATCAAACATTGCGAATGGCTCTTCCAGGCGATCAACGCAGCCCTCACCCCCGGCACGGTGGTCTGCTTTCCCACGACGCCGGTGATCGCGCCGCTGAAGGGCTCCCTGACGACAATGGAAGCGGTGATCGATTTCTACGACCGGACCATGACCCTCACCGCATTCTCCGGCGTGGCGCGGCTTCCCGAGATCTCGGCCCCGATCATGACGGTCGATGACTGTCCGGTGGGGCTTTCCTTTGCTGGCGCGCATTATCAGGATGAATTCCTGCTCGATGCGGTGAGGCAGATGGCCGGCTGACACACAGCACAGCCCCGACATTGACAAATCCATAACTACAGGGTTATTCATTAAACAATAACCCTGTAGTTATGTGTAACGATGCAGCCGACCCGCGATACCCTCTTCCGAACATTGGCCGACCCCACACGCCGCACCATCTTCGAGCGGCTGTGCCGGGATGGCGATCTGACGGTCACCGCCCTCACCGCCGGGGCCGGGGTGTCGCAGCCTGCCGTTTCCAAGCATCTTGGCGTGTTGAAGCGCGCCGGGCTGGTGCATGACCGGCAAAGCGGCCGACAGACCTTTTACAGCGCCGACCCGGTTGCGCTGGCCCCGCTCCTCGACTGGACGCGTGAGATGGCCGGCTTCTGGGAGAACCGGTTCGATGATCTGGAAGATCTTCTCGACAGGATGGATCAATGAACGACGCAACAGCCGAAACGCTCTGTGTGGTGGTGGAGCGCGCGCTTTCGCATCCGCCGGAAAAGGTCTGGCGGGCGCTCACCCAGCCGCACCTGATCGCCGAATGGCTGATGAAGAACGATTTCGCACCCCGCGTCGGACACCGCTTCAGCCTGACCGCAGACTGGGGTGGCGTTGACTGCGTGGTGAAAGAGATCGAACCGCACCGAACGCTCTCCTACGCCTGGGACACAAAGGACCTGTGCAGCACTGTCACATGGACGCTGACACCGACGGCCGGCGGCACATTGCTGCGCATGGAGCAGGAGGGCTTTCTGCCAGAACAGAAGCCCTACCATCGCGGCGCAAGCGCTGCATGGCCGCGCTTCATCGCGGAGCTCGAAAGGGTTCTTGAACGCCTCGACTGAGCATCGAAAGCAGTCACACGCAAAAGAACAATCGGAGATCGCCCCATGAGCGCAACCGACACCGGCAAAACCCCGTCAGAACAGATCGATGCACGCATTGCGGAACTGAATGACTGGCGCGGCGAAACCCTCGCCCACCTTCGGCAACTGGTCCAGGAGGCCCTGCCGCAAGTGACGGAAGAATGGAAATGGCGTGGCGTTCCCGTCTGGTATCAGGACGGCATGCTGTGCACCGGAGAGACCTACAAGAAGGCCGTGAAAATGACCTTCGCCAAAGGCGCGAAGCTGGACGACCCGTCCGGCCTTTTCAACGCCAGCCTCGAAGGCAACACCCGCCGCGCCATCGACTTTCACGAAGGCGATGCGATTGATGAAGACGCGCTCAGGGCCCTTCTGAAGGCCGCAGCCGAACTGAATGCATCGACAGGCCACAAGAAGGACGCCGGCTAACCGCCTCGCCCTCTCTTGGGACCGCGGGGGCACACGTACTCACACCTACGATGCACCGCCAGTCAAGACAATTACCCGGCAAACCACCGGCCACCACGCGCCTCCGCACCGCCTCATTGAACACCGGACAGGCAAACGAAACGGCAGAGCGTCACGCCGCCTCTGCGCGCACCGTGCCGGCCACGCGATAGGAGATTGCCTCGGCCAGATGGGTTCGCGTCACATCGCCGGCGCCATCCAGATCGGCCAGCGTGCGCGCGACCTTGAGAACCCGGTGATACGCGCGCGCGGAAAAGCCGAGCTTCTCGCTGGCCTCCCGAATGAGCGCCGTGCATGGCGCATCAAGCGTCACCACATCCTCGATCATTGCGGCCGAGCAGGAGGCATTGGTCGTCCACGCAGGCAGGCCCAGCGCCGTATATCGCTCCTGTTGCATGGCGCGCGCCCGGCTGACGCGCTCCGCAACCACCGCACTGGGCTCCGAACGCCCGCCCCCGCCGATAAGATCGCTCGCGGAGACGGCGGGAACATCGACCCGAAGATCGATACGGTCGAGCAGCGGCCCCGAAATGCGCGCCTGATAATCAGTCTGGCAGCGCGGGCCGCGCCGGCAGCGATGCCCCGGCTCCCCGGCCATGCCGCAACGGCACGGGTTCATGGCCGCAACAAGCTGAATACGCGCCGGATAGCTGACCCGGTGATTTGCGCGCGCGATCACGCATTCGGCGGTTTCCAGCGGCTGGCGCAGCGAATCCAGAACCTGCGGGGTGAATTCCGGCAACTCGTCCAGAAACAGAACCCCGTGATGCGCCAGCGAAGCCTCGCCGGGACGCGCCTTCAATCCGCGCCCACGATGGCTGCCATGGAG
>MRWG01001281.1_pt1 | contig 17067 bp, 11 predicted proteins | sample 1013341 | NCBI WGS metagenome assembly MRWG01 (sample SAMN06117577, study PRJNA244670) | biofilm metagenome | biome: Water; feature: Cathode Biofilm; material: Biofilm; isolation source: microbial consortium enriched at the cathode of a solar microbial fuel cell | place: USA: District of Columbia ... | reverse complement strand
CGACCAGCTGCGCGGCGGTTCGGGCGACGACGTGCTCCGCGGCGGCGCCGGCGTCGACACGCTGGTCGGCGGCGCGGACGCCGACTGGTTCGTCTTCGACACGGCTCTGGGCCCGGTCGACGTCATCGACGACATGACGCCGGGCGACGGCGACAGCATCGTCCTCGACGACGCGATCTTCACGGCCCTCGCGACCGTGGGGACGCCGACGGGCGCGCCCCTGACCGCCGCCGAATACGTGGTCAATTCCTCGGCGACGACAGGCGACCACCGCATCATCTACGACACGTCCGCCGGCGCCCTCTTCTACGACCCCGACGGCACGGGCGCCGCCATGCAAACCCAAATCGCCTCCCTCGCCACGGGCCTCTCGCTCGCTGCGGCGGATATTTTGGTGATTTGAAGGGGGCGGGCGGCTGGGCGCGGACGGAGGGGGCGAGCAGCGCAGAGAAAAAGCGTCGGCAAAACTTGAGCGCAAGATGTGCGCGCGACTACACGCGCATCTTGGCTCCGCCCCTGCGGGGCTACGACAAGGGAGGCGTGCCGCCCACCGTTGCATCCCCCCTGCTCGTAGCCGTTGCATCCTCCAAATGGTTCACCCTATAAGCGAACAGCCGCAGGCGAATCTCGCCCGCGCCAGGCACATCAACAGTCTAAGGCTGACACTAACGAGAAACAAAGAACAACATCAACGCTCGTCTAAGCCGAGGATATTGGGTACAATGACGAAAACTATCGGAAATCCATGGTAATTATATGCACACATCAGAAAGCATAAGCGCAATATTAGGGAATTTTTCGAAATTATCCCCGCGAATACGACACCTTAATTATGCCCCTCAAAACTGCCCAAACCGGATAAATGTTCGGTGCAGTTACATTACATTTCGCGACGGCGTGCCAACATTTGATGAATTTGTTAATGTCCTAGCCGAGCACCTCACGCCGTTTTGCCTTCCGCGAAATGAAATCAATGATGCTTTCAAGGATATTTCTCCGACTGACCATGTTGCTCTAGGCAGCGCATCTGATCGGCTAAATAATAAGGCTCGAAGCCTGTTCATACGGGCGAAGAAGGGATCAAATAGATCCGGCGAAGCGGGAGAAATAGCATTATATATTCTAAACGAGTGGGTTTTAGAGGCACCTCAGATTGTCTCTAAAATGTACCTCAAAACGAACAACAACATGCCCGTGCACGGAACCGACGGAATTCACGCGAAGTACGACTCCGAATCTCAGAAATTACTCTTATATTGGGGTGAATCAAAATGCTATCAGTCATTCTCTGGCGCACTCGACGCCGCCTTGACATCCATAAAGGACTTTATTGACGAAGGGCATGAGCAGCGCGAAATTGACATTATAACAGATCACTACGATCTCGGAGAATTAGATGACGCCTCAAAAAACGCTATCCTCGAGTTTCTAGACCCTTACTCGGAAAACTCAAACGAACGTATTGCAATATTCTCTTGCCTACTATTATTCGAAGATCCGTACGCGCTCGACGGCGATATTAATGGGGATGAGATTGAGGCGGCGTTTGCTAAGGAGCTTGCTAATGTAGCCGATAAGTTTGTGAGCAGCATCGCAGAGACACTCAAAAAACGAGGCCTTGAAAAGGCTCGTTTCGAGTTCTTTCTACTCCCAGTCCCATCTTCGCAGGACTTCCGTGATAAATTCCAAGCGCGTATAGGGTGGCCGCCATGATTAACGAATTATCCAATCGCATATGGTCACACGAAGCCTTTCACGACGATTTGGCTACACTCCACACAGCCGCACTCGAAAGCCGGTATATTTCGGCCTCAGAGATTAGTAGGCCGATCAATGAAGACCTCTTAGTACGTCTCTTAAAAAGTGCTACGTCTCTATCTGCATCATCGAATGTGGCTCATAGAGAGAGGCTGCCTACAGGATCATAACGTCAGCCGTTGACATTGCAGGCGAGACCCACAGCGGCATTCCATACATGGTAATCTTATCGCTTGCTCGGCTCGGCAACTTTCCAGCGCTCTCATATGCAAAGCGCCGCTTTAACGCCTCAGAGCAAGCCCTGCCCGTGCGCGAACTTTATCGCTTTTACGAACGGCAAGCTCAAAACACTGTTCAAATAGGCGATGTAGAAACGGCCTTAACCGATTTTCAGATACAACTGTGGAATCAGCTTAACAAACACAACACGATAGGGGTCTCCGCACCGACGTCTGCGGGTAAGTCATATATCCTACAATCCTATGCGGAGAGCCTTCTTGCATCAAACCGCGCGGATAATATTGCGTTTATCGTACCTACTCGTGCGCTAATAAATCAGGTAGCTGATGACATTGCACGTTGGCTTGGTTCTTTCGAAAGCGATATTGAACTTGTAACAACACCCATCCCGCAAGAGACTAAACCGCCACAGCGTGCAATATATGTTGTTACCCAAGAACGACTCCAGCTTATTCAAGCCATTCATGAACAAGTGAAATTCGAGATGATTTTAGTCGACGAAGCGCAGAGCATCGGGGAAGGGCCGCGCGGCGTCCTACTTTCATCCGTAATCGAGGAATCCTTGTATAGAAATCCGTCAATGCAGCTAATATTTGCTGGCCCAAATATAAAAGAACCCGGTCGTATGTCGCAGGTATTTGGGCGTGAGGCTGTGTCAGTCTCAACTGATGAAGCTACTGTATTGCAGAATATAATATTTGTTGACACAGATGACAATGTCCCCACCCGTGCACTGGTCTCATTGCGGTCGGATCAAAATAAATTCCGACTCGGCATAATTAATGTTGACCAGCCTTTGTTGGATCACAAAAGTAAGCTTATTAATCTCGCGTTACATATGGGCCGCGGCGGTCAAAATCTGGTGTATGCCATGGGCCCATCTGAATGTGAGGATATAGCATTTGGCATTTCGGATGTTGATGAAGCCGATGCATCTGAGCTTATTAACCTCTCAGACTTCGTGAAAGATGCAGTACATCCGAAATACAAACTTGCGCAGACGGTTTTGAAGCGGGTTGGTTTTCACTACGGTAGGCTTCCATCATTGGTTAGAAAGGCAATTGAAGAAGCATTTTCAGAGGGGGAGTTGCGTTATCTTGTTACAACAAGCACCTTATTATACGGTGTTAACATGCCAGCCCAAAACCTGTTTCTTCACAACCCTCAGAAAGGCCAACACCAGCCGATTTCCCCGATAGATTTTTGGAACCTTGCGGGACGCGCGGGCAGGCTGGGCAAGGAATTTAGCGGGAATGTATTTTTAATCGATTATGGCGAATGGGGAAATGATCCCTTAGAAGGCGAAAAGGAGCGTGCTGTTATTCCAACGATTGAGCGCCACGTACACGACGAAACGCAGCTACTAATAAACTATATTAACAATCCGGACATTGTCCCGGACCGGAATAAACCTGACGAATACGAAAACACCTTCGTCAAACTTGTTCGCGATGCGTTGAGCGAGCGTCTGGATCAGACATTAGACCGACTTGGGCTGGAGTCATCTGACCCTCACCGCGCGGAGCTGGAGCGATCTATTCGTTTATCTGTCGAGAATTCGGACATAAATAAGGAGACTCTCAAGCTATCTCCTACTGTATCCATCCACCGCCAGCAATCTCTATACGACCGACTTTCTACGAGTCTTAAAAAGAAAGGCCCATCTTACATAATTCCAAGACATCCGCTCGATAGCCGCGCCTATCAATCCTACGCAGCCTGCTTGAAGCGATGCCACGACGAAATACTTAAATATTCTAGAAGTGATGGATCCAATAAGTATTTTGCCGTTATTGCGCGGCGCTGGATGCGAGGCGAGCCGCTCCCCCAAATCATCGACACCAGTTATGATTTTAAGGTCAGGAGTGGAAATACTCCTAATATAGCCTCTGTTATACGATCAACGCTAACCGAGGTAGAAAACGACCTAAGGTTTAAGTATGTTCGGCTTTTTTCATGCTATAACGCTGTATTGTCGGATGTACTAAAGGATAATGATTTAGAAGATTTGGTTAGTTCTATTCCCCCCATTCCCCTTTATTTAGAGTTAGGGGCTTGTTCAACCACGATGATAAGCCTAATGGGTGTCGGACTCTCTCGTTATACATCCGGAAAGGTCAATGGTCTAACGCGCCGTGCCGATATGTCAGCTACTGAGGTTAAGGATTGGCTACGCTCGAGAGATATAGAGGCCTTAGACCTGCCCAACGCGCTATACGCGAAATCCGAAGGATTATGTTTGCTGCGTAGGTTGTTCTAAGGGGCTTCGCCCCTCGCGCACGCAAGGCATCCAAACGCATCCCCGCTGCGCGGGGCCCCTCGTTCGGAGCCTCCTTGCGCTTGCTACCCCCACTCTCGGCGAGGGCCAAGGGTTGCTGGCGCAACCCCTGTTCATAAAAGCGCGGATGGTCTGGACCGCACGCCGACGTCCAAGGTTCCAGCTAAGGCGCAATCAACTTCATGTCCAGAAACTGGCGCACCTAGGAGGAGAAAGTTCGAACACCCTGTTCGACATTCTCGCTCAATGGAATCAGGTGCTTAGCGCCATCCAAATCCCTGCAAATGCCCCCGAGCGGGACATTTGCGGGGTGGCGGGATGACGACAAAGACACCTCCCTTCTCTCTCAGACTGACATTTGAAGAGCGCGCTAGGCTCGAAGAGCTGGCGGGCGACATGCCGCTTGGGGCATATATCCGCCGCAAGGTCTTCGATGGTCAGGGGCTCAAGAAGAAACGTGCACGGGCGCGGTCCCGTCGCCCGATCAAGGATGAACAAAAGCTGGCGCAGGTACTCGCTATGCTTGGGCAGTCGAGGATCGCCAACAATCTTAACCAGCTCGCCAAGATGGCAAATCTCGGCACGCTGCCCGTTCTCCCCGATACGGAACGCGACATTCGGCGCGCATGCGCCGACGTGGCGCTGATGCGGCGGGAGCTTCTTCGCGCGCTCGGCCATCGTACCGATATGGAGCCGTCATGATTCTGAAAGGATCACAACGAAGCGGCGCAAAGCAGCTCGGGCTGCATCTCCTCAAGACCGAAGAAAACGAGCATGTCGAGCTGCACGATATTCGCGGCTTCATGTCCGATGATGTCGTCGGCGCGCTCCGCGAAGCCGAGGCCATCGCCAAAGGCACAAAGTGCCGACAGTTCATGTTTTCGGTGTCTCTGAATCCGCCTGAGAACGAGCGTGTCCACGTTCGTACCTTCGAAAAAGCACTGGAAGCCATCGAAGAGAAGAACGGCCTGACGGGCCAGCCGCGCGTCGTCGTCTTCCACGAGAAGGAAGGTCGGCGGCACTGTCATGCGGTATGGAGCCGGATCGACCCCGAGACGATGACCGCCAAGCCGATGTCGTTCTACAAGAACAAGCTTCGGGAAGTCTCGCGCCAGCTCTATCTTGAGAACGGCTGGCAAATGCCGCGCGGCCTGATCGATCCGAAGGACCGCGACCCACGCAACTTCTCGCTTGATGAATGGCAGCAGGCCAAGCGGATCGGACGCCATGCGGGCGAACTGAAAGAACTGATACAGGAAGCCTGGGCGACTTCGGATTCAGCTCGCACCTTCGCGCACGCTCTCGAAGAGCGCGGCTTCTATTTGGCGCGCGGGGATCGGCGCGGCCATGTGGCTGTCACCTTCGAAGGTGAAGTCATTTCGATCTCACGGGCGACGGGCAAGAAAGCGAAAGAGTTGCACGCCCGTCTTGGAAAGCCCGACGCATTGAACAGCGTTGAGGAGACCCGCAAGCGCATCGCCGAACATATTCTCCCGCGCATCAAATCGCATGTCGATGAAGCGCGCGCGTCCGCCCGCACCGAACTCGATCAACTGAATGAGCGCCGCATGGAGATGGCGAAAGCGCATACCGAAGAACGCGCCAAACTGGACGCAGGTCAGAAGGCGCGGTTTGACGCTGAAGCCCGGGCAAGAGCGGATCGCTTCAGCAAAGGCATGATGGGCCTGTGGGATCGTCTGACAGGCAAGCGGGCTCAGCTCGAAAAACAGAACCAGCTTGAAGTGATGTGGGCGCTGCGCCGCGATCAAGATCAGCGGCAAATGATGATCAATGCGCAACTGCGCGAGCGCGGCGAGCTGCAAAAGGAAATCAATGCTGCGCGCACCAAACATGCGCAAGCCCTGCGTGCCCTGCATCACGATGCTGCCAACTATCGCCTGATGCGTCGTGGTGGTGAACCCAAGGCAAAGACCGCATTTGAGCGGTTGGATACGCTGCGAGCCGAACCGAAAAAGCAGCCGGAGCGTCCCCGTTTCGACAAGCTGAAAGAACGCAAGCCCGAGCGTCCGACCCGTTCCACCACGTCGGCGCAAGATCGCTTGCGCAAACTGCGCGAGCAAAAAAGAGAAGGACCGCCCTATGACGGTCCTGATCTCGACCGATAGAAATCGCTAGAACAATGAAAGCTGACGCGCGGCTTCTTCGCGCTTCTTCCATTGCGGGGTCTGCGCTTCGTGCTCAAGCCATGCGAGAACATAAGCGACGGCACCGCCATACTCGTCTGTGACATCGCTGTGCAGATAGTGCGAGCGATAGCCTGTCTCGGTGATGGGGATTATCCCATCGCCGATGACGTTGACTTCGATGTGGTCGAACGTCGACCACTGATGCCGATGATAGCTGACGCTTATCGCGACACCGCGCCAGTCAATCTGGCTGGTGACCACTGGGATTGAGGGGGCGCTCATGAGCGCCCCGCGTCGTTTGCTGGTGAAGCCGTGTCTTCCAGCGGCTCTCGCAAGACGATGCGACCGCCGACAGGCACGGATTCAAGCTGAAGCGTTAAGCCTTTGGCATCCTTGTGCATCCACGCTGCGCCGACTTTGTTCCAGAAAGATTTGTCGCCTTTCTGGGTGACGTGCCACGCCAGAAACTCAGGTGCGCGGAACTCGCGTGTGCGCTCTTGCGCGGTTTGGGTGTTGTTGCGTGCCATGATTGATCTCCTTTGTTCGGGTTGGCTTGCTAACGCCCCCCGATGAGACCGAAGGCAAAGGATCGCCGCGTCATGTCCAACACGGGTGAGGCCTTCGCCGAACTGGTGCGGGCAGGATATTGATGCGCGATCCGCGTTCGGTCAGGGGAAAGGCGAATTGCTGCAAGCCGTGCGCGGGCAAAGGTCCGTTCATGCTTCGCTAACTGCCACACCGAAAGTCTGTTCACGCGTTTTTCAGCGCCACCTTCCGATTGATTTCTAGTGCGTTACCCCGATCCATCAGCGCCTTCATTGGGCCATGGATGATGTGTGCGAGGGCCGAAAGGCCCTGAACGGTTCGGGGCCTCCTGACAATCAACAGGAGGTGACGATGAGACTCATCACACGCTTCGATGCAGCATCGCGCAGCACAGCCGAACTGCATGCTCTATTGCGCGAGGCTTTCAACGCCTTCGCTTCCGCTCCTCGCGGATCGATTGAACGCAGCAATGCTCTGGCATCGCTGCATAATATTGAGGCCGAACTGGCGGTCCGCCCGCCAGGACTATGAGGCCATCAACGCGGCTGGCCCGAAGGCCAGCCGCGAATTTTTCCCGATGATCACGCGACGTTGCTCACATCTTCGACGATAGGCTGAAGCTCATGCAGAAAATCGGCGGCGCGCTGGGCATGGGCGGCGGCGCTGAAGATCGCGCGCTTGTCGTTTTGCAGGACCTTGAGCCAGCTCTGGATATACGCCGCATGGTCGGCACTCGGTTCCGGCGCGAGTTCAAGGTCAGCGCACAGAAATGCTGCGCCAAGTTCGGCGACAAGCTCTTCGCGCGCATAGCCTTCATCGCCCCAGCGCTTGCGCCCGAATTCGCGGTCAAGCCGCTTGGGATGTTTGGTCCAGTGCGTCAGCTCGTGCGCCAAGGTTGCGTAGTAGCTTTGCGGACTCCTGAAGGTCTCTAAGTACGGCATTTGCACATGATCACTGCCGCCGCTGTAATGGGCAGAGTTGCCGCCGTGGCGAATCTCCGCGCCCGTGCTCGCAAAAAACTCTTCAGCGTGCTGAATGCGGCGCGCGGGATCGATGATCGCTTTCGGCTTGGTGTAGTAGTGCTCGGGCAAGCCCTCAATCTGCTCGACATTGAAGACGCTGTATCCCTTCATGAAGGGGACTTTCCGCTCCTCCTTGCTGCCGTCGTCCTGTTCCTCGGTTTTGGTAATCGTGTTCGCATAGACAACCAGATTGCCGCGCTCGCCTTTGCGAACATGCGCGCCTAGTTCTTTGGCCTGCTTGAAGGTCATCCAGTACGGGGAGAGATAACCCGCTTCGATGCTGGCTCCCCAAAGCATCAGGATATTGATGCCGCTATAGGGCACACCGTTATGGCGCAGCGGCTTGGTGATTTTGCCTTCCATGTTGCCCGCGCTCCATGGCTTCAGCCATGTCAGCTCGCCTTGCTCTAGGTCGGCAATGATCTTGTTGGTAACCCTTTCATAAATGTCGGTTTTCATCCGTGTCCCCCTTTCTCGGGTAGTCGGTTGCGCATGCAACCGGACTAGGCCCGCGCCGATGAGCGGGGGGACGGCCGTCCAGACCGAAAGCCATGGACGAGGTGCGGGCGCAGGCGCAGCCGAGCCACGGGCCATGGCTTTCGCCTGAAGCCGTAGCGAAGGGCTTGGTCTTGACGGAGGACGGGGCCGCAGGCCCTCGAAACGAAAAGGAAGAGGTCAGCCTGCGAGGGCTGTCAGATGGTGCGCAAGGGATCGAAGCCGAATGGCCGAGACAGTTGGCTGGCTCGGTTCACGAGAGCCCGATCCGTAAGGATGCGTCCAATTCAGATGAGCCTAGAGCGCAGCAAGAAACTTGTAGATTTCCACCATCGCAAGCGTATCCAGCTCACAGTAAGACAGAAGCGCCTTCGCAATCTGGTCGGCTTCCTCTCCTTCAGCGCGGATCATCTTCTCCCATGCATCCATGGCTGATGCACCATCCTGAACGCCCATACCTTCGTAGCTGAGTTCAGGGCAAATGACGGGAAGGACTTTTTTGATCGACGTAGACCCGTCAAAGCGGGCATCGACATATGATGTCTTGAAAGCGTCTTCGAGGTCTACGGTGCGCTCGTTCATATCGGTGAGAAAGTCGGCAAACGCGGGAAGTAGCTCTGCCATTTCTTTGTTGCGCGTTTTCTCGAACGAAGCGTGCCAGGACACGATGCTGCCCTCTGGGCCGATCTCGCCACTTAGCTTTGCCAGTAGACGGTCAGGCAGACGAGCTTCCTGCTCAAGATACTCATGATGCTCAAGCGTACCGTCCTCACGAAGAACATGCAGTGAATACTGCACGGGAAAATGCTTATGCGGGCTTGTGCGGTCGATCAGGGGGACGGCTGACGCATACGTTTCATAATCGAAGAAAAAGAGAGGAAACTGCCATTCGGACAAGAATGCGCGGATGGTCTCTACATCAACAACAGGGGTGCCCTGCTGTGCTGATGTGACGACCACGGATTGATTGGGCGTTAGTTGGAAACCCGCCCCAATATCAAGCACATCGAAGACACCTTTGTTGATAAGCTCGGCTCGTTTCTTCTCGCTAAGCCGAGGAAGGCTATAGATCGAAGGCTTCGGAATATCTGGATTGAATAACCCGAACGTATCGCAATGGTGCGTGCGAGACTTGTAGAGGCATGAACAGCCCGCCCGATCCAGTTCTTCTTGAGCCAACAAGGCCAAGGCCTGATCGATCTCTGCTGCTGTTTCATCTTCAATCGCTGCCACACGATCAGTCTCATCGACGAATGTCAGCATCAAAGCAGGATCGATATCTCCGCTTCGAACATACTCTCCATTGAGATGAACGATGAAGACTGCATCAATCTGCCGGCCTGCCCTCTGTGCACAAATCTTCTGAAAGCATGCGTCTTTTAGATGGTTGTGCTCAGCATCCGTCTTAACCCTGGTCGATGATTTGATCTCGTAGAGAATGAACCGCCCATCCGCAGTCTCTTCAAACGCGTCTGCGCGCGCAAAAAGCCCATCGTCAGTTTCAAAAACACGCTGGAAGCTGACGGCTCTATCCGCATCGGTTGCAAAGTACCCCCGCACGTAGCGTTCTACTTCATATCCCTCACGCGTGATCTTTTGGAGGAAGGCCGAGAACTCACCTGCGGGATAACTGCTAGGATCACGCTTAAGCAACCAAAGTGACTTTGGGCAGCGTAGAAATTGAACGAAATCTGTTTTCGTGAGTTGCATGTGCTCCTATCAGCTTAGTTGCCTGCGCTCGCCAGTTCCTGCGACAAGGCTTCCGCCTGTTGCAGGACGGTCTGGACAGCCGCATCTTGAAGGTCTGGTGGATAGCCGTATTTTCGTAAAATGCGCTTCACCAGTACTCGCATACGGGCTCGGGACGTCTCCATGTGCATCCAGTCTACGGTAAGGTTGCCACGTATTTTCTCGACAAGCTCATGTGCGATAATTCGCAGTTGCGGTTCACCCATCAAATCGCGCGCACTATTGTTATCAGCAAGCGCATCGTAGAAGGCGATCTCCTGATCCGACAGACCGGTTTCCTGACCGCGTTCACGCGCAGCACGTATGTCTTTGGCAAGAGCGATGAGTTCTTCGAGCACCTGAACCGTGCTGATAGCGTTCGCATGATATCTTGCAATGGCTTCTTCCAAGCGTTCGGAAAACGCCTTTGCCTGAGTGATGTTACGCTTACTCTGCGAGCGGACTTCGCCGTTTATCAGCTTCCGCAATGCTTCAAGTGCGAGGTTCTTCTTATCGAGTTCACGGACTTCGGCGAGGAAGTCGTCTGACAGGATCGAAATGTCGGGGCTTTCAATGCCCGCAGCCTGCATGATGTCGACGATCTCCGTCGAAACCACGGCGCGGCTTACTAGTTGCTGTATGGCCAGCTCACGCTCGGCGCGGCTTTTCCCCGAACTCGGCTCTGATTTGACCAGGGCGGCTCGAATTGCCTGGAAAAACCCGACTTCCTCGCGGATTGTACGCGCGGCTTCACTGGCTGAAGCGAGAGCGAAGGCTTTGGCCAATGCGACAACGGCATCGCCGAACCGTTTGTGCGCCTTCTTCTTGGCGTCCGTGGACTTTTCCTTCGCTGCCGCTTCTTGTTGGAAAGCGAGCACCCATTCAATCGCGCCAGCCATTGTGGAGAGACGCTGCTGAGGCGTAGCGTCGTCCGCAAGGGCTACTCGATAATCAAAGCCACCGGGGGTATCGGGCGTGAACATGGAGCGGACGATGTCGTATTTCTCCATCATCACGCCGACCGCTTGGTCCTCGTCTATCCCTGTCAGTTCCTGATCAGGTTCGGAGTACTGACCAAGCGCATTCTTTAGGTTCTGAGCGATGCCGATATAGTCGACGACGAGACCGGCGGGCTTGTCCTTGAAAACGCGGTTAACCCGCGCGATGGCCTGCATGAGGCCATGACCCTTCATTGGCTTGTCGATATACATTGTGTGCATGGACGGCGCGTCGAAGCCGGTCAGCCACATATCGCGAACAATGACCAGCTTGAGTGGATCATTCGGGTCCTTGGCCCGCTTGGCAAGGAGTTCGCGGCGCGGTTTCGGTCGCTTGCCGATGTGAGACTGCCAATCCAGCGGGTCCGATGCGGCGCCTGTCATCACCACCTTGACGACACCTTCGTCATCATTGTCGCTATGCCATTCGGGACGTAGACGGATGATCTGATCGTATAGCGCAACGCAGATGCGGCGGCTCATACAGACAACCATTGCTTTCCCTTCTAGGGCGGCAACACGGTCTTCAAAGTGAGCGACAAGGTCCTGCGCGATCAGCGCAAGACGCTTCTCAGCGCCGACGATCGCTTCGACGCTCGTCCATTTGCGTTTGATTTTCTCCTGGTCGGCATCGACCTCGTCGTCGGTCAGGTCGGCGATTTCAGCGTCGATTGTCGGCTTTTCATCTTCGTCCAATTCGATGCGTGCGAGACGGCTCTCATAGTAAATTGGAACGGTTGCCCCGTCTTCGACGGCGCGGCTGATATCGTAGATGTCGATGTAGTGCCCGAACACGGCGGGCGTGTTTACATCGTCCTTTTCGATCGGAGTGCCTGTGAACCCAATGAAGCTCGCATTTGGCACCGCGTCGCGAAGATACTTCGCAAAACCGTAGGACACATCTGCGGTCTTTCGATCGACCTTGGCTTTGAATCCGTACTGGCTGCGATGGGCTTCATCGGCAATGATGATGACGTTGCGCCGGTCGGTGAGAACAGGGTGCTCCTTGGAGCCGTCCTCAGGCGCAAATTTCTGAATGGTTGTGAATATGACGCCACCTGAGGGCCGGTCCAGCAGCCTCTTTAGATCGCCGCGGTCCTCGGCTTGCTGCGGTGTCTGGCGGAGCAAGTCCTTGCACATGCTGAACGTGGAAAAGAGCTGATCGTCGAGATCGTTGCGATCAGTGATGATGACGAGTGTCGGGTTCGCCATGTCCGGATGTCGGATGACCTGACCGGAATAAAAGGCCATGAGTAAGCTCTTGCCTGAACCTTGGGTGTGCCAGACGACACCGACGCGGCGATCACCGTCAGGACTGGTAGCCTTGAGCGTGCTTTCAAGAGCGTGCCTCGCCGCATGAAACTGGTGGTAACCGGCGATAATCTTGATGGTCTGTAGTTGCTTGCTCTTGTCTTCGACCTGACCAAAAACGGTGAAATCCCGCATAAGGTCGAGCAGCCTGCGCTTGTCAAAGGCTCCTTTAATCAGGGTTTCAAGCTCTGGTGTGCCAGCGGCGGCAACCTCGCTTCCATCAACCGTCCGCCAGGGCATGAAGCGCTCACGATTGGCCGTGAGCGATCCGATACGCGCACCAAGCCCGTCAGAAATAATCAGAACGGCATTCGTTCTGAACAGTGACGGAATGCCGTTCTTGTACGTTTGAAGCTGATTAAATGCGCCGTCGAGAGTGGCATTCTCGTCGCCGGGGTTCTTGAGTTCAATCACACCGACAGGCATTCCATTGAGGAACACGACCACGTCCGGCCTGCGGTTCACACGGTCTTCGATGACCGTAACCTGGTTGAGGGCCAGCCAATCGTTTGCATCTGCATTGTCAAAATCGACTACCCGAACAAGTTCACCGCCAATGCTGCCATCAGGGCGCGGAACTTCAACCGGCACGCCCCCTGTAATCAATTCGTGCAGGCGACGGTTTTCCTCGACAAGTGACGGCTTTTCCGTTCGCACGATCCGGCGGAATACCTCTTCCTGAATATCTCGCGGAATTTCAGGATTAAGGCGTGCGATAGCCTCACGTAAGCGGGCTGCCAGAACCACATCGCCGTAGCTCGTCCGCTCAGGTGTAGCACCGTCCGGTCCGTGTTCGGGTCCAGCCCCAATCGCATAGCCTTGCTCTTCAAGCCAGGCGAGTGTCGCTTCTTCGACGTGGGATTCCGCGACGCTCCCCATCATCCGCCCTCACCGGATAGTACTTCCCAAACGCGCTTATACCCGTTGCCGCTGAGAGCGGCTTGATTTGGCCTAACGCGATCCCACTCTTTAGCGCCTAGCGCCTTGAGAAAGTCCCGCGCTTTGCCAACAGAATAGCGGCTGTCATCCGCACCGGTAACTTCTCGATACAGGGTTCCCAGTCCTTCCGCAGCGCTTCGGGGCACGGAATTCATGCGCATGAGCACTGCATCTTCGGTCCGAACACCATGATAAATCATTGCCGGCAATGCATTGATTTGCCTGCGTTCGGCATCAGGAAGGTTATCAAAGTCAACGCCGGAAACACGGCTGAGGGCAGAAACACCCCAAGTTCCATTATTTACAATAGCCCGATAGATTGCGCGGCAAGCATCAGTAATCGCCGCCGTCGCGTTTTCATCATCTCGATCCCGCGCAAAATACTCCTTCGCTATGGCATCAATACCCTTCCCGTTTACCCAATCTCGCGTGATGTCGGAAAGACGGGTGTGGTCGAAACCGTCGCCACCGATATCGTCGAGCGGCTGCTTGAGTTGAGGAACCTTGAGCATTACACCGTACAAATCGGCCATTTTTCCGCCCTCGCCAAACAGGCTTTCAGGTGCCCAGTCCGAAGGAGTCAGTTTTTCTTCAAGGCTACCCATGCCCGCCATGGCGCGAGCAACACCTTCCGGTGAGAAGCCGGTCGAGTCTGCCAACTCGGCATGACCAGGGTGTTCTGCAAGTTTGCGTGCGTAGTTTTGTGTGGCCATTAACAGCGCATCGGCTTTCTCCCGCTGCGCTGGATCGTTCCGAAGCGTCGTATAACCATAGGTCTGACGAAGAAGTTGGTCCGCATCCGCCAGCACCGCATCTAGATTTTTCTTCTCCGCCCACAAATGCGCAACGTAGCAGCGGAAATCCTCCCACTGGTCTTGCCACAATACATCGGATAGCTGGTTGAGTTCACCTTGTGCCGCGAGGTCATCCATGAGGGTAACCAACCGCGATACAAGAGCGCCAGTGTTGCGGCTGACAAATTCCATGATTGCTTCGCGGTCCTTGCCCTCAGCGAGACCGACAACCCCTACGCTGTCATGGCCAATCCGGCCTGCTCGTCCCGCGAGATTCCAAAATTCGCGCGGCGACATTTCAATGGACTGACGCCCTTTAGGTACAAAACGTGACGCCAAAAAAACTGACGAGACTGGAAAATTGAGCCCCTGAGAAATAGTACTCGTCGCGCATAGCAGCCTTAGACTGCCAGTCTCAGCTAGCCACTCCATCAGCGTCCTAACGTCATCCGACAGGCCACTGTGATGAACGCCAACTCCTTTTTGAAGAAGTTGAACAAGCTGGAAGTTGGCACTGACTTCAGTGCTGAGAAAGTCCTGCACAAGTTTGATGTCGGCAGGCATTGTCTCGAATTCCGGCAGACTGTCGGCTGCCTCTTTGGCCATGGTCCAGACTGACGGAATATTGTTGGCAACTGCCACACTGGTACCGCGCGCTGACATGACTTTAGCCATTGCCGCAGTTTGCAAGCCGAAACCCGTCTGTTCACCGCGACTCAGGACTTTGCTTTTGGGAATACTCAATGGCTTTACGCCGCCGACTCGATGCTGGCCATGAAGCGGCATAGCCTTTGACGTAGCTGTCAGTGTTTCAAACGAAAGGTGCCAACCGGCGCGTTCACTATCGTCAGCCACGGCCCTGTATAAACCAATTATCCGTTCATTGGGCTTCCATGGGGTTGTCCCCAGGCTGATGGCCTGTCCAGCGTCTATGTCCTGAGCGAGCCAACGTGCAACGGTTTCTGATCCCTCAACGAACGGCATAAGAAGAAGGAAGTTTGCAGTCGGACAATCGCGCTTCACAGTGGCCAAGAGAAGCTCGATACGAAGACCGCGTCCTTCCGTTTCGAGGTTATGCGCTTCATCCATGACGACGAGCGCCAGCGGACGGGTCACCTTCTTGTTGCGAATGACGAGCGAAAGCTTTTCGGGGGTAGCAATAAGAATGTGGAAGGGTTTTTGATCGTCGGAAAGTAGCTCGTCTTCAAAAGTGTCTACTTCGACGGCTGCCGTGAGTTGCTCGACACGCAAGCCAATTGGTTCAAAATCCTTGCGTAAGCGCCGGGTTATCTGGGCCGCCAGCGCTCGCGTGGGGGCGACGTAAGCAACCCAACCGTTGTCAGCATTAAACTGGTTAAGGGCCTGCAACATGCGGAATTGAGCAAGCAGCGTTTTCCCGCCCGATGTCGGCAAATCGACAACAATGGCGGTCTTAGCCTGGTCCAGAAGCCCTTTCTCCAGCAAGGCAGCGCGCTGCGGAGGCAGAAGCTCGAACATTGCCTGATGGCTGCGATGAGTGAGAGAATGTACGAAGGCTGATGTTTTTGAATTGATTGTCCGTGTGGCCCACCACAGGGAGTTGGTCACCATGATCCGGGCTGAGGCATGCAGCCAGCGAAGGATGACTTCGTGTTGAGCATCCCCGGACGCGATGGCGCTCTTGAGGGCGGCGTCGAAGTGTTTGTCCAGACTGCCGAATGGATTAGTGGGCCGACCTTGTAGCATGTAATCGGCGAGTATCTCCGTGCCTTTGGCCCAGTGGTAGAGGGCGGCCAGACGTAGGGCTATAGCGCGGTCTGCGGCCCGTGATCCGTTGGCAAGGCGTTCTGCTTCATACTTCTCTTGATCGTCGCGAAGCCCGGCGATGATTTCGCGGATTCGGTCGAGGTCATCCCATCCTTGTTTACGGAACAAGCGCACCCAGCAGTGGAACAGCCTGTAGAGCAGGCGACGATCCCATGGCACATCCGCAACGCTCGGAGCCTTGAGAGCCTCCTGATTGGATGAATACCATCTCCGAAGATCGGACCAGCGATCACCGCAATAGGCAAGTGCGGAAAGCTGAAGCACAAAGAACATGCGATCATTCGCATCATCGGGCACTTGCATCAGACGACGGATGTCAAACGCCTTGTATGAGGCCGTCATGGCTTGATCGCGAAGGGCCGCGTTCTCGCCCGACGGGCGGCTTAATTCATCCAGGCCTTCGATTGCGGCCATTTCGTATGCGAGCGCGATTTTCTCCAGGAAGGAATCGTCCTGTGGGCCTACCACGAATGAAAACGCAATCTGCTTCCCAACCGCCCTGGAAGCGAGCCGTTCGTTCACCAACCTGTCGGCTCGCTGCAAGTTGTCCGGACCGACTGAGCTGAGCGCCCAGTGGTCAGTAAGTGCGGCAAAGGATTCAGCAGACAAACTCATGCATCTGCTCCTTTCCGATGCGCAATGACGGCAGAACCAATACCGGTGATCCGGCCCTTGGGTAAGTAGAGGGCGAGAAGTTCTATCGCCGTTCCATCCGGGCAGCCATCAGCCAACTTCGTCACCCGCACCCTCAAATCATCCTCATTTGGATCAACATCGCGGACGAGAATGCCATACAAGTGGACATCAGATTTATTTTGCAGATATCGGCGGCTGGCCCCCTCAAATCGCGGTTTCCACGACGCCTCTTTTGCGCGGTGGCAGAGGTATTTAAGAAGATCATCGCGAATACGTTCGCGATCTCTCAAGTCTTCAAGTTGCTGCTTTAGTCCCGTTCGTCCGTAGACCGCGCCTGGGGGATACGTCGCTTCCGAAGATGTTTTCACC
>MRWG01001280.1_pt1 | contig 17101 bp, 19 predicted proteins | sample 1013341 | NCBI WGS metagenome assembly MRWG01 (sample SAMN06117577, study PRJNA244670) | biofilm metagenome | biome: Water; feature: Cathode Biofilm; material: Biofilm; isolation source: microbial consortium enriched at the cathode of a solar microbial fuel cell | place: USA: District of Columbia ... | reverse complement strand
CGCTTTCCTTCTCTTCATTTTTCAGCCAGTCGAACACGATTTCTATCTGGTAGGCGGCATCCGTACCGAATTCGTCAGTTACGTGATCGACATCAAGCCAATAGGTGCGAACATCCTCCTGGAGTTTTTCAACTTCCCTGGGCCGTACGTTTTTGTCGGCCATGGCAACGGCATAAAAAAGCTTCCCTAAATTTTGGTAGAACTCGTTGGCTATTTCTTCAGAATGTAACATCGTTGAAACGTAATTTTAGGTACTAAAGATACTAAAGATTATCGGTTACATTGCGGGAATCCATCTGTCTTGCCCGATCCTTTAAACAACAAAACCCCTGTTAGAAACTACCTGCCACTTCCTCCAGGTTGGTATGTCGCTGTCCGGTGAGGTGCTGGATGGGAAACCCGATCCTGCGAAGTTCCTGTTGAATTTTACGAAGCACGGTAGAATCTGTATAGAGAAAGGTGAGCAACTTGGCATCCATATCGAAGTTTATTACCCGCATATCCATGATACGGGATAAGTTTCTAAGGATAACTTCCTTACAACGATCGGAGGTAATATTCATTAAAGTGGCCTGTGCTTTCATCCTTATTGCATTATTTCAGGAGGTTTGGTTCAAAATTATGCGTTGCGGCAGGTAAAGCCTATGACAGATGTCATACGGCCTGATTTTTTTTATCTTTTCTTTTGTAACTCACACAGAACTCCGGCTATGGAAAACATGATGGTCCTGGGCATCGATATAGGGGGTACCTTTACTAAAATAGGGCTGGTCAACCGGCAGGGGGTCTGCAGGGGGAGCAAGATTATCCGTACAGAAGCCCATCAACCTTTTGACACCTACAAGGAGCGGTTAAAAACCGAGATAGATCTACTACTGGGTTCCCACCTCGAAAGACAGGAGCTGGTGGCCATTGGGGTGGGGGCCCCCAATGCCAATGCCCATACAGGGGATATGGAACGCCCCCCCAACTTTTCCTGGGGCGACCGGGTGCCCCTGGTGACTACTTTTCAAGAATGGTACCGGGTACCGGTAAGTTTGGCCAACGATGCCAATGCGGCTGCCCTGGGGGAACGCTACTACGGGTCCGGGAAGGACCTGGAACACTTTGTAGTGCTTACCCTGGGAACCGGGTTGGGCAGTGGGATCATCGTGAACGGGAAACTACTTATCGGGGCGCATGGCATGGCCGGGGAACTGGGGCATGTGAATGTGGTGGCCGGGGGACGCCAATGCAAGTGTGGCCTCCGGGGCTGCCTGGAGACCTATGCCTCGGTCACGGGCATCAAACGAACGATCTTTGAACTCCTTTCGGTGCGCACCGAAAATTCTCCCCTGCGCGACCTGAGTTTTAATGAACTTAACGGCGAGATGATTGCCAATATGGCCCTGGAAGGCGACGCCATCGCCCTGGAGGCCTTTAAGCGGACTGCTGCCATCCTGGGGGCTAAAATGGCCGATACGGCGGCCCACCTGGACCCCCAGGCTTTTATATTGAGTGGAGGCCTGAGCAAAGCCGGGGATATATTGCTGACCCCGGTCGTGGAAAGTATGGAAAAAAACCTCTTCAACGCCTACCGGGGAAAGGTAAAGGTGCTGATATCAAAAGCTTCACGCGACCAGGCAGTGCTAGGGCCGGCGGCGCTGGCCTGGATGCATTTCGAACGTGCTTCGCCCTGAATTAATTCCTGCGCAAACCCGTCTTATTTTTCGGCAAAAACCGAAAAATATGTACATTTAACCCATGCGCGTTTTTGAAAAGAACAGTAATATTTTTATGATGCTATCGGAAGCCATTTCCGAAGGCATCGTGGTGGTCAACGAAAAGCAACAGATCGTAGCGACCAACAAAAGGGCCGACCAGTTGTTTCGGTACGGGACCGGAGAGCTCAAAGGCCAACAGCTTTCTGTCCTCATCCCCGATTCCTTCAGGAAGTCGCATAAAAATCATGTGACGGATTTCCACAAATCGGGCGAGCAAAAACGCATGGCGGAGGGCCGCAGCCTCTTTGGCCTGCGCAAAACCGGGGAACAATTCCCCCTGGAAGTGGGCCTCAACCCCTTTTCACTGTATGACCGCACCTATGTGCTGGCCCTGGTCTACGATATGACGGAATTACGCGCCAAGGATAGTGAGATCCTGGAATTGAACCTGCACCTCGAAGAAAAGATCAAAACTAGGACCCTGGAACTCCGGGCCACCGTGGCCGAATTAAGAAAGGAGATCCGCCGCCGTGAAAAGGCCGAAGCCCAGATCAAGAGCGCCCTGCAAAAGGAAAAGGAGCTCAATGAGCTAAAAACCAAGTTTTTATCCATGGTTTCCCACGAGTTCAAGACCCCATTGAGCGGGATCCTCACATCGGCTACCCTGGTAGGCAAATACAGCGAGGGGGAGCAACAGGGCAAAAGGGAAAAACACCTTAAAACCATCATAGGGGAAGTACGGCGGTTGAATGGCATCCTGAACGATTTCCTCTCCATAGAACGCCTGGAACAGGGGAAAGAGGTGTACCGGAAAACACATTTCTCCCTGAGTAAAGTAATCAATGAAGTCATCTACAACGCCAATATGACCCTTAAGAGCGGGCAGAAGATCAACTACCCGCCCAATATAGAAGACGTCAGCATTTACCAGGATGAAAAAATCGTGTTCCTGGCCCTTACCAACCTGTTGTACAATGCGGTAAAATACTCGCCCGAGGACAGTGAGATAGACCTGAAGGTAGACCTGGAGGGCAACACTATTGTATTCCATGTCATCGATGAGGGAATTGGGATTCCTTCCAAAGACCAAAAACATATTTTTGAGCGGTATTTCAGGGCCGAGAACGTAATCCTTACCCAGGGTACGGGCATCGGTTTGAACATCGTAAAAGGCCACGTTGAAAATCTGGGAGGGCGCATTTTCTTTGAAAGTCAAGTAAATAAAGGCAGCACCTTTTCGGTGGAATTTCCCATAGAAGAACCCGTTGAAGTGCCATAAAACCAATAAAGGCCGTGACAGGGGCCTTACAGAATGGTTTAATTTGAATAACCCAATGAAAAAAATTTTATTGATTGAGGATGATACGGTCCTCAGGGAGAATACCTCAGAACTGCTCGAACTTGCCGGATATGAAGTGATCTCTGCCCCGGATGGGCGCCAGGGCATACAGGCGGCACAGGAACAAGGGGCAGATGCCATAGTTTGCGATATCATGATGCCGGAGATTGATGGTTACGGGGTCCTCGAGGCCCTCTCCAAGGATCCGAAGACCCATAAAATCCCGTTCATATTCCTCACGGCAAAGACCGAGCGCAAAGATGTGCGCAAAGGGATGGAACTGGGGGCGGATGATTACCTGACCAAACCCTTTGAGGAAACGGAATTGATAGGGGCCATAGAGAGCAGGATCGCCAAGATGTCCATCCTGGACGACCTGTCAAAATTGGAATCCCAGGAGCTGGCAGATCCGTTTGCCGGCCCCAGGAACATGCACGAACTCAAAAACTATATTGACGATGAGGGGACCGAGTACGAATTCGCTATGGGCGAATCCGTATACAAGGAAGGGGATAACTCCAATATGGTCTACCTGGTGCTGAAAGGGGTGGTTAAAACCCATAAACTGGATGAGCAAGGCAAGGATTTGATCACCGGGATCCACAAGGCGGATGACTTTTTTGGCCTCAACAGTTTTTCCAAAAACATCCCTTACAAGGAATATGCCACTGCCATGGAACCTTCCAAACTGGTTGGAATTTCCAAGGAGGAGATTAAAAATATCCTGGCATCCAATTACGGGCTGACCCTGGATTTTATGCAATTCCTATCGGACAACCTTACCGAAGCCAAGGAGCAACTCCTGCAGATGGCCTATGGCTCTGTGCGGAAAAAAACAGCGGCCACCATCCTGAAGTTTGCGGAAAAACTCCCCCCGACCCCATCGGGAAATATCCATATTCTCAGGAGTGACCTTGCCAGCGTGGCGGGCATCGCCACCGAAACGCTCATCCGTACCCTGTCTAATTTTAAGGATGAAGGCCTTATTGCCATAGAGAACCGCGACATCCGCATCCTGGACATGGAAGGGCTTAAAAAAATACGGTAATCACATTTTTGAACCTTAGATTGGGGCTTACATGATTATGGTCATTTGACGGCGGAACACCTACCGCTATTTTTACCTCATTAAAGTATAAACTGGAATGAGGCGTATATTGATCCCCACCGACTTCTCGGACAATTCATGGAATGCCATTAAATATGGATTGGAATTGCTGCATAATAAATCGACCATTTATTTGTTGCACATCAACCCCATCCCGGTCTACTCGGCAGCGGGTAGCCGGCTGGCCACCGCATCCAGGGTGATGGAGGACTCCATGGTGATTGAGAACAAGCGCATGATGACCCAGTTGCTGAACAAAATCAAGACCCTGCCGGCCTATGGCAAGCATACCTTTGTGACCATTTCGGAAACGGATTACTTTGTGGATTGCATTAAACGGGAGGTGCAAGAGAAAAACATAGACCTCATTATCATGGGGACCAAAGGGGCCTCGGGCCTCAAGAAAGTTTCAATGGGGAGCAATACCGGGGCGGTCATCACCAAGGTGAAGTGCCCGCTCCTCGCCATACCCGAAAACGCCTCTTACCATCCCCCGAAGGAAATTGCATTCCCCACAGACTACCATATAGGGTTCGATATCAAAGTGCTGGACAACCTTATCCAGGTGGTAACGGCCAACAAGGCCACCTTGCGTATCCTGCACATTACCCGCAAGGGCGAAGCGTTATCCGGGGAACAACTTCGAAACAAGGACTTTTTGCACGATTACCTGAAAGATGTTTCACATACCTTTCATACCCTTACGGGGACACGGCTCGAAACCTCAGTGCAGTGTTTCGTCGAAAGCAGGGATATCGATATGGTCGCCATGGTTGCCAAAAACCTCAATTTCTTCCAGCGAATCCTGTTCCGGCCGGCCGTGGAGGAAATCAGCTATCATACAGACATCCCCTTTTTGGTACTTCACGAATAATTGGCGGGAATTTCGTACATTATTGGGAAAATAGACAGGGGGCACCTCCGGTTGGAAATCCTTGACAAACCCGGCTGGTTATAGAGGGGATTACTGGATATTAGCTGACATTTGTCATTCGTATATCGGCCCTTCATCCCTACATTTAACGGACACGAACACGCATCTATGAGAAAAATAGTAGTACCCACGGATTTTTCTGAGAACGCTTTTAACGCCCTCAAATACGCCTGCCAGATTTTCAAATACGAACACTGTGATATCTTCATCCTGCATGCCTATGCCGATGAGGTCTACAAGCTGGGGCTACAGCTGGAGCGCAGTGAACTGGAAACCCTGAAAAAGGATACCCTACAAAAATCGGATAGTGCCCTTCAGGACGTCCTCAAGGCCATCAGGGAATATTCCCCCAACCCCGACCACCACTACAAAACGCTCTCTGCTTTCGGGACCCTCACCGATGAAATCAACGACCTGGTGAATGCCGAAAACATGGACATCGTAGTGATGGGAACCCGCGGCAAAACCGACGACCGTACGATCACCTTTGGCAGCAATACCATACAAGTACTGAAATATGTACAATGCCCGGTGATGGCCATCCCATCGGGTTATGCCTTCCAGGTGCCCAAGAAGATGCTGTTTCCCACCAACTACCTTATCCCCTACAAAAGGCGGGAACTTAAACTGCTTTGCGAAATGGCAGATTCCTACAGGGCTGCCATCACCATGCTATACATCGACCCTGTAGAGCACCTTTCCCTGCGACAGGAAGACAATATGAAATTCCTCAAGGAATGCCTGTACAAACCCAAATTACAATTTGATACGGGCCCCCAGGGTGAAAAGGCCGGGGTGATCCTGGATTATATCGGCAAGCATGACATGCAGTTGCTGGTCATGGTGAATTCCAGGCACTCGCATGTCGAGGATATGTTGTACCCCTCCACGATAGATAAATTGGGCCTAGAGCTTCGCATCCCCTTCCTGGTGCTGCAAAACCTGGCCCGTTAAATGTAGTCACTATGAAAAAAGTCGTGCTTCCCACCGATTTCTCTGAGAACGCGTACAACGCCATCAGTTATGCCCTTGAACTCTTCAGGGACGAAGATTGCACCTTTTATCTGATGAACACCTATACCCCCGCGGTGTACCAGGCCGAGTACGTTTTGCACAGCCCCGGGCAGATTGGCCTGGGCGATATGTACCAATCGCATTCCATGGATCAACTCGAGGAGTTAAAACAGGAACTGGAACGCAGGTACAAGAATCCGAAGCACCACCTGTTCACCCATTCAGCCTTTAATACGGTAGTGGATGAAGTGGAGGCTTTGGTGGAGAATGAGGGTGCAGACCTTGTGGTCATGGGAACCCAGGGGGCCACAGGGGCCAAGGAAATCCTTTTTGGCACCCATACGGTACATGTGTTGAAGCGCCTGAAATGCCCCATTGTGGTGGTGCCCTCCGGCTATGCGTACGAGGCGCCTGTATCCATCCTTTTTCCAACGGATTACGAGGTGGCCTATGACGACCTCCCCTTTAAGGTGTTGCTCGACATCGCCACATTGCATACCTCGCGTATTGAGGTTATGCATGTTTCTACGGGTTTTGAACTCACAGATTCGCAGCAACAACACAAGAAAGGGTTAAAGCGGATCCTCTCCAAAACACCGCATGGGTTCCACGACCTGCCCGGGCAGGAGATCATTGCAGCCATCAATAATTTTCAGCAGCAAAGCCAATATAATTTCCTGGTCATGGTTAGGAACAAGCACACTTTTCTGGAGCGGCTCTTTATAGAACCGGTGATCAAGAAAGTTGCTTTCCACGTCACTATACCCTTTATGGTCATTCCGGGTTAATCGCAACTACCCATGAAAAACATCCTGGTCCTTACCGATTTTTCACATACCGCTTACGAGGCGCTGTTTTATATCACCGGCCTGATGAAGCGTCAGGAAGCAGACTTCCATATCCTGAACGCCTTTACGGAACATACCCCTTTAAACAGCCCCAGCGTGGGGAATCCCCCCAAACCGCTCGTGCAACAACTGAAGGATGAAGCCATGGAAGGGCTTCAGCACACCGTGCACAGGATCCAACTAGACCGGGACAATCCGGGGCACCGCTTCCATATGATCGCCCGGAATGAATTTCTGCCGGATGCCGTAACCCATTGTATTTCTAAAGGGAAGATCGACCTTATTGTGATGGGCAATAAAGGGCAGTCAGACCGTTTTGGGGTGTTTTTTGGGAGCAACGTACTCAGGATCCTTAAAACAGTGGCAGACCTCCCGGTGCTCGCCGTGCCGGAGGGAATTGGCTTTAATAAGCCCAACGAAATTGCGTTTGCGGCTGATTACAACCGTCCGTACAACCAGGCGTTGTTGGCACCCCTGGTTGAGATAACGACGCTTTGCAGTGCCGCCATACGGGTGGTGCACCTCAATGAAGAAAGAAAGCTGACCCAGGCGCAACTCAATAACGTGGAGGTCCTGAAACAGGTATTGGGGACTACCCCGCATACCCTCCACTGGATGCCTGATTTCAGGAAAAAGGCCGATGCCCTGCATTCCTTCATTACCGAGGCGGGCATAGGAATGTTGGCCATGGTCCACTACCGTCACGGGTTTTTGGACCGGCTTATGCGCGAAGACGTTATCCAGAAGATAAGCTTTGTGATTGAAGTTCCCTTTCTGGTCCTTCCAGACACCTACTGAGGATTATCATGGTACCCTACTACTTCCAAAACTATCTTTAGGGCTACCTTAAATTTCTAACAATCATGGAAAAAAGGATCCTTTTGCCTACAGACTTTTCAAAAAATGCCCTGAACGCAGCCCGATATGCCCTGGATTTGTTCCGTCACGAGCCGTGTATCTTCTACCTGCTGAATGTCTACCAGGTGGACGGGTATTCCATAGATACCATGATGATGGTGCCCGAACCTGGAGAAAGGGCCTACGAGGCTGCGAAAAAACGTTCTGAAACGGGCCTTGAAAAATTTATGGAGATGCTGCGGTTGCACGGAGAGAACCCAAAGCACCAGTTTGAAACCATCGCTACGTTTAATTCACTGGTATATGGAATTAAACACCTGATAGCCGAAAAGGACATAGAAATGATCGTCATGGGCACCAGGGGAGCCACCGATGCCAACAGCATTATCTTTGGCACCAATACCATACACGTCATGGAACAGGTGCAGGATTGCCCGGTACTGGCAATCCCATCCGACTTCCGCTATACCCCTCCGCGTGAGATTGTGTTCCCAACCGACTATAAGGCTGCATTTAAGCGCAGGGAGTTAAAATACCTCCTGGAAATTGTGGCAGCCCACAGCGGGGTCCTCCACATCCTCCATATAGAACAGGAACCCGAGCTCAGCCGCGAGCAACAGGGGAACAAAGAATTGCTGCAAAGCATCCTGGAAGAGACCCCACACGAGTTTCATACCCTTTCAGACCTGAAATTACACCAGGGCATAGGCGCCTTTGTGGCGAGCAGGAAGTCTGACCTCATTGCGTTTATGAACCGCAAGCACTCCTTTCTGGGGAAAATCCTGTCAAAACCCCTGGTGAAGGAACTGGGATACCATTACCAGATACCCATCCTCGAATTAAACACCTGACACTGCCTGTTTGACAAGCCACCGGTGATACGGTAAGCGACCGGCTCCCCCTGACAAAGGCAGCGCTAAACTAGAGCAATACCATGGAAAATATCGGCGCAATATTCGATAACCCCTTAGTAATCAAGGCCCTGAGGTTTTTTCTCTGGGTTGTTGTGATCATTGTCGCGGTAGGTTTGCTGCGGCGGTTTGCCAAACGCAGGATCGATAATACGGACTACCGGTATAAAACCCAGAAATTTATAGAGATCCTTGGCTATGCCATGATCCTGTTGTTGCTGGTCATGTACGTAACCCTGGACACGGTCAAGGACTACACCATCATCATAGGGTTGTTTACGGCAGGGATCACCTTCACCCTGCAGGAACTCATCCTGAGCATCGCGGGATCCTTTTACATCTTTTCGGTCCGCGTGTACAAACCCGGCGACAGGATAGAGATCAATGGGATCAAAGGAGACGTGATCGATATTGACAGCATTTATACCACCCTCATGGAAATCGGGGAATGGGTAAGCAGTGACAACTACTCCGGCAGGATTGTGAAGATCAGCAATGCCTTTGTTTTTAAAGGCCCCATCAAGAATTATTCGATGGATTTTCCCTTTGTCTGGGATGAGCTCAATATATTGGTTACCTACGGGTCTGATGTGGCCGTGGCGAAAGAAATCGTACTTCGGGAGGCCAACGACTATTTGATGGACTATACCCGTGATTCACAGGCTAAATGGGGCGAAATGGTGAGCCGTTATTATATAGAGAATGCCCAGATTGAACCTACCCTTGCCCAGAGCCTCACAGACAACTGGATACAACTGAACCTGAGGTATATCACCGACTACCGAAGGAGGCGGGCTACCAGGAACGAGCTATTCGCCCGTATAGAAAGATCGGTGGCCGCTACGGGGGGGAAAGTCACCCTGGCTTCGGAGACCCTGCAATTGTTAAAAATTCCGGAAGTCGACGTGCGCGTGCGATAAGTTTTCGTAACTTTAAAGGAGGGAGTGCGATTAAATCTAATTGATAACCAAGGCTTTGCAAAATGGATGACTTCACGGCTACAGCACAATCGAGGAAGGTAGACCAGCTCTATTTTGACACCAAACACTGGAGGTCGCAACTTCAGTTTACAGGTGATGAGATTGCGTTTATCCAGAAGCTGCTCCACTCCTATGTATTTGAGCCCAATACCCCCAACCTTTTTGAACGCCTGCGCGGTTATGTAGACCGCTTGGATAGGGTTTGTAAAGGCAAGAAAGGGGTCATTGAGAAAATTGCCAAACACGAGCGCGGACTGGGCGGCATGCTGGAATGTATGGATAGTGAGTGTGATCTTACCTATTACCGCAAGCATGAACAACTCAAGGCCGAAGTCATTTCCTTCCAGGAAAATTTTAAAATCCTGAAATCCGAAATATTCAATTATGCCGGGGGCATTTTAAAGAAAAGGAAACCAGGAGACTAGCCCCGGCTGGGCACTTACCCCGTTCGCTCACCGGCTGATCTTTATCATTGTACTAAGGGGGTCTTCAGGGTATCTTCGTAACGAACCCTATATCGAGCAAAGCGATCGTTAACGTATTTTTCAATTCACGTATAAGCTGAAACCGCTATGAAATATTCCAAACAAAAAAAACATGCGTATGTGGAATGGATCAGTCCTGAAGAAATGCACCAGGCGGTCCTTTCATGGATTTCCGAGCTAAAATTTGCCAGGGACGAACAAAAATTCCTGAACGACCTGGTAAAATCCTATACCCTCCAACTTACAGATCGTCAAATCTTCGCTGAAAGCCGGGAGGTCGTAAGTGGGATCGCCGATGCCGAGCGGGCCCTGATCACCCTCATGAAACAGGTACAATCTCATGAAAACCAGTTGGAGATCATGGTCGATGATGTGGACCAACCCAAGATGGAAAAGGCCTACCGGGATACCCACCGGGACCTGATCGAAGCGGTGGACACCTACCTGACGAGCTATATGAAACTCAAGAAACAGCTATTTGGGATGCTGACCAAAGTGATGAAAAAGGAAAAACAAAAACGCCTGCTCAATTAAACCACCTCTATGAAAAAAGGACTTTTTATCCTCGCATTTGTACTACTAAGTTGCTCTGATGCTTCCCTGGTAAGCAGTTGGAAAAATCCCGACATTGTCATATTCAATGCCGAAAAGGTATTGATTGTGGGGATGGCGCAAGACGAGGAGGCACGCAAAGACTTTGAAACCCGCATGAAAAGGGAATTCTCCAAAAGGGGGGTAGAGGCTGTAAGGAGTATCGACCTGTTTGACGTGGCCTTTACCAATACAGCCCGTTCGGAGGAAGAACTGAGCGAGGTGGAGCAGCAACTTCTCGACAAGGATTTTGACGCCATCCTTTTCACCAAGGTGCTGGGGACCGAAAACCGGCAGACCTTTATCGACCGGGTTGCCGAATTTGATACCAATACCTGGCGTTTTCGGGATGATTACCTGTCAAACCAGCGCATATATTACGAACGGGATTATTACGACAGTTTTACGGTGTATCTGGCAGAGACTTCACTCTATTGCATTTGCGTTGGCAAAGACCGGGAATTGATTTGGAGGGGAACCATAGAGGTAACAGAACCCAGGAAAATCAGCAAGACCATCGATAATTACATCAAATTGGTGGTGGAAGCCCTGGTGCAACAGGACCTCATTTTTATACAGTCATACAGCAGCCTGGGCACCGGATTATAAGGCAGGGGCACACCACGGGAATAGCCATTGCCATGCCACTTTTAAAGCAGAGGGGTAAAAACCCTGGCTACCCCTTCCATCAACCTGCTCCACCAGGAGCGTTCAAGGTGTTCTTCATAGCGCAATTCACTACATATACGACAATCGTTGATAAAATCTGCCTTTAGTTTTTGGGCGAATTCCTGTTCATAGACCAGGGCGTTTACCTCGTAGTTGTGCTCAAAACTTCGCACATCGATATTCGCCGTGCCTACCGAGGCGATATCATCATCGCTGACCATGATCTTGCTGTGCAGGAAGCCGGTGGGAAACAGGAAGATACGTACCCCGGCCTTTAGCAAGGGCTCAAAGTACGATTGCACGCTCCACCTGACGAGTTGGCTATCGCTTTTCATGGAGATCATCAACCGTACGTCTACCCCACCCAGGGCAGCCACCTGGAGGGCCTTAAGGATTTCCTGGCTGGGGATGATATAAGGGTTGGTGATGTAGATATAGCGGTTGGCCCTGCTGATCATTGAAAAATACAGCTGTTCTATGTTGGCGAAGACATCATCGGGCCCGCTATATACTACCTGTACGATGGATGGGTTGCTTTGCGTTGCCACCGTCACGGGTTTCAGCGATTCTTCCAGTTGTACCTCTGACACCATAAACCAATCAGTGGCGAAAACATAATCAAGGTACGCCACGCAAGGACCCTCCATCCTCAGGTGCATGTCGTGCCACATGCCCAGCTCTTCATCACCTTTCAAATATTTGTCGGAAATATTGATACCCCCGGTGAACCCTATCTTTCCATCGACGACGATGATCTTGCGGTGGTTGCGGTAATTGAGCCCTGTGAGGAACCGCCCGAAGCGGAAGGGCAGAAAGGGGTAGACCTGGACCCCCATCTCCTTTAACTGTCGGATATAGGCCCGGCTCAGGGAGTAACTCCCGATGCCGTCATAGATGAGCCGTATACGGACCCCGGCGGCGATTTTCCTGCGAAATAGCTCCAGGAGGCGGTTGGCGAGTTCCCCCTCCTCATAGATATAGTATTGCAGGTGGATGAACATGGTAGCAGATTCCAGGGCCGTAAATATGGCGTCGAAGGTGGTTTTCCCGTCCTTGAGGAGGCTTACTTTGTTTTGGGCCGTAGGCGGAAAATGGCAATTATTGGCGATTAATTGCATGATTTTACGGTACTTGGAGGAAGAGTGGGCAGACCAGTTTTTTTTGGCGAGCTTTCCGAGCTGCAAGCTGCTGCTGCGGCGTTTGGTGAGCTTTCGCTTCCTCCTGTTCCTGCCCAGCATGAGGTAGAGGAGGATGCCCCCCACCGGAATGGTAAAAATAGCCAGCAGCCAGGCCAGGGTCTTGGAAGGACGTATCCCATGGATCAACAGGCTGATAATGATGGAAAGGGCGCCAACGATATAAATAATGAGCAGGGTAGTAACCCACATCCGTTTTAGAATTAAGGAGGTTGGTTGATACGGTTAAAGATAGGTAAGAGATGGCAAAAGAAGGGCATGCCTTTCGGTATTTTCAAAACCCTGCCGCCCCCCGGGTCGGGCCATACCCATAGATGTCGGCAAATACATGTTCCCTGCCTTGTTCATCCTGTCCGCGAAGGTCGTAGCGGATTCGGATGCGCGTTCCTACCGGGGCGTAATAATACAACACCCATGAATCTGCTTCCCCCAGGCCAATACATCCGTTGGAATAGGCTTTTCCAAGCGTTTCCGGATTGGTGGTCGGATGGATCATCTGGCCGTACCTTATGCCATTGATAGAGGTGTGCATCCAGGGGATTTGGGGCATTAAGGTAGTTTTGCCATCATCCCTCCTGGTGGTATAGAATCGCTTCCCGTCAACGGGATTGTAGAAGTCCGGGAAGCGGTTGTGTTCCACAATGATCCCCTTGCCGGTTTTGGTGCGCAGGTCTTCCTCCCGCCCCGCTGTTTTTAAATAACGCGTCCGGTTTTGCCCTACCCGGATGGGGAAGGCATACAGCAACAGGCTGTCTCTGTAAATACGGAGACGGAATTCCGGGATGTTCACATCAATCCAGGTACGGTCCAGGGCATTGTACAGGGCGGTCGCTTCCCGGGCCCCCGGGATGCGCAGGCGGTCGCCGGGACGGAGTATGACAAGCTGTTGCTGGTCATATACAAAAGAATCCCTGGCCATTAACCGGTAGTAATCCGTTTCAGACAGGGTGTGGATCAATCCCGGGTTGGCATGTGCTATGAGGTGTTCCGAGATGGGGTAGGGCAGGCCGGGTTGCAAGGCGGCTGCCAATGAATCCATATATTGAAAGTAGCCGGAAACAGCTACAGCCTTCTCTATACGCACCTGCCTGGGCAAGGTTGGGAGCCCTTTTTTAAACCCCTGGCCGTATAGGGTGAGCAAGGGGCACAACAGAATTATGGCAAAATACCGCATAACGACCGGTCTTTAGGTTGGAAAACGCATTAGCTACAAAGCGGGCAGGGGGCTGTTTTTGCCGTTTCCCGCTCAGATTTCGAAGTCCAGGGCAATGACCTGGACCAGGAAATCATAATATTCCTTTTTGAGCTCCTGGTAGAGTTCCCTTTCCCGGTTCATGCGTTCCCTGTAATCTATATGGGACTTATAGCGGATGCGATCAATGGCATTTACCTTTGCCTTCTCGTGCAGGGCCAGGTTGAACTCATGGTCCTCAATGCCATCGCGAATCTCGTCCAGTTTGGCGCGGTGGATATTGAATTGGTTCTGAAAGTGATCTACCCTGGCGGCGATGTCCTTATCGGTAATGCTACGCGTCAGGGGTTCCAGCTGTTTGTCGAAAAAACTGAGTTCCAGGTCCCAGAATTTTAGTTCGCTCCTCCACAGTTTGTGTTCAAAATATAGGTCCTCGTTGCAAATAATTGTGTTTTTCATAAGAGGGGATTTTTGTGATGTACTTCAATATTCTAAAGGTAGAACGTGCCGGGAACGCATCCAATGACCTGCATCATAATCCGGGCGGATGACCCCGGTCATTTTAAGAACCCTCCAGGCCTGCTAACTTCCCCAAATATGGGAGCTGTTATTTCCTGGTATCGGAAAATGGGGAAAGGCTTGAGGCAATTTCTGATGGAAATTGGCGAGTTAGCGTTGTTTGCGGCCCGCTTTTTCCGGGAGGCCTTCAAGCGTCCCCTGGAGTTCCGTGAATTCCTGAGGCAGTGTTACCAGATGGGAAACCGCTCGCTGGTTTTGGTGGGGGTTACAGGATTTATCATTGGCCTGGTGCTCACCCTGCAATCAAGGCCAACGCTTATTGAATTTGGAGCGGTGTCCTGGATGCCCGATATGGTGGGCATTTCCATCGTGCGGGAATTGGGGCCGGTGATTACCGCCCTGGTTTGTGCCGGGCGCATAGCCTCGGGTATCGGGGCAGAATTGGGATCCATGCGCGTCACGGAACAGATAGATGCCATGGAGGTGTCCGGTACCAACCCGTTCAAGTATCTCGTGGTCACCCGGATCTGGGCCACCACCCTTATGCTGCCCCTGCTGGTGGTCATAGGGGATGCGATAGCGCTTTACGGATCTGCCCTGGTGGAGTATTTCAAAGGGGATGTCTCCTTTCAGCTGTATTTTAACCAGGTTTTTGACGCCCTGGAATACGGGGATTTGATACCGGCCACTATAAAATCCTTTTTCTTTGGTTTTGCCATAGGCCTGGTAGGCTGTTTTAAAGGGTATAACAGTAAAAAAGGGACGGCAGGGGTTGGTTTCGCAGCCAATACGGCGGTCGTTTTTACCTCCATGCTGCTTTTCGTTATAGATTTTGTGGCAGTGATCATTTCCGATATTTTTTATGACCTATGAATAAGGAAGCAGAAGATACCGCAAGGAAAAAGCCCCAAACGGGCGCACGGCCGATGATCAGCATTCGGGGCCTGTACAAGCGGTTTGGGGAAAACCGGGTCCTGAATGGTTTTGAAATGGACCTGTTTCAAGGGGAGAACCTGGTAGTCATGGGAAAGTCGGGCTCAGGGAAATCCGTCATGATCAAATGCCTAGTGGGTTTAATGAAACCCGATGAAGGCCGTATTGAGGTGATGGGAAAGGATATTGCCACCCTTAACCAGGAAGATCTGGACGAATTGCGGGCCGATATAGGATTCCTCTTCCAGGGGAGTGCCCTGTACGATTCAATGACGGTACGGGAAAACCTGGAATTTCCCATGCGCCGCCACCGGAAAAAACTCAACCTCGAGGGCGATACGATGCCTTTGGTACTGGAGGCGCTGGAAAATGTCGGGTTGGCCCATGCCATAGACCTGATGCCCGAGGAATTGTCGGGCGGGATGAAAAGAAGGGTAGCCCTGGCGAGGACGTTGATCCTTCGCCCAAAGATCATTCTCTATGATGAGCCTACCAGTGGCCTGGATCCGATCACGGCCAAGGAGATCATACAATTGATGCGCAGCATCCAGCAAAAATATGGCACCTCCTCCCTGATCATTACGCATGATGTGGACTGTGCCCGGGTGATCTCGGAAAGGATGATCCTTTTGGTGGATGGCATTAACTATGCAGAGGGCACCTATGAGGAGCTGGTGCGTTCCAGTGACCCCAAGGTTGAAGCATTCTTTAAAAAGTAAACTATGGACAAATCTTCGTCAGAAAAAATCAAATTGGGCATTTTTGTAATCCTTGGGACAGTCCTCCTGGTCACGGCAGCTTATCTGATTGGGAACCGCCAGGATATGTTTGGCAGGACGTTTACCATTTCTTCGGTATTCCGCCACGTGAGCGGCCTGCAGAAGGGCAATAATGTCCGCTATTCAGGGATCAACGTAGGGACCGTCAAATCCATTAGGATGGAGGAAGATACGGTGATCAGGGTGTTTATGCTCATCGGGGAAAACATGCTGCCTCACCTGAAGAAGAACGCGATTGCCACCATTGGCTCCGATGGGCTGGTAGGCAGTATGATCGTCAACATTGTCCCGGGCGACGGCCCAGCCGCAGGCATACAACCCGAGGACGAAATTGCCTCGTATAGCCGGTTGGCTACAGCCGATATGCTGAGTACCCTGAATGAGACCAATGAGAACGCCTCCAAGCTCACCTCAGACCTGCTGCTGGTCACCGAGTCCTTAAAAAACGGAAAAGGTACCCTGGGCCGTTTGTTGAACGATACCCTGTTGGCCAATGACCTGACCCTGGCCCTGGCCAGCCTTAAAAGGGCAAGCGGCCAGGCCAGCACCCTGCTCACGGAACTGAATACTGTTTTTACCGCGGAAAAACTGGAAACCAGCATGGCCGGCCGACTCTTGACCGATTCACTGACCGGGGACAAGGTAGATACCATTGTCGGTAACCTGGAAGTTTCCAGCCAACAGTTACGCACGACCCTTGGCCGCGTAGACAGCCTGGTGATCCGGATGGGGGCGGGGGAAGGGGCCCTGGGATACCTGACCGAAGACACCCTCTTTGTGAAGCGACTGGCAAATTCGATGAAAAACATCGAAGAAGGGACGGCCCGCTTCAATCAAAATATGGAGGCGTTAAAACATAACTTCCTGACCCGCCGGTATTTCAGGAAATTGGAACGGCAATCAGCCAAAGAAGCCCAAGAGCCGTAGCAGCCATCAGGACAGTTTTTTTAATTAAACGGTTGGCGGATAATGGTTTTCCATTTTTCGGGGGCCGCCCGGCGAATGTCGGACAGGTATATTTCGTGGTGTTTGCCCCGGAGAC
>MRWG01001278.1_pt1 | contig 17143 bp, 13 predicted proteins | sample 1013341 | NCBI WGS metagenome assembly MRWG01 (sample SAMN06117577, study PRJNA244670) | biofilm metagenome | biome: Water; feature: Cathode Biofilm; material: Biofilm; isolation source: microbial consortium enriched at the cathode of a solar microbial fuel cell | place: USA: District of Columbia ... | reverse complement strand
GGCTCGAAGGATACCTGGGTCCTTGAATAGGGGGATCTTTGCATAGACTGCTGTCACGCTACGCGGAGGCGATCTACTGGCTGGCGCGCGGCCCGATGGTGATGCCGTAGCCGCCGGACTCGCCCACCGGCTTCACCACCAGCTTGTCCAGGTTGGCCAGGGTATAGGCCAGGCCTTCGGGTTCGCGGCAGATGTGTGTTTCGACGTTGGCCAGGATCGGCTCCTCGTCCAGGTAGTACTTGATGATCCTGGGGATGTAGGCGTAGACCGCCTTGTCGTCGGCGACACCGGTGCCAATGGCATTGGCCAGGGACACGTTGCCCTTGGCGTAGGCGCGCATGAGGCCTGCGGCGCCCAGCACGCTGTCCGGGTTAAAGGCCTCGGGGTCCAGGAAGTCGTCGCTGACGCGGCGGTAGATCACGTGGACCGGGTCGAGCCCGTTGATGGTCTTCATGTAGACCTTGTCGTTCTCGACGACGAGGTCGCTGCCTTCGACGAGCGGCACGCCCATCTCGCGGGCCAGGAAGATATGCTCGAAGTAGGCGGAGTTGTAGGTGCCCGGCGAGAGCAACACAACCTGCGGCTGGCTGACGCCGGCGGGGGCCGTGTCGACCAGGGCCTCGTGCAGCTTCTGGCCATAGTTGGACACCGGCCGGATGCCGATGTTGCTCATCAGGTCCGGGAAGCTGCGCAGCATGAGGTGGCGGTTCTCCACCACATAGGACACGCCCGAGGGGCAGCGCCCGTTGTCCTCCAGCACCACGAACTCGCCGTCGTCCCCCCGCACCAGGTCGGTCCCGTTGATGTGGACATAGGTGCCGAAGGGGACGTCGATGCCCTCCATCTGGGGGCAGTAGTTCTTGTTGCCGAGGACCATGTCCTTGGGGATCACGCCGTCCTTCAGGATCTTCTGATCGTGGTAGATGTCGTGCAGGAAGAGGTTCATCGCGGTCACCCGCTGGGTCACGCCTGTCTCTATCGTCTCCCAGGCCTTCGCCGAGATCACACGGGGAATGACATCGAACGGCAGGATGCGGTCGATGACGTCTTTTTGGGTATAGACCGTAAAGGTGATGCCGAAGCTGTAGAGTTCCAGCTCCGCGTCGCGGGCTCGCCCGCGCAGCTCTTCCAGGTCCAGGCGGTTCAGGCGCTCTCGGATAGACAGTGTATGATCGGCAGGCTCTCCAGCACCGCCCAGCATCTCGCAGAAGAAGCCATCTGGATCGTAGGCACTCAGTGGTCCCGACGCCGTTAGGGGCGTACTAGCCAAGTATGATGCTCCCTGTTTTCACAGTGTTCTGCTGGCCTTTTCTTCGTGGGCCTGTTTTCAGGAACTTTGCCAACACTTTGATTATTGCAAGGAATTGCGCCGGCTGGCCAGCCTTCAATGCGAAGAAATGTCCGGGCCGCTAGTTCACCCGCTCACAAACGACCTCGCTATTCAGGGCTGGCGGCGGACGACCAGGGTGCCGGCCAGGATGTCGTGCAGGGCCCGGTTGCGGTCGGTGAACAGCACGACCAGCAGGATCAGCCAGGCCGTCAGGGCGATGGTGACGTAGAAGAGGATCGTCACCAGCACCGCCTGCAGTGGCTCCAGGGCTTTGCCGCTCCAGTCTCTAAGCTCCAGGTCGAAGAGCCGCATGCCCGGTGTGGCGCCACGGGTCGCCAGGAAATAGCTGTGGTAGAGAAGCGGCCAGAGGGCCATGACGATGACCGCCAGCGGGCTCAGCAGGCCGAGGGTGAGGGCGCCGGCGATCGACAGGGCGAAGCCGAGACAAAGGCCCAGGACGGCGATGATGAAGACATCGACCAGGTAGCCCAGGCTGCGCCGCAGGACCACGCCGGCATAGAGCTGCGGGGCGGTTGAAGGCAGGGGGGGCTGCCCGGACCAGGCCGGTGGCCGCGGGTCACCGCTGGCGTCATCAGCAGACATGCCGCCAGCCTAGGCCGGTTCTCCCGCGCGGCGCAAGGCCGGCAGGAGCGTCGGGGTCAGTTGTCGGATCGGTAGACCGGGGCTTCGCTCTCGGGCGCCTGACGCAGCAGGACGATCGAGATGCGCCGGTTGCGCGGCGAGAAGGGTTCGTCGGGGACCAGGTGCTCCTGGTCGGCCCGCCCCACCACGGAAGCGATGCGCGAGGCCGGCAGGCCGGCGGCCAGCAGGGCGCGGCGGCTGGAGTTGGCGCGGTCGGTCGACAGCTCCCAGTTGGAATAGCCGTTGTTCTTCGAATAGGGCGTCGAGTCCGTGTGCCCCTTGATGGCCACGGGATTGTCGAGCTTCTTGATGGCATCGGCGACCAGCGCCAGCAGGCGCTGGGTATGCGGATACATCTCGGCCTTGCCGGAGGCGAACATCGAGCGGCCTTCCTGATCGATGATCTGGATCCGCATTCCCTCGGGGGTCTGGTCCACGATCAGGTTCCTGGCGAAGTCGCTGAGGTCCGGAATCGATTCCAGCGCCTGACGCAGTTCAGCCTCGGCGGTGGCGAAGCGCTCCTGCTCCAGTTCCCGGGCCAGGCGGTCGACCTCTTCGCGGTTGACGTCCTGGTTCGGGTTGTCCGCCGTCTTGCTGAGGCGCTGGCCCGACTGGTTGTCATCGGTGGGGTTGTCTACCTGGGTGGGGCTCTGCTCTTCGGTGTCGTCCTTGGCGCCGGGCAGGGCGACGGTGATGCCGATCGGCGAGGTATCGTTCACCAGCGCGCCGTCGGTGGTCATGCTGCGACCGCCCATGACGCCGCCGGAACCGCTGTCGCTCTGGGAGACGCTGTCGGGATCGAGAGAGGTGATCGGCGAGAAGTACTCGGCGATACCTTTGCGCTGTTCTTCCGTCGTGGCGTTCAGCAGCCAGAGCAGCAGGAAGAAGGCCATCATGGCGGTGACGAAGTCGGCATAGGCGACTTTCCAGGCGCCACCATGGTGGCCGCCGCCGCCGCCTTTCTTCACCTTCTTGATGATGATGACTTGAGCTTCGTCGTTCCCTGCTGCCACGGCGCGGCCTCCCCTTTAGGCGGGGGGCGGGAGGGCGGAAACCGCGTCCTCGACCTCGTAGAAGGTCGGGCGGTCATGGGAATTCAAGGCCTTGCGGGCAAACTCGACGGCGACCGCCGGCGGTGAGCCGTGCATATGCGCCAGGAGGGCCGCCTTGATGCAGTGGAGATACTTGATCTCCGCGTTGTAGACGGCCTGTGCCTTTGCGGCGGTCGGCGCCAGGAAGCCGTAGGACACCCAGACGCCGAGGAAGGTGCCGACCAGGGCGCCGCCGATCAGCTTGCCGAGCACTTCCGGCGGCTCGGTGATCGAGCCCATGGTCTTGATGACGCCCAGAACCGCGGCGACGATGCCCAGCGCCGGCATGCCGTCGGCCATGGTCTGCAGGGCGTGGGCGACTTCCAGGTGCTCGTGGTGAACGACCTCGATCTCCTCGTCCATGAGGGTCTCCATCTCGTGGGGATCCTCGGAGCCGAGGGTGAGGAGGCGCAGGTAGTCGCACATGAAGGTCACGGCGGTCTCGTTTTCCATGACCCCGGGGAACTGCGCGAAGAGCGCCGAATCCTGCGGGTTCTCGATGTGCTGTTCCAGCCCGAGGTTGCCCTTGGTCTTGGCGACTTTGAGAATCTGGTAGAGCAGGCTGATGAGCTCGACGTAGTGCTCTTTCTTGTACTTGGAGCCCTTGAAGACCTTGCCGATGGCCGCACCGGTATGCTTCACCACGGGGGCGGGGTTACCGATGACGAAGGCGCCGACGGCCGCACCGATGATGATCACCGCCTCGAAGGGCTGCACCAGTACGCCGAGCTTGCCGCCCATCGCCGCATAGCCGCCGAGGGTACAGCCGATAACAATCAATATGCCTACAATAAGCCCCATGGAGCCCCAATCCGCGCACAATCCGCCGTCGAGCCAGCCGTCTTCCAAAGACGGCCTTCGAAGGTGGCCGATTTAAGTTAAGAAGTGGTTTAGTTCAGAGGTTTACGGGGCTGAAATGACTGGATTGTGGTGGCTTTTCGCCGTCCTCTAGCATTAATATCCGGCCGGCCAGCGACGCGAGCAGAAGACCTGATGGTGCCATGACATTCGATTCCACCGCTTTTCGTCGGGCTCTCGGCAGCTTCGCGACAGGCGTCGCCGTGGTAACGGCCCGGGATTCCGAGGGGGAAAACCGCGGCATTACAGTGAATTCCTTCTCTTCGGTGTCGCTGGAGCCTCCACTGATCCTGTTCTGCCTGGACAAGGAAGCCATGAGCTTTGAGACCTTCCGCCAGGCCGAGAGTTTTGCCGTCAATGTGCTGGGCGAGCACCAGCATGAGCTGTCTGTACGCTTCGCGACGGCGGCGATCGACAAATGGGAAGGCGTCGCCCACGACCTCTGGCCCGGCGACCTGCCCGTCCTGCGGGGCTGCCTGGCCAACCTGGCCTGCCGGCGTGAGACCCTCTATGAGGGCGGCGACCACGTCATCATCGTCGGCCGGGTCGAGCGCCTGCAGGAGGCCGCAGACCGGGATCCCCTGGTCTACTTCCAGAGCGGCTATCGGACCATCGGGCCGACCGTCTAGGGCGCGGCCCTAAGAGGTCAGGCGAGGGCGTTCTGCAGGTCTGCGAGGAGGTCGTCGGCGCTCTCGATCCCGACCGAAAGCCTCACCAAGCCGTCACTGATGCCCAATGCGGCCCGGTTCTCCGGGGGAATGGAGGCGTGGGTCATGATTGCCGGGTGCTCGATCAGGCTTTCGACGCCGCCCAGGCTCTCGGCCAGGGCGAAGAGTTCGACCCGCTCCAGGAAGCGCCGGGCATCATCCAGCCCGCCTTTCAGGATTGCCGTCACCATGCCGCCCGGGCCGTCCATCTGCTGCTCGGCCAGGGCATGCTGCGGGTGGCTGGGCAGACCGGGATAATAGACCTTCTCGACCTTCGGGTGACTTTCCATGAACTCGGCCACGGCCTGGCCGTTGGCGCAGTGCCGCTCCATGCGCAGCGCCAGCGTCTTCAGCCCGCGCAGGGCGAGGAAGCTGTCGAAGGGGCCCTGGATCGCCCCGACGGCGTTCTGCAGGAAGCTCAGTCGCTCGGCGAGTTCCGCGTTGTCGCCGACCACCAGCACGCCGCCAACCATGTCCGAATGGCCGTTCAGGTACTTGGTGGCCGAGTGCATGACCAGGTCGAAACCCAGTTCCAGCGGCCGCTGCACCCAGGGCGTGGCGAAGGTGTTGTCGCAGGCGGCCACGACACCGTGTTTCTTCGCCAGGCCGGCGACGGCTTCCAGGTCGACCAGCTTCAGCAGCGGGTTGGTCGGCGTCTCGACCCAGATCAGCTTGGTCTCCGGCCGGATCGCCGCTTCCAGCGCGCTGATGTCGGTCATGTCCACATAGGTGAAGTCGAGGCCGGCCGAGCGGCGGCGCACCTGCTCGAAGAGGCGGTAGCTGCCGCCGTAGAGATCGTCCATGGCGACCACGTGGGCGCCGCTGTCCAGGCAGTCGAGCAGGGTGGCGATGGCCGAAAGGCCGGAGGCGAAGGCAAAGCCCTGCTCGCCGCTTTCCAGGTCCGCGATACAGCGCTCGTAGGCCATGCGCGTGGGGTTTTGCGAGCGGCTGTACTCGTAGCCCTTGTGCACCCCCGGGCTCTCCTGCGCATAGGTCGAGGTGGCGTAGATCGGCTGCATCACCGCGCCGGTGGTCGGGTCGGGAGACTGCCCTGCGTGGATCACGCGGGTGGCGAAGGCCGGCCGGTTGCGGCTGCGGGAGGAATCGGGCATGGGCTTATTTCATCCGTCGGCGGAGGTGGTTGAGCAGATCGATCCGGGTGATGAGGCCCAGGAAGGTGCCATCCTCGATGACGATGGCCACATGGTCCTGGGCGAAGATCGGCAGCAGGGCGTCGATCGGTTGATCGGGCGAGATGGTATCCAGCTTCGACGTCATGGCGCTGGAGACCGGATCCTTGAAGCGCTCGTCGTCCTTGAAGACCTTCAGCAGGATGTCGCTCTCGTCGATGATGCCGACGACCTTGCCGGTCTTGTCGAGCACCGGCAGCTGCGAGATGTCGTAGAGCTTCATGCGGCCGTAGGCGATCAGCAGGTTGTCGTCGGCGCCCGCCGTCACGGTGCCGCGCTCGTCGTGGCGGCGGCTGATCAGGTCGCGCAGGTCGCCCTTCTGCTCGCGCTCGATGAAGCCCTGGTCGATCATCCAGTAGTCGTTGAACATTTTCGACAGGTACTTGTTGCCGCTGTCGCAGACCAGGGTGACGACCCGCTTCGGTTCGCTCTGCTCACGGCAGTAGCGCAGCGCGGCGGCGATCAGCGTGCCGGAGGACGAGCCGGCGAGGACGCCTTCGCGCAGCAGCAGTTCGCGGGCCGTCAGCAAGGCTTCCTTGTCCGCGACCACGTAGGCCTTGCCTACGCGCGAGAGGTCGGCGATGTCGGGCAGGAAATCCTCGCCGATGCCCTCGACGATCCAGCTGCCGACGTCCTTGCTGATGTTTCCGGTCTCGACGTACTCGGCCAGGATCGAGCCTTCCGGGTCGGCCAGCACCATTTCCGTCTTGTCGGAGACCGAGGCGAAGAAGCGGGACAGCCCGGTGATGGTGCCGCCGGAGCCGACACCGCAGACCATGGCGTCGACGTCGTGGTCCATCTGTTCCCAGATTTCCGGCCCGGTGGTGGTCTCGTGGGCAAGCGGGTTGGCCGGGTTGCCGAACTGGTTGATGAAGATGGCGCCGGTTTCCTCGGAGATGCGCTGGGCCATGTCCTGGTAATACTCGGGATGGCCCTTGCCGACATCGGAGCGGGTCAGCAGCACTTCCACTCCCAGGGCGCGCAGATGGAAGATCTTCTCCTGCGCCATTTTGTCGGGCACCACAAGGGTCAGGTGATACCCCTTTTGCGCGGCAACCAGGGCCAGGCCGAGACCGGTGTTGCCGGCCGTCGCCTCGATCAGGCGGCCGCCGGGCTTCAGGCTGCCGTCCTTTTCGGCGGCCTCGATCATCGACTTGCCGATCCGGTCCTTGATCGAGCCGCCGGGGTTTTCGCTTTCGAGTTTCAGGAAAAGGCGGCAGGGACCGGTATCCAGGTGGGATACCTCCAGCATCGGCGTGTTGCCGATACGCTCCATAACGCTGTGAAAGACGGCGCCGGACGGGGCCATTGAGGGTTCCTCCAGAATTGCGCGGCGACCCAGCCTGCTATCCCCTAAGGGATCGCGCAGGCCGGTGCAACATCTGGATTGTCCCGATTTGGTGAAGGCTCTAGGCGCCCTCGGCGGAGTGGGCCGAGAGGACCCGGGTGGGATAGCCGTTTTCCTCCAGGCTGGCGATGATCTCGTTGACGTGCTCGGAGTTGCGGGTCTCCAGGACCACGTCGATATCGGCGCGCTTGGCCGGTACGTCGTAGAACAGCCGCTGGTGATAGACTTCGATGATATTGGCGCTGCGGCGCCCGATGATGTCGGCGATCCGTGCCAGGGTGCCCGGCTGGTCGACGATGCCGATGCGCAGGCGCACCATGCGGCCGTCTCGGACCAGGCCGCGGGTCAGGACGCCGGAGAGCAGGCGCACGTCGATGTTGCCGCCGCAGATGATGGTGACGACTTTGCGGCCGGCAAAGCGCTGGGGATCGTTCAGGATCGCCGCGACGCCTGCCGCGCCGGCGCCCTCGGCGACGATCTTCTGTTCTTCGACCAGGCGGTGGATGGCAATCTCGATCATGGTCTCCGGCACGATGGCGATGTCCTCGACCAGGCGCGAGATGATTTCCCGGGTCATCTTGCCGGGGTTCTTCACGGCGATGCCGTCGGCCAGGCTGCTGCCGCCGGGCAGTTCGCTGCGCCCTTTGAGGGCGTTCGCCATGGAGGGATAGAGCTCGGTCTCGACGCCGATCATATGGACGTCGGGCTTGGCGGCCGTCGCCGCGAGGGCAATGCCCGACATCAGGCCGCCGCCGCCGATCGGTACGACGATGGTGCCGACATCCGGCAGGTCCTCCATGATCTCCAGGCCGATGGTGCCCTGGCCGGCGATGACGTCCGGGTCGTCGTAAGGATGGACGAAGGTCAGGCCTTCCTCCTCGGCGATCTGGTGCGCCGCCTGGGCGGCAGCGTCCAGGGTTTCGCCGGTCAGCACCACGTGAGCGCCGAAGGCGCGGGTGCGCTCGACCTTGGAGAAGGGGGCGAACTCGGGCATGACGATGGTGGCCGGGATCCCCAGCCGCTGGGCGTGGTAGGCGACCCCCTGGGCATGGTTGCCCGCCGACATGGCGATGACGCCCCGCTTGACCTCTTCGGGGCTCAGGTTGGACAGCCGGATGCAGGCGCCGCGATCCTTGAACGAGCCGGTGCGCTGCAGGTTCTCCAGCTTCAGGTAGAGCTCGCAGCCCAGGACCTCCGACAGGCGGGCCGCGGGTACCAGCGGGGTGCGGATTACCTGCCCCTTGAGGGCTTCTGCCGCCGCGCGGATGTCGTCGATTGTCGTGGTCAAGGCCGTTTCCCCCGGTCCGGTGCCTCTCAGGGGCACCTCGCACTTCAATGGTTGGCTATTTTTGGGTCGGCAGCAAGGTAAGCTGTCGGGCCAGCGCCCAGGTTTCCGGAGCCAGCGATACGGTCAACCCGTCGCGCCAGCGCGGGGCCAGGTTGCCGTAGAGGTCGGCGAGCGGATTGCCGGACTGGCCGGTGGCGATCATGAAGCGCGAGCGCTCGAGATCGCTCAGGTCATAGACCGCGCGGAAGCCGGCGCCGTGGACGTCCTCGAAGAGGTGCTCGGCGCTGCCGCCCAGGCGGGGCGAGGCCCGGTTGACCGTGTCGCTGCCGCCGTCGGTCTCGACGCCATAGGTGAAATAGGGGCCGATCACGGGAATGCGGCTGAGAACCGGGTGGGCGAAGCGCGCTATGTGGGCATCGCCCCAGCGCCAGGGCGACATGTCGCTGCCGAAGCGCTCTTCCAGAAGGTCGAGGGCGTCTTCCAGGGCCTTCTGGATCTGGGCGTCGCAGCTTTCGACTTCGCCGGTGCCGACGGCATCGCACCACTGGCTGTCCTCGGCGATCATGCGCTCCAGGGTATAGGTGCCGCCGTCGAGATACGCCAGGTAGTCGGAGCCGAGCTCGTCTTCCAGTATCGATTTACCCAGGGCCCAGACCCAGGCCTGCAGGATCAGCGGCTCGGGGGCGTTGCGGTGCATCTGCCGGTCCCAGGAGCGCAGCAGGGCGGTCGCCTGGCGGCCCCGCACGCTGATCGGCGTCACGCCCAGCAGGCGGGGCAGGATGGTGCCGGCGGCGTTGGCGACGATGTCCTGCTGCAGTACCACGGAATCGGTGACGCCGTGATTGCCAGAGGCGCCGGACAGCACCGCACCGATGCGCTCGGCGCGATAGGGCGGTGGCCAGTCGACGGCGATGAGATGTGGAAAGCTGTCGGGCACGATCTTGTTGTTGGCGTTCACGATCACGCCGCTGCGCGGGTTGTCCCGGGAAGGCAGCTCCTCGAAGGGCACGAAGCCGATCCAGTCGAACTCGCCGCTCCACCCGGGCACCGGATACTGGCCGTTGCCGGCGCGGCGGACCGGCACGCGGGCCGGCGCCAGGAAGCCGATGTTGCCGGCGGTGTCGGCATAGACGACGTTCTGCTGCGGCGCGTGGAACTGCCTGAGGGACTCGCGGAACTCGGCCCAGTCCTGGGCGTGGTTCATGCCGTAGAGCGCGTCCGGAGTGCGGTCGTCGGCGCGCAGGGCCGGCCAGGCGAGGGAGAGGACGGCGCCGGTCTCGCTTGAGCCTTCCGGGATGACATCGCTCATCACCGGGCCGTGGCGGGTTTCGCGCACCACCAGGGTGACGGACTCGCCGCCGGTGAAGCGGATGAACTCGTCGCGCACCTTGAAGTCCTCGACGCCTTCCGGGGTCAGGTACTGGTCGGGGTTGTCCGGCGAGATGCGCTCGATGAAGAAGTCCTGGGTATCGCTGTGGGTGGTGGTAAGGCCCCAGGCGACGTGCTCGTTGTGGCCCAGGATCACGAAAGGCACGCCCGGTGCCGTGGCGCCGGCCAGGGTGATGCCCGGCGCCTCCAGGCGGGCCAGGAACCAGACGCCCGGCGCCTCCAGGGGCAGGTGGGGGTCGTTGGCCAGGATCGGGCTGCCGCTGGAGCTGCGCGCGCCGCTCAGGGCCCAGGCGTTGGAGGCGCCGGTCGGTGCCAGGGAGGGCGGCAGCAGGTTGGCGAGCTGTCGGGCGACGGAGTCGTCGACGAGATCGGACAGCTGGGCGATGGTGACCGGGGCGTCGCTGGGGTAGGCCGGCCACAGCTGGGCGATCTGCTCCGGGCTGAAGCGGCCCGCCAGGCGGGCGCGGCTCAACTCGTCGCGCCAGTTCTCCGACAGGCGCAGGGCCATGATGCGGCCCCACAGCAGGGAGTCGACCGGGCTCCACGGCTCGGGCTCGTAGCCGAGGACCTGGAACTCCAGGGGCAGCGGGCCGGAGCGGCTTTGCAGGTAGCCGTTCACACCATCGGAATAGGCCTCGAGGGCGGCGAGGGTCCCGGGCGCCAGGTGCGACAGGTTGGCCTCGGCGAGCTGGCGGAAGCCGAGGGTGCGGAAGAAGCGGTCGTGCACCAGGGTCGCCCGGCCCATGACCTCGGAAAGGCGGCCCGATCCGACGCGGCGCATGAAATCCATCTGCCACAGGCGTTCCTGGGCATGTACGAAGCCCAGGGCGCGATAAAGGTCGAACTCGGTTTCGGCCTGGATGCGGACCAGGCCGTCGCTGTTGCGCGAGACCTTCACCGGTCCGTCGAGGATCGCCAGGGGGATGTCGCCCTCGGTCTGCGGCAGGGAGCCGCGCAGCCACAGGTATCCACCGCCTGCTGTGAGGAGGGCGAGAACCGCCAGACCACCCAGTCCGTACAGGAGGATTCGCCGAATCGCTTTCATGCCCTTTTATACCGCCTTTGCCCTGTTTGACCCGCGACTCCTTTAACAAGGTCGGGCTGCGGAGAATGCCAGTTAAAATCTTGATAGATCATTTCCCTGCGTCCATCTGCCTCGGGTATGGTCGCCGGGCGCGCAGGGACTCCCGGAACAGGGAGATAGCTGCGCAGGGCGGAATTGTTAGGGGACGAAGCGATGGCGGCTCAGGGTTCGAAAAAGGTGATCTTCGCGGCCTTGGCCGGCAATGCCTTGATTGCCGTGACTAAGTTCTCGGCCGCCGCCTTTACCGGCAGCTCTGCCATGTTCTCCGAGGGCATTCACTCCACGGTCGATACGGGCAACCAGGCCCTGCTGCTGTATGGCCTGAAGCGCGCGGCGCGGCCTGCGGACAAACGTCATCCTTTCGGCTATGGGTCGGAGATTTACTTCTGGGCTTTCGTGGTCGCCATCCTGATTTTCGCGGTCGGTGCGGGCATTTCCATCTACGAGGGGATTCACAAGCTGCAGGACCCCCATCCCATCACCGACGCCTACGTGAACTATATCGTGCTCGCCCTGGCGATGGTCTTCGAGGGAGCGGCCTGGCTGATCGCCTACCGGGAGTTCAAGCAGGGCAAGGGGAAGCTCGGGTACCTGAAGGCGATCCAAGTCAGCAAGGACCCCTCCATCTTTACCGTGTTGCTGGAGGACACGGCGGCCATGGCCGGCCTGGTGGTGGCCTTCGCCGGGATCCTGCTGGGCCAGCTCCTGGATATCCCGGAGCTGGATGGCCTCGCCTCCCTGATCATCGGCGTCATTCTGGCGCTGGCGGCGGTTCTGCTGGCCTACGAGACCAAGGGGCTGCTGATCGGCGAAGCGGCCGATCCGGCGCTGGTCCAACAGCTGCGCGGCATCGTGCAGAGCCACAAGGCGGTCTTCCGCATCAACGAGCTGCTCACCCTGCACCAGGGTCCCCAGGACCTGCTGGTCACGGTCAGCGTCGACTTTCACCCCAACCTGACCGCCGACCAGGTGGAGGCCGCCATCACCGAGCTGGAACAGCGCATGAAGCAGGCGGACGGGGCGGTCCGGCGGGTCTTCATCGAGGCCCAGGCCTGGCGGGCCCACAAGGCCGGGGCGCGGGGCGCCGTAAGCTAGGCCCAGCAAGGCTTTGCGCCCGGTTCTGCCGCTTTGAGGTGAATCATTCCCCTGCCGGCTGCGCCCTGTTATGCGATAATATAGACTGACAGTTGGACCTTTTCTGCCTCATCTGCCGGAGAGTCTATTGAAAGACTTCGCGAAGTGGTGGCCCATTCTTCTCATCGGGGCGGTGCTGTTCGCCCTGATGTTCAGCATGAGCGATGTGACGCCGCCGCAGACCCATCGCACCGCGCTGGCCTACAGCGAGTTCAAGCAGCTGCTGCGGGACCGCCGGATCAGTGATATCCGGCTGTCGGAGGACGTGGCGGAGGCGACGGTGCGGCCCGCCGGCGGCGATCTGGGGGCCGACCAGGACGAATACATCCAGGTCAACCTGCCGAGCATCGACGACCCGGAACTGATGCCGCTGATCGAATCCTCCGGCGCGGTGGTGACCGTGGCGCCGAAGAAGGAAGAGGGCGGCAGCTGGTTCTTAAGCCTGCTGCCCTGGTTGATTTTCCTCGGCATCTACTTCTGGTTCTGGCACCGCATGCAGAGCAATCTCGCCGGCCGCTTCGGCGGGCGCGATCCCTCGGAGTTCCTGGCCGGCTCGGCCAGCAAGGAGGTGAAGCGCAAGAAGCGGGTGACTTTCGAGGACGTCGCCGGACAGGAAGGGGCCAAGCGCGAGGTCGCGGAGCTGGTGGACTTCCTGCGCGACCCGGAACGCTATCAGCGCCTGGGGGCGGAGCCGCCGCGCGGCGTGCTGCTGATGGGGCCGCCGGGCACCGGCAAGACGCTGCTGGCGCGCGCCCTGGCCGGGGAGGCCGACGTCAATTTCTATCACACCTCCGCTTCCGAGTTCATCGAGATGTTCGTCGGCGTCGGCGCCTCGCGCGTCCGCAAGATGTTCGAAGAGGCCAAGAAGCGTGCGCCCAGCATCATCTTCATCGACGAGCTGGATGCCGTCGGGCGGGTGCGCGGCACCGGCCTGGGCGGCGGCAACGACGAGCGTGAGCAGACCCTCAACCAGATCCTGGCCGAGATGGACGGCTTCAGCGGCCACGAGGCGGTCATCGTCCTGGCGGCGACCAACCGGCCGGACGTTCTCGACCCGGCGCTGCTGCGGCCGGGGCGCTTCGACCGCCACGTCACCCTGGAGCTGCCCGACCGCGAGGCGCGCGAAGCGATCCTCAAGGTCCACACCAAGAAGATGCCCCTGGCGCCCGACGTCAACTTGGCGACCATCGCCAGCGCTACTCCCGGCTTTTCCGGTGCCGATCTCAAGAATCTCGTCAACGAAGCGGCCATGGCGGCTGCCCGCGCGGGTCAGGGCGCCATAGAGATGCATGACTTCGATGAGATGCGCGACAAGGTGATGATGGGCACGGTGCGCAGCCTGGCGATCCGTCCGGAGGAGAAGCACCGCCTGGCGGTGCACGAGGCCGGGCACACTGTGGTGGCCCACTCCCTGCCGATGGCGGACCCAATCTACAAAGTGACCATCATTCCGCGTGGCCGTGCATTGGGCGGCACGCACATGCTGCCGGAAGAGGAGCGCCACACGCTGCCGGAGGACTACCTCAAGGACCGACTGGCGGTCATGCTGGGCGGCCGCACGGCGGAGAAGGTGCAGCTGGGTAACGTCAGCTCCGGCGCCGACGATGACATCAAGAACGCCACCCAAATGGCGCGGGCCATGGTATCGCGTTGGGGCATGTCGGAGGAGATTGGTCCGGTCGATCTGCGCCAGAGCGAAGACCACCCCTTCCTCGGCCGCGAGATCGCCCAGCCGCGGCGCTTCAGCGAGACCACGGCGCACGACGTGGACGCCGCCGTATCCCAGTTGCTGCGCGAGGCCGAGGCGCGGGCGGAGGAGATCATCACCGACAACGCGACGGGCATGAAGAGCCTCGTCCAGCGCCTGGAAGAGCGCGAGACGCTCACCGCCGAGGAGGTCGACGCCTGCCTTGGGGGTGCGAAGGCGCGGGGCTCTGCGGCTTAGGGACGACTAGGCTGCGGAGCTGAAGCTGTCCTTGAAGCGGTCACGCAGGGCGTTCTTCTGCACCTTGCCCATGGTGTTGCGCGGCAGCTCGTCGACGAAGAAGACCTTCTTGGGAACCTTGAAGTTGGCCAGCTCCGCCTTGGCGCTCTCCTGGATGGCCTCGGCGGTGACTTCCGGCCCGCCGTGCTGGCGCTTCACCACCGCGACCACCGCCTCGCCGAAGTCCGGATGCGGCAAGCCGATGACGGCCGACTCATCGACTCCTTCGATGCCGTCGATGCACAGCTCAACTTCCTTGGGATAGACGTTGAAGCCGCCGGAGATGATCAGGTCCTTGGAGCGCCCGACGATCTGCACGTAGCCGCGTGCGTCGATCGTCGCCAGGTCGCCGGTGATGAAGAAGCCGTCGGGGCGGAACTCCTCGGCGGTCTTTTCCGGGTTGCGCCAGTAGCCCTTGAAGACGTTGGGTCCCTTGACCTCCAGGATGCCGACCTCGCCTTGGGGCAGGGGGTTGCCCTGCTCATCGGCGATGCGGGCCTCGACGCCCGGCAGGGGATGACCGACGGTGCCGGCGATGCGCTCCCCATCCAGCGGGTTGGAGGTGCTCATCGTGGTCTCGGTCATGCCGTAGCGCTCGAGAATACGATGACCGGTGCGGGCCTCGAACTCCTGGAAGGTGTCGGCCAGCAGAGGGGCGGAGCCGGAGACGAAAAGGCGTATGCCGGCGCAGGCCTCCTTGGTCAGGCGCGGGTTGGCCAGCAGTCGCGTATAGAAGGTCGGCACGCCCATCATCGCGGTCGCGCGGGGCAGCAGGTCGATTACCGTGTCCGCGTCGAAGCGGTTGAGGAACAGCATGCGCGCGCCGCTCAGCAGCACGCAGTGGGTGGCGACGAAAAGGCCGTGGGTGTGGAAGATCGGCAGCGCGTGGATCAGCACGTCATCAGCCGTAAAACCCCAGTAGTCGCGCAGGGTCAGGGTGTTGCTGCCCAGGTTGTCGTGGCTCAGCATCGCCCCCTTGGAGCGGCCGGTGGTGCCGCTGGTGTAGAGAATGGCGGCCAGGTCGTCGGCTTCCCGCGCCACCACGCCGACGTCCGGGTTCAGGCCGCGGCTGCGCTCGATCAGGCTGCCGGCGCCGTCACCGCCCAAAGTCAGGACCACCTCGGTGCCGGCTTGCTTGGCCGTCTCGGTCAGGGGGCCTTCCGCCTGCGGGTCACAGACCAGCACCCGCGGCTCCGCGTCGCCCAGGAAGTAGGCGACCTCCCCCCCCTTGTAGGCCGTGTTGAGGGGCAGGTAGACCCCGCCGCAGCGCAGCACCGCCAGGTAGAGCAGCAGCGCTTCCGGCGACTTCTCGATCTGCGCGGCCACGCGGTCGCCGGGCTGGACGCCGCAGTCCATCAGCAGCCGCGCGATGCGCCCTGAGCCGGCTTCGAAGTCGGCGTAGCTCATGGTCCGCCCCTCGGGCGTCTCCAGCACGGTCTGGCTGCGGTCGGCGGGGAAATTCTCGGTCAGGAGTGTGTAGATATTGGTCATGATCGTCTTCTGCCGCCCGGTTCTGGCCTAGGCGGTCATCGCATGGACGTAGGACTCCGGCAGGGCGGAGATGAGGTCGGTGAAGACGTCACCCTGGATGGTGACGTGATGGGACATCGCCTTTGCGGCGGCCTCGGCGTTGCCGTTTAGAATGGCGTCGACCACTGCACGGTGCTCCTTCCAGGACTTCATGGTCCGCCCCGGATGGTGAAGCTGGAAGCGCCGGTAAGGCTGCAGGCGGTTGCGCATGTTGCGCGTGGTCTCTTCCAGATAAGTGTTGTGGGTGCCCGCGTAGATCACTTCGTGGAAGCGCCGGTTGGCGTCGTAGTAGGCATGGGCCTCGCCCTTCTCGGCCAGCTCCCTGCAGTCCTCGTGGACCTTGAGCAGCTGGTCGCGCTCCTCCGCGGACATGCGCCGCGCCGCCAGCCTGGCGCAGAAGGATTCCAGCTCGGCCATGACCTCGAACATGTGCAGAAGCTGGGTGACGGTGACGGTGGCGACCACCGCGCCCTGGCGCGGCCGCAGCACCACCAGGTCGGCCGCTGCCAGTTCCCTCAGCGCCTCACGCACCGGCGTCCGCGAAACGCCGAAGTGCTGAGCCAGCTTGCTTTCGTCCAGGCGCGAACCCGGCGGACGCTGACCGGAGAGGATCTCGCCCTCCAGGCGGTCCCGCAGGTCTCGGGCAAGCGGTGCGGGTTTGGGTTTCATGGGCGGAAGTATATCCGCATGCAAAAGAATCCGGCAAGCATGCACTTCCACAATTTTTGTATACAAAGCTGGACAGCACTCATGGCCAAGGCTAGAGTTTTTGATCAGAATAAATGGCAAGTGTGGCGCAAAGCCGCCGTCTGCCGAGGAATAAGCAACCGGGAGGAACCGAGTGATGTCCAAGACACTGCGTAGATTCATGTCAGCGACCGCGGTGGTCGCGTCCTTTGCCGTGGCCGGTGCGGCCGTGGCTGCCGATGTTCAGTTGCGCGCGTCGCACCAGTGGCCGGGTGGCAAGGGCGATGTCCGTGACGAGATGGTGCAGATCATCGCCAAGGAAGTCGCCGCGGCCGACGTCGGCCTCGAGGTCAAGGTCTACCCCGGCAAGTCCCTATTCAAGCCCAGGGAGCAGTGGAACGCCATGGTCAAGGGTCAGCTCGACATCTCGGCCTTCCCGCTCGACTACGCCAGCGGCCGCCATCCGCAGTTCAGCGCCACGCTGATGCCGGGCCTGGTGAAAAACCACGACCACGCCCTGCGGCTCAACAGCTCGCCCTTCATGGATGACATCAAGAAGATCATCAACGACGCCGGCGTCATCGTGCTGTCCGACGCCTGGCTGGCCGGTGGCTTCGCTTCCAAGAAGAACTGCATTCTGGGGCCGGACACCATGGAAGGGCAGGTGACCCGCGCGGCCGGCCCGGCCTTCGAGCAGATGCTGGCGGGCGCCGGCGCCTCGATCGCCTCGATGCCGTCGTCGGAGATCTATACCGGTCTGCAGACCGGCGTCCTGGACGCGGCGAACACCAGTTCGGGGAGCTTCGTATCCTATCGCATCTATGAGCAGGTGAAGTGCCTGACCGAGCCGGGCGATCATGCTCTGTGGTTCATGTACGAGC
>MRWG01001277.1_pt1 | contig 17153 bp, 15 predicted proteins | sample 1013341 | NCBI WGS metagenome assembly MRWG01 (sample SAMN06117577, study PRJNA244670) | biofilm metagenome | biome: Water; feature: Cathode Biofilm; material: Biofilm; isolation source: microbial consortium enriched at the cathode of a solar microbial fuel cell | place: USA: District of Columbia ... | reverse complement strand
GGAACGTTCCGAGCCCGCCGCGCGAACGCCGATGTTGGGACGCAGGCCGATGCCCTCTTCCTCGCGGATGTAGGTTCCCGGAACGGTTTTCAATAGCTGATTGATGTCGGTCGCGGCTTCGATGCGCACCTGCTCCGCGTCGACCACGGTGCCGGAGCCCGGGAGGCGGCGTGCGGCCTCCGCTGAGCCGATGATGGTCATGACTTCGAGATGCGTATCGTTCGGGGGGCGCTCAGGCTCCGAAGCGACCGCGGGGCTTCCCGTGGCGGCCAGGGCCATCAGCGCGACTCGTCTGTTCATGCTCGCTCCAGGTCGAGAGGGGCGGCGCCGAAAGCGCTCTATGTGGTCGGAAAGCGTATTGTGAAATGAGAAGCATTTGCAATAAGGCCGTGATTGGTCGCTGAATCGGGCACACGGCGGCGCAGGTCCGGCCCCTGTCGGTTGTCGTCTTTTTGCTACCGACGTCGGATGTGCTCGGTGGCCCGATACAAGGCCAACTCTCCATCTTCGACACCCATGGGCGTGAAGCCGGCGGTCTCGTAGAGCTGCAGGGCGCGCTCGTTGTCCAGTACGACTGAGATTCGCACGATGTCGATGGGAGGCTCCAATTCTTCGACCCAGGCGAGCACTGCCTCGAGTAGCCGACGCCCGTATCCGCGCCCTTGAAAGCGCCTGTCGATCATCAGTCGGGTGACGTTCACCAGCCGGTAGCGGTCGATGCGCGCCGGCCGCAGCAACACGTATCCGACTGGCGTCTCGTCGACACAGGCGAGGCGGAATAAGGCGTGGTCGTCGGCACTGGCGTCGGCGAGAGACTGCTCGATGGATGCGACGAACCGACGTTGTTCAGGAAACACGGCAAGCGCCTCGGCGAGTGGGCGATTCGATCGTGTGAGAGGATTCAGCCTCATCCTCGCCGGTCCTGGTGTTCGGTCAAGATGAGCGTCGAGCGTAAGCTGAACGGCGGGGCTCTGGACGAGTCGCGCAGGTCGAAACGGGCGGTCACGGCGAGGCGTTCTCGGGCGGTAGACGAGACCGCGGCCGGCGACGGAACCGTTCCATGAGCCGTGCGAGGTACGCGCAGGGGAAGTCCGGTCGCTCGAGAATTCCGATGTCCCGGGCGCCGACGGCCGGAGCCGGCCAGCAGCAAGCGGTCCCAGATCGTGGTGAACAGGCCAAAGTCGACGTCACCCAGGCCAGCGCCTTTACGGTGATGAAATCGATGAATTTCCGCCGCCAGGAGCAGTCGGTTCAACGGGCCGGCCCGGTAATCGACGTTGGCGTGCTCCAGTACGAGCTGGACGGCGACTGCGAACACCACGGCCGACGCCACGGCGGGGGGAAACTCGAGCAACACCAGGGGCAGAATGCCGCCGACGTCCACGATGAGTTGGTGAAGCGGATGCTTCATCAGTCCGTTCAGCCCGTAGGTCCGTTGCACGCTGTGGTGTACGGCATGATAACGCCACAGCGTGCTCCAGCGGTGTCTGGCGATATGGGTCAGGGTGACGCCCGCGTCGAGCACCAGGATCGCGAACGCCACCTGCAGCCAGAATGGCCAGCCGTCTAGCTAGTTCTTGTCCGCAAACGCATGATTTTGCGCGGAACGCGACGTTCACGCGAGGTCCGTTCAAGTGTTCCTGCGGTAGAACTGGCGGGACCGAACAGCGTCTACCGCGAGCGAATCGCCCCTGACGGGTTGTGTCACAAGATGTGGCGCAGCGTGGGCCTGCGAGCGGACGGCTCGGATGTGAGTGGGTACTGTGAGAAGCGCGTGGCTACGCTGGAGCCGGCCGCTTTCGCCCGAACACGACCAGATTGTGGGTGAAGATGCTCGACCAGACGTAGGCCCGATAGTGCGCCAAGCCTTTCCAGTTGCATCGGGAGAGACCGAAGCAGCGTTTCAGATACGAGATTCCAGCTTCGATCCCAGCGCGGAAGCGCTTGAGCTTGTAGTACAGCCACCGCTCACCCGTCATGGCCTCGATGGTGAGACCTTTCTTCTTGTGGAAGGCCACGTGCTGCACGTCGAGCTGCTTGGCCTGCACCAGATTATCCTGCTGAGCGTACCCACCGTCGGCGGCGAGGCTGACCGGCGGTTTACCATACTGGGCGATGTGGCGGTGGAGCATCGGCAGGAAGCAGGTCGTATCTGGCGGATTACCGGTCTCGATGACCGCGTCGAGCACCAACCCGCTCTTGCCGGTGGACAGCGTGACCTTGTGACCGTATTCCACCTCACGGCCACCCTTGATGATGATGTCCGTGTGCGGCTCGAACAGGCTGACCACCTTCTCGCTCGCCGGCACCGTCTCGCCGTCGAACACCCGCCGACGTACTTGATCGACAACGCGCTCGATCAGGCCGCGGTAGTGGTCGGCCTTGCAGATCCAAGCCATTGCCCACTGCGCCGAGCAGCGGACGACCACGGATCGCGCACCTTCCAGATAGCCCAAGCTCTTGTGCACACTCATCACGAGATCGACGTAGAGTTCGGCCCGCCGCTCACGGCCTCGAGCTGAGCTGATCGCCCGGTGCCGGCGCTTCGCCACGCGACGGTGATTGTGGAAGACGATCAGATCGCCGCCCAGTTGCCGACGGGCTTCGGTCAACAGCCTCACCAGGACCCGGACCCCGTCGACCAACAGACCGCTATCAGTCGGCTGCAGGATGTGCGTCTCGGTGACCGTGGCGTCGAAACGGATCTGCTGCGCCGACTCCACCCCTTCCGTCTGCGCCGAGGCCAGCAGCGCCTGATTCAGCGCTTCCCAGGTCTCCGCCCGGATCCGGCTGATGGCCGACTGCAACGTCGAGAAGCGCGGGACCTTGGCTGGATCGAGGCGGACAAAGTGCGCGAACGAGCGCGAGTCCTTCAGCAGAAACTCCAACTCCCGGTAACTGACCTGCCGATACTGCTTGAGTATCGCGCACCGTAGAACCGACTCAACCGCCAGCCCCTGCCGGCCAACCGGCGGTCGACCCAGCGGGTTCAGATCCGACTCAATCCGGGACAGCAGACCGGGCCGCGCGTCCAGCCAGCTGGAGATGGCGGCGAGTTCCTTACCGACCTCATGATCTACATACTCGGTATCGAATATACTGCGCTGCGTGGTGCGAAGCTCTCGCATTGCACCTCCGGTGGTTGCGTTTTTCTTTGTCAGTCAATGGCTTGCACACCGATTGATCTGACAAGTATACGCACTCCACCGGAGCCTTTCACCCCTTTATTGGATCGTTAGCACTAACAAAATCAATATCTTGGGCTTTCTGGACAAGAACTAGCTAGCCAGACGGCCTTCGTCGCGCCGATGCCGGCGGCAAGCGGCAGGAACCCGATGCCGGCGTGATTGAGACTGACGTTGACGAGGCCGTGGACCAGGTGCCGGCCGGCGTCGGCATGGGGTAAGGCGGCCTCCGCTCGGCGGCGAACCTCAAAGTGAGGAGCAGCACCAAGGCCAGCAGCCGACCGGGGCGTCCGAGTGCGCGAGATGCCGAGGGCGTTGCCGCTGGTGAAGTAGGCGGGAAGCAGCGCGTACCGGACGAGCATGGTGATCGTCTGGGGATCTCTGACGTAGGACTTGCACCCGAGAATGGCTTGGCGCGAGGCCCTCTGGCTTGCAAAATCGGCGGCGGGGTACACTAGGATCCGCCGACAACGGTCTTCAGGCCGACGGAAACCAGAGTGAAGAGCACGAACCCGCCGACGAAGGCGAGAACCGAGCTTCGGGTGTCGCGCCTGGCGTCGTGCGCCTCTCCCAGCATGTCCTCGACCGCAGCGACGGTCAGCAGACCGGCGACGAAAGTGAGCGCCGCCATCTTCGGCGCATCGCCCGCCTCCCGCAGCAGCAGGTAGGACAGAAGCGCCGCACCCGTGCAGAACAGGATGAAGGACGCGGACAGCAGGATGCGCCGGCCGCGCGGCAGGCCTTTGTCGCGGAAGTTGGCGAGCGACGCATAACCTTCCGGCAGGTCCGCCAGAACCTGCCCGGCCGCAAGCACGATCGCGAGCTCCGTGGAGACGGCCGCGCCGGAGCCGAGCATCAATCCGTCCGAGGTCAGATCGACGGCGATCGCGACGTAGATCATCCACATGCTGGTCCGGTCGTCCCCGCTGCCGGATTGCAGCTTCTCGACGCCAGCCTCGACCAGAATGTAGGCGACGCCTCCCGCGCCGAAAGCGGCCGCGATCCACCAGCCGGCGAGAGTATCCAGCGCCTCCGGGATGAGCTCTACGGCGACGATGGCAATGACGATGCCCGAAGCGGCGTGCAGCGCCCAGTTAAGCAGGCGACCGGACGTCTTGCCGGATTCTGCCAGCATGCCGCCGGCGAAGTTGCCGAGGCCTGGAAGAAGCGAGAGCAGGAGAACTGTCCACAGATTCATGGATCAATATCTTTGGCGTTAGACAACCGAGGCGCTATCGAGCCCGAAGCGCGCCCAGGGCCGTACCGCTGTTTCCGGTCCGGGGCTGGGTGGCGGTGACGACCACCTCGTAATCGCCTGAGGCGGTGATCGGAAGCTCTGCCGAGAATTCGCTGCTCTCCCCGGCATAGCGCAGGGGCTGTCGCCGCTCGACCGCGCCGTCCCGCAGCAGCGCCGCCTCTACTTCGAACTCCGCCGCGTCCCAGAGGCCGTCCGGCTCGATCGGACACCCGCACATCATCGTCACGCGTGCGCGAATGGCAACGACGGCGGAGTCGTTGTCGAGGCGCACCACGGACTGGGGCAATTCGTGCAGGTCCACGACCAGGCCCGGCATCACCAGCAACCAGCCGTTGCCGATGGACAGATCCTGGCCGGGAATCAGCCATCGGCTGGCAGACACCACGTTGGCGGAGTCCGCATAGTCGAGGGGGCCATAGGCCGTCGCCGTCACGCGGGTGGGCTGGTCGAGGTCGACGTCGGCCACGAAGCCGGCTGTGTCTTCGGTGACGAGCACGGAATCCCGCCGGCGGGGCGTACGCATGATCAGGTCGGTGTCGCCGGTCTCGCCTTGCGTGACGCCCTCGGCAAGCAACTCGCCCGTCTCTGTAGCCGTCAGGGTGATCCGGGCGCCGCCGACGCTGCTGCCGATGAACTTGGCGTCCTGGCTGAGCACGTGTATGGACACCCGGGTGGTTTCGCCATAGGCAGTCGGGATCGAAGCGATCAAAAGGACCGCGGCCGTCAAGCGAAAGCATGTCTTCATCGGTTCTCTCCGATCTGTAGCTCTGAAGGCTGCACCGTGCACCAGGTTGCAGGCCTCGCGGTGTATCCGGTGGTCGTCAGACGATGGCTAACCGACGGGCAGTTCGAGCTTCTGCCAGGCGCTCATACCGCCGAGCAGATTGCGCACATCGGTGAAACCGGCCTGGAGCAGGATGCCGACACCGACTCCGGCGCGATGGCCGACGCCGCAGGTCACGACGACCGGTCGATCGCGGTCGAGAGCAAGTTCGTCGAGGCGGTCTGGCAGGTAGCCGACGTACATGTGGCGGGCCCCGGGAATGTGTGCTGCGTCGAACTCATCGGCTTCCCGGACGTCGAGTACCTGGAACCGCTCCGCTTCATTTGCAAGCGCGCGGGGCGTGATCACTCCGGATTGCTCGATCGGCTCGCCAGACGTGCGCCAAGCGCCGAATCCGCCCGAGAGCGCGCCGGCGATGCCGTCTATGCCGATCCGGTTCAGATGTTTTGCGGCTGTATGTACGTCGTCATCGCGCTCCGTCAGCAGATAGACGGTAGATTTCTCGTCATTCATCCACCCACCGAACACTGGTAGCCCGCCGAGCCAGATGCTGTGGCTGCCGGGGATGTGGCCACCCGCGAATCCTTCGGGTTCCCGGGTGTCGAAGATCAATTTTCCCGCCGTCTCCGCTGCGAAGCGATTGGCAGTCAGCAGCGGAACGTCACAAGGTCGAGCGGGCGGCAGCCCGCCGGCGAGGTTCACCTCTTCCATGTGGCGGAAGAACGGTGGCCGAGGAATCCGCTCTCCGCCCTTCCTGCAAGCAAAGTCGTCACGGCTCAGCGTGAACACCTCGTTGTACCGTTTCTCATCGCCGATCGTCGAATAGGGGCGTGGAGCCATACCGCTGCCGCACACCGAGCCGGGGCCGTGAGCCGGAAGTACCAGCGTCGTGTCGCCGAGGCCGGACAGCTTGTCGTGGACCGAGTCGTAGAGGAGGGCCGCGTTCTCGACCGCCCTGTTTTCGTCAGGCAGGTCCGTCCGTCCGGTAGTACCGAAGAACAGGGAATCCCCGGAGAACACACACCAGGCGGCACGGTTGCTCTGGGGCGCGTAGACCGCATAGCACATGCTCTCGGGCGTGTGGCCGGGCGTGTGAAGCGCGACGATCTCGAGGCTGCCGAGCCGGATTTTGTTCCCGTTTTCCAAGCGGATGTCCCCATGGCCGAACAGCTCGTGTTCGCCATTGACGATCTCTGCGCCGGTCTCGCTTGCGAGACCGGCAGAGCCCATCACGAAGTCCTCCTGGCGGTGTGTTTCAAGCACGTAGCGGATGCGCGCGCCCATCCGGTGCGCCGCCTGCAGATACTCCTCGACGTCGCGTCGGGGGTCGATGACGGCTGCTTCTCCGCCGTCTGCGATCACGTAAGCGTAGTGGGCGATGGCAGGGGTTTCGATTCTCAGCAAGTCCATGATGGAGCTCCTTGTCCTGGGGGACCGTCGCCGGACCTTTTGTGGCGATTCGGCGGCCGGAGACGTGCGACGGGTTCGAGCCGGCGCGCATCGGCGCGCCGGCTCGGTATGGGGACATCATTTCGGCTGGGGAACGATGCGCAGGTACGGTTTCGGCGCCTGCCAGCCGTCCGGGAATCGCGCCTTCGCCTCGTCGTCCGACACCGCCGGCACGATGATCACGTCCTCGCCCTGACGCCAGTTCACCGGCGTGGCGACCTGATGCCTGGCGGTGAGCTGACAGGAGTCCAGCAGCCGCAGCACCTCGTCGAAATTGCGACCGGTGGACATCGGGTAGGTCAACATGGCGCGGATCTTCTTGTCGGGTCCGATGATGAACACCGAGCGGACGGTGGCATTATCGGCGGCGCTGCGGCCCGCGGCAGTGTCGCCGGAGTCTTCCGGCAACATGTCGTAGAGACGGGCCACCTGCAGGTCCGGATCGCCGATCATCGGATACGTCACGGCGTGGCCCTGGGTCTCCTCGATGTCCTTGGCCCACGCGTGGTGATCGTCGACGGGGTCGACGCTCAGGCCGATGATCTTGCAGTTGCGGCGCTCGAAATCGGGCATGAGCCCGGCCATGTAGCCGAGCTCGGTGGTGCATACCGGGGTGAAGTCCTTGGGGTGAGAGAAGAGAATGGCCCAGCCGTCCCCGATCCACTCGTGGAAGGAGATCTCTCCCTGGGTCGTGTTCGCGGTGAAGTCGGGTGCTTCGGAATTGATTCTTAAGGTCATCGTTCGGTCCTCCTGTCCTGTAGGGACGTTTGTCAGCGCTCCCGCCCGGCGCGAGCCGCGCCGCAGGGACGGTGAGCGTTTCGTGTTTGCCGGCGCATCAGCGCCAGCGTCAACGGCGGCAACAGCAGCCATTGCAGTACCGGCAATAGTCCGGTGCCGATGAGCGGCAGCCTGGGCATGGCGCCGGCATAGCTCCAGCGCTCCAGGGGCCCGGTCGCCAACCATTCCAGCACGACCGTAATGGCTACTCCGGTGGCCAGGTAGATCAGCCAGGGGCCCGCTCGCGGCTCGAGATGCCAGCGCCGGGTCCCCTGCAGGGCGGCGGTCCAGAAGGCGATGACACTGATCAGCCCGTCGCCCAGGCTGGCCCGGGTGCAGATCCGGACCGCTTCGAAGTGTGGGGCCCGTTCCATGTCCTGGTAATACGGGACCTGCCACATCTCCCAGACGAAGTTGAGCAAGAACGAGAAGAACAGCAGGTTCAACTCGGGGTTACCGGTCAGGCGTTGCCAGCCGCTGGTGCGTTCCTCTGGATTCATCAGACGATCCACCGGTCCCATTCTCCATAGTGCTCCCGGCTGCGGCGCCCGCGCGGCAGGCTGAGTCCGATCAGCAGCACGCCGACCGCGGTGGTGGAGAGGCTCCCGGCCAGGTTGGCGCCGTCGAGCCACCACGGCGCGGCGATCAGCCACGCCCCGAAGAGCGCATTGACGAAACGCAGAGGCCGCGCCACCTCGGCCATGGCGATCACGGCGACCGTGATCACCAGTGACCCCACCAGATGGTCGCTGTCGGCCGCCGAACCGGTGGTGCCGACGCTCAGCCGGCTGAACATCAGCCAGACGCCGAGCAGGGCGCTGGTCAGCAGCGTCCAGGGGACGTTGACGCCGCGCACCGCCGAACGCCAGGCCTGACGGACGGAACTGTCGAAGCCCGGCTGGCGATCCCGGGCACCGCCCGGCAGAGCATCGCCTTTGAAGAAAGCACGCCAGAAGGGCCGCCCGCGGCGGGTGTTGGCCAGCAGAAACTGGCCCATCGCCACCAACTCGTCGAGCGAGAATGGAATCATCACCAGCATCCCGAGCGCCGTCGCCAGGCACAGCGTGCAGTAGGTGCCGATGACGATGGGTTGAATGATGATGAAATAGATGCTGATGACACCGAGCGGCACCACGGCGATGCCGAACAGCACGACCATCCACGGCATGGTCCGCCAGCGGCTGCGCCCGCCCATGATGCCCATCAGCACTTCGAACATGTACGTGACAGCGCCCAGGCCACCGTCAGCCACGGGCCAGGCTTTCGAAACGTCGGACGTGACGATCAGCTCGGAGCCATTGCGCCGGGCATCACCGGAGAAGAACGGCTCCCAGATCCAGTCGACGTGGCCGAGTTGGTAGGCGGCCAGAATGCGGGCCAGCACGAACCCGACGAGCCCGAGCGCGATCATCGGTAGCCGCTGCAGGTATGTGGAGGGCGAGTACGTCCAGCCGGGAGGCACCTCGGATGGATCCATCATGCCCTCGGCGCTCATGCCCGGCATCATGGGAATGAGGATCGTGAAGGCGATGACGAAAGCGCCTACCAGCGTGTCGTTGGCGTAGACAGCGGCGCTCGGTGTCCAGATCACGATCGGCGCGAACAGTAGCCATATGCCGAGGGCGGCGTTGGCCCACTGGGCCAGGCCGCCGCGCCTCGATAGCGAGCATGCACCGAATATCATGATCAGCACCCCGACCGCGAGGTCGTTCCACGCGCTCAGCAGGCTGCGCAGATCCGGATCCCACAGGCCGCGCTCGGCAGTGACCCGCATTGCCACATCGGGGAACTGGGACGGCGTAAAGGTGCCGAAGACGAACGGGCTGGTGGCGAGCCAGAGACCCATGGCCATGGCGGCAAAGTGCACCCAGAGCATGTCGAAGTGCATGGCGGTCATCGACTTCTCGTGATCGCGCAGGGCCGCCTGTGCCTCCACCGGTCCTTCCGCCGCGAGGGGGTCGTCGGCGCGTTCGACCCGATCGTGAGCGACCCGTGCGGCGTTGAGGCCGTTCTCGACGTACCAGGCGTACGGGTCACGCTCGAGCCCGTCAACGATGGCGGGCAGGGTCTCTGCCAGCGAGTGATCGGGCGTCCAGCCGATGAGCTCACCGGCCCGGCTGATGTCGAGCTCGTAGTGGTCGTTGGCGATGTCGATCATCCAGGGCTTCTGAAACACGTCCTCGTCGAGCACCGCCTGCTGGGCCCAGGTGCCGGCGCGCGCCAGCGCTGGTGGAATCGAAACGGTCGTCCACTCTTCGTCGTGGAGCAGACGCCCGAGCCGACGCTGGAGCTCGCCGTATCCGAGCACATCGGGTTCACCGAGCAGCAGGGCCGTGCCGGCGTGAAGGCTCGAACGGTGCTCGACCGTGTGCCGGACCGCACGAACGAGATCGTCGAGGTGAAGGTACGGCTGCCCCGTCGCCAGGTCTCCCGGATAGAAGTGCCCGAGGAGCCGGCGTTCGTAGATGCGGGCGATCTGCTCGGCCAGGAACGCCGAGTGGCCGCCTTCGTCGTAGACACCGGCCGGGCGCAGCACGACGACCGGGATGTCACCGGCTTCTTCCTCCAGCAGCTTTTCGGTCAGCGCTTTGGAGGCGCGGTAGGGCAGCTTCGGGTCGAGCGGTGACTCTTCCTCGATGGGCTCGCCGGGCCGGGTGGGGGCGTGCACGAGCATGGTGCTGACGAACTCGAACTGCTCCAGCTCGAACTCGCGCAGACACTGCAGCAGTTTACGGGTGCCACCGAGGGTGACGAGGTCGTACGCCGGGTTCGGCTCACCTGTCAGATCGAAGTACGCGGCAAGATGGATGACGGAGGCGATACGACTCCCGTGCGCCGTCCTCACGCGCTCGAACGCGGCTTCGAGGCTGCTCTGGTCGGTGAGGTCGATGCAAATGCATTCTGCCTCCGCGGGTGGGTGGGGCGCCGTCTCACGATCGAACCCCAGGACCCGGTAGTCCGCGGCGAGCGCTTCGACCATCGCCGAGCCGATGTAGCCGCTGCTGCCCGTCACGATGACGACGTCGCGGTTCTCGGACAGGTCGCTCATGGGGCGCTGCTCCTGGTCTACCAGATGACCGGGCGTTCCGCCCGCGCTTCGCTCGATCCGGCGGCTCACTTGCGCGAGCGCAGGTATTTGATCAGCGCGGCGCCGGCGAGCACGAGCACAGTCAGTGCCAGAATCCAGAACAGCACCATTCCCGCCATCATGCCACCACCCATTGATTCCATCATGGTCGAACCTCCTGTCGCAGTGTGTTCCCGGTGGATGAAAAAAATCGCCGCAGCCTCAGTCGTGCCCGCGCCGCGGGCGCTCCGCGGACGGCGGCTCGTCCTCGTCACCGACGGCGTGCGGTCTGGTGGGCGAGGCCGCGTCGTCCTCGTCGCGCGCCGAGCCCTTGCCCATCATCATTCGCATCATCATGTAGCAGCAGCCGAGCATGATGAGTGTGAACAGGCCCAGAGAGATGGTTCCGATATCCATAGCGTTGCCTCCGACGTGGATGTTGCGTTCGAGCCGGTCCCTCAGGGCGCGGTGCGGGCGCCGTCGCGGGTCGCGTAGACAACGCGATCCCCGGCCTCCACCGCGTACACCGAGTAGCCGTGGGGATTGGCGCCCTCCATGCCCGGCGACCCCACCGGCATGCCGGGCACCGCCAGGCCCTCGACGTCCGCCGGCCGCTCGTCGAGCAGGCGGCCGATCAGATCGGCGGGAACGTGGCCCTCGATCCAGTAGCCGCTGACCTCGGCGGTATGGCAGGCGCGCAGTCCGTCGGGCACACCGAGGCGAAGCTGCAGCGGCAGGGTGCTGTCGACGTTGCGCACGTCGACGCCGTAGCCGTTCTGCTCGAGGTGGGCGACCCACTGGCTGCAGCAGCCGCAGTTCTCGCGTTTGTAGACCGTGACCGTTGGCCGGCCCGCACCGGGCTCAGCGTCGGCGGCCGCAGCGCGTGCCGACGAGGTCAGAACGGATGCCGCGATCAGTCCGATGCCGGCGACGGTGAGTGCCAGCGTCATGAGCAGGCCGCGAAGTCGGCTGCGGGAATGGATGGGTTGGTGGTGTTTCCTTGTCATGGTTGCTCCTGCAGTCTGTGGAAAGTCCGACCGGCTCAGACCGGTCCGTCCTGCGGAGGATCGGAGTCGGTCGATGAGGCGGCGATGAACCGTCGGCGCTGGCCGCGCCTCGGGACGAACATGGGCACGCGCCGCCGGTAGTCCCGGTACGCATCCCCGAACTCGTCCAGCAGGCGACGCTCCTCGATGCGCGCCAGCCGGTAGTACGCGAACACGATCATGGGAAACAGCGCGACCGAGAACAGGGTCGGCCAGTGCACGATGCCTTCCCCGAACAAAGCCAGAAACAGCCCGGTGTACTGGGGATGCCTGACAAAGCGATAGAGGCCGTCGGTCACCAGCCGGTGCTCATGACGGGCGCGATAGACCTGGCGCCAGCCATGGAAGAAGATGCCGACGCCGACGAACAGCAGCGTGTAGCCGGCGATCATCGAGACGAGCATGCCCGTCTCGCCGACGCCGAGCAGCGTCGACCACAGGTTGGCGCTGACGTACTCGCGATCCAGGCCGGTGAATCGAGCCAGCAGATAGATCGTCAGTGGAAATCCATACATCTCCGCATACAGGGCGATGATGAAAGCCTGCACCAGGCCGGCACCGGCCCATTCGCGCCAGCTTTGCGGTGCGAAGTAGCGGTAGAACGCCCACGACACCAGCACGATGACAATGAGGGCCAGGGCCCACATGCCGCTGTGCGCTATGTTGTCGGGCATGATCGCCTCTCCTGTGGTGGAACGTCCGGGCCGGCCTCGATGACCGTTGCCCGGACTGACCGATTTCAGATCAACTGACTCCCGGAAACCTCCGAGTGGTGGGACGCGCAGCACGTTGCTTTGTGACGGTCACCGCGGATCCGGCTGCGCGCTCCGATGTGCGGCGGCCCATACTGTTTCGGTCGAATGGACCTCAGCACCGCGGGCTCCGGAACCGGGTGGGCGTAGCGATGTGTCCAGCGCTTGCTGGGTGGCCCGTGGCGGTGGGGTACCTCCTGCCACGGTGAGACGTGACGGGCGTCCGATGCCGGTCCCGGCGGGGCGTCCGATGCCGGTCCCGGCGGGGCGGCCGCCGCCGGCACCGCGGCGAGCAGCGTCGTCAGCGCGAGCCCGGCCAGGCCCGCCCGCAGCTTGTGCGTGATGGTCTTCATGATTGGATCCTCCGGTTGACGGGTGCTTCTGACCCGAATGCGAAAAGCGTCACATCGAACTGATCGCGAAACCTCATGGTTCTCGCTCCTCGCCCCGGGAGGGGGGCTCCGCTTCGCCCGGCCGCGGCACCATCGGCGGCAGGCCGCGCCCGCGCCAGAACGAAAAGATGGCGGGAAAGACGATCAGCACCAGGATTAGCGCCGAGCCCACACCGCCCAGCATGGGTGCCGCGATCCGCTTCATCACGTCGGCGCCGCTGCCGGTGCTGTACATGATCGGCACCAACCCCATAAACAGCGCGAGCCCGGTCATCAGCATCGGCCGGATGCGGTGGCCGGCGCCCTCGGCAATGGCCGCGGTTAGATCGGCGCGGCTGTGGACCAGCCCCTCCTCGCTGTACCGCCGCCAGGCCAGATCGAGGTAGAGCATCATCAGAAGCCCCAACTCCACCGCGAGGCCGGCGACCGCGATCATCCCCACGGCCACGGCGACGCTCAGGTTGTAGTCGAGGGCCGCGAGCAGCCAGACACTGCCGATGAGCGAGAACGGTAGCGCCGTCATTACCACGAGCGTCTCGGTCATGGACTTGCGGTGCATGTACAGCATGAAGAAGATCACGAAGATGGTGAGCGGCACGAGCACGCTGAGGCGCGCCTTGGCGCGCTCGAAGTAGGTGAACTGGCCGGCCCAGTCGATTCGGTAGCCGGCCGGGATGTCGACCTTGTCCGCTACCACGTCGCGGGCCAGCTCCACGTAGTCGGCGATACCGATGGCCTCACCGACGTCGACGAACACGAAGCTCACGAGCTGGCCGTCTTCGTTCCTGAGGGCCGGCGGCCCGGTGCGGAAGCGGATGTCGGCCACCTGGGTGATGGGGATCTGCGCGCCGTTGGATGTGGTGACGAACGCGCGCTCGAGCGCCTCGATGTTGTCGCGGTATTCGCGGGCGTAGCGCACCAGAATGCCGTACCGTTCCCGGCCTTCCACGGTTTCGCCCACCCGAGCGCCGCCCATGGCGGCTTCGATCACCGTCTGCACATCGCCCACGGTCAGCCCGAAACGCGCGGCGGCTTCACGGTCGATGTCGAAGTCGAGGAAGTAGCCGCCGGTCGCCCGCTCGGCGAAGGCGCTGCGGGTATAGGGTGCCGTGCGCTCGTCCTCGAGCAGCGCCTGCTCGATCTGGACGGCGGTTTCCTCGATGGTGCCGAGCTCCGGGCCGAACACCTTAATGCCGAGCGACGAGCGGATGCCGGTGGCGAGCATCTCGGTGCGCGTCTGGATCGGCATCCACCAGATGTTCGGCATGCCCGGAAAGCGCATGGCGGCGTCCATCTCACCGATGAGCTTGTCCCAGGTCATGCCCTCGCGCCATTCGCTCTCGGGCTCGAGCATGACATTGGTCTCGATCATGGATAGCGGCGCCGGGTCGGTGGGGCTGGTGCTCCGGCCCACCTTGCCGAACACGCGCTTTACCTCGGGGAACTTCATCAGCTCCCGGTCCATGGTCTGCATCACGCGAGTCGCCTCGGCGATGGAGATGCCGGGGAGCGCCGTCGGCATGTAGAGAATGCTGCCCTCGTTCAGCGGCGGCATGAACTCGCTGCCGAGGCTGCGGTAGACGGGGACCGTGGCCGCCAGCGCGACAACGGCGCCGATCACCACCGGCCAGCGCCAGTGCACGGCGAACCTGACGACGGGCGTATACACGGCCTTCAGCGAGCGGTTGAGCCAGCTGTCGTCACCCCGAATGCGGCCCTTGATGAGCAGCACCGCCAGCGCGGGGATGAGTGTTACCGACAGCAGAGCGGCGAAGAACATCGAGTAGGTCTTGGTGTAGGCCAGCGGTTTGAACAGCCGCCCCTCGGTGCCTTCTAGAGCGAATACCGGCACGAACGACACGGTGATGATCAACAGCGAGAAGAAGATGCTCGGCCCCACCTCCTGCATCGCTTCGATGATCGCCTGTGTCCGCGACTCGCCGGTCAGGTGCGACTCACCCTGCAGCCGTTTGTGCACGTTGTCGATGATGACGATGGCAGCGTCCACCATGGCACCGATGGCGACGGCGATCCCGCCCAGCGACATGATGTTGGCGGTCAGTCCCTGGTAGAACATCGGGATGAACGACAGCAGGATGGCGACGGGCAACGTCAGGATCGCCACGAACGCGGAGCGCACGTGCAGCAGGAACGCGCCGATCACCAGCGAGACGATCAGCATCTCTTCGATCAGCGTGTTGCGCAGCGTGTCGATAGCCCGCTCGATCAGGCTCGAACGGTCGTAGACCGGCACGATATTCACCCCGGGCGGTAAGCTGTCGCGCAGCACGTCAAGACGTTGTTTGACCCGATCGATGACGTCGAGCGCGTTTTCGCCGTAGCGCATCACCACGATGCCGCCGACAGTGACGCCTTCACCGTTCAGATCGGCCTGGCCTCGGGCCATCGCCGGGCCGAGGCTGACCGAGGCCACGTCCGCCACGCGAATGGGGACGCCACCATCGCCGAGCCCGATGACGACCTTCTCCAAGTCACCTACGGACTCGACGTAGCCGCGGCCGCGAATGAACTGCTCGTGACCGGCGACCTCGAGCACGCGGCCGCCGACGTCGTTGTTGGACTCACGCACGGCGTCCATCACCTTGTCGAGCGGGATGTCGTATGAGGCCAGCTTGTTGGGGTCGACGTTGATCTGGTATTCCTTGACGAAGCCGCCCACCGAGGCGACCTCGGCGACGCCTTCCACGGCTTCGAGCGCGTAGCGCAGGTTGAAGTCCTGGAGGCTCCTCAGGTCCGCCAGGCTCTGGTTGCCGCTTTTGTCCACGAGTGCGTACTGGTAGACCCAGCCGACCCCCGTGGCGTCGGGACCCAAGGTAGGACGCACGCCTTCCGGCAGGTTCGGGGTGGCGGAGTTCAGGTACTCGAGTACGCGGGAACGCGCCCAGTACATGTCCGTGCCGTCCTCGAAGATCACGTACACGAACGACAGCCCCATGAAGCTCTGGCCGCGGACGAAGCGCACGTTCGGCGCCGCCAGCAGCGTCGTGGTCAGCGGGTAGGTGATCTGGTCCTCCACCAGGTCCGGGCTGCGGCCGGGCCATTCGGTGAACACGATCACCTGCACGTCGGAGAGGTCCGGAATCGCGTCCAGTGGGGCGTTGACCAGCGACCGGTAGCCCCAGACGCCGGCGGCGACGACCAGCATGAAGGTCAGCAGCCAGTTCCGGGCCGAGAAGGCGATCAGCTTTTCCAACGGACCGTGACTCGAAGCGTTGCCGTGGGCACTCACCATTGCTGAATCCCCGTCTTCAGGCGGGTTTCGGCCGCGATGAGAAAGTTACCGGACGTGACGACGGTGTCCCCCATCGAGAGACCCTCGAGCACCTCCACGTAGCCCTGAGCACGGCGACCGGTCTTGATGCGCACCGGGTTGAGTCGGCCACCACCGAGATCGACGAACACCACCCGGCTGTCGCCGGCGACGATGATCGCTTCCTCCGGCACCGTCAGCCGGTGCCCGAGGTCGGCCTCGAGCGCCACCTCGGCGTACATGTCCGGCTTCAGCACGCCCTCGGGATTGTCGAGCGAAAGACGGACGCGGCCGGTGCGGCTGTCCCCGTCCAGGTAGGGGTACACATACTCCACCGTCGCCGGATAGGCCTGCCCGGGCAGATAGGGCAGGGTCACCGTTGCTGCCATGCCGGCCTGGACCAGTTCCAGGTCGGCCTCGAAGACTTCCGCGTCCACCCACACCGTGGAGAGGTCGGCGATGGTGAGCAGCGTCTGGCCCTGTGGCGCCGCGCTGCCGTCGGCAATGTTGCGCTGGACCAGCGTCCCGCTGCGCGGCGCGTAGATGGGCACGTAATCCCGAGGCTCGCCGCGCGCTTCGAGCGCGTCGATCTCGCTCGGCGCCATGTCCCAGAGGCGCAAACGCTGGCGCGCAGCCCGGATGACCGGATCGTCCGCATCGCGGTCGCGCCGGCGCCTCAACGTTTCCAGGTACTCCTGCTGAGCGGCCAGCAGCTCTGGGCTGTACACCGTGAACAGCACCTGGCCCTGCTTCACCGGCGTGCCCACGTAGTCGGCCTCGAGATCCCCGATGTAGCCATCGAACTTGAGGGTGATGTGAGAGAGCCGGCGCTCGTCATAGGTCACCTCGCCCACGGCGCGGATCACCTTGGTCAGATCGCGATGAGTGACCTCACCAGTCTCGACCCCGATCATCTGCCGACGGCGATTGTCGATGGTGACGGCGTTGGCGGCATCAGCGGTCGCCGGCGCGCCGCCCACCGGGGCACCGCCGGCCGCGATCGTGAGCCGTTCCCGGTCGGTGGCCAGGTCGAACTGCAGACGCTGGTCTTCCTGGCCCTCCGGACGATCGATGGCGATGGTCAGCGGCCATTCGCCGCGCATCGACAGGTTCATCGAGCCTTCGAAGCGGCCGGGTGCCACCTGCTCGAGATCAGCAGGTGCGCGCATCGC
>MRWG01001276.1_pt1 | contig 17155 bp, 12 predicted proteins | sample 1013341 | NCBI WGS metagenome assembly MRWG01 (sample SAMN06117577, study PRJNA244670) | biofilm metagenome | biome: Water; feature: Cathode Biofilm; material: Biofilm; isolation source: microbial consortium enriched at the cathode of a solar microbial fuel cell | place: USA: District of Columbia ... | reverse complement strand
ACAACCTCATGCTGGCGCGGGTGACCGACATGTCCGCGCAGATCGAGCGGGAAGAGGCGCTCGAGAGCGCGAAGGAGGCGGCGGAGGCGGCCGTCCAGGCCCGCAGTCAGTTCCTCGCCAACATGAGCCACGAAATCCGCACGCCCATGAACGGCGTCATCGGCATGACGTCCCTGCTGCAGAAGACCGAGCTGGATCAGGAGCAGCATCGCTACGTCGACATCGTGCGCTCCAGCGGCGAATCGCTGCTGACGATCATCAACGAGATCCTCGACTTCTCGAAGCTCGAAGCGCATCAGGTACATCTCGACCGGCAGCGCTTCGACGTCGAGGAAGTCGCCATGGAAGCGCTGTACACGGTGAGCCCCCAGGCGCACCAGAAGGGCCTCGAGCTGGTGCTGCACATGCTGCCCGGCCAGCACCGGTTCTTTCTCGGCGATGCCCAGCGACTGCGTCAGGTGCTGGTCAATCTGCTGTCGAACGCCGTGAAGTTCACCAGCGAAGGCCACGTGAGAATGAGCGTCAGCGTCGTCCCCCGGGACGGGCAGGACGTTGCGGAGCTGCACTTCGAGGTGGAGGATACGGGCATCGGCATTTCCGCGGACGACATCCGGCGGCTGTTCGAGCCCTTCGTTCAGGCGGATGCGTCCACCACGCGCCGTTTCGGTGGCACCGGCCTCGGGCTGTCGATCTCGAAGTCCCTGGTGGAGCTGATGGGCGGGCGGATCGGTCTCGAGAGCGAGCCCGATGTCGGCTCGCTGTTCCGTTTTCACGTGGTCGCGGACGTCGCGCCGGCGCGTCGGGAGCAGGTCGACCCGGCTCTCGCCGGACGGCGCGCCTGCATGCTGCAGGGCAGCAGGCCTGCAGCGGACAGCCTCGAGGGCGTGCTGTCCGCACTGGGCATGGAGGTCACCCGGGTCGACTCGCCGCAGCAGATCCTCGACGCCTACGAGCACGGCCGCTGGGACGTCATCATCAGCGAGCTCGAACATCCGGAGATGGACGGGATCGAACTCGGCGGCGCGCTCCGGCTGCGCGACGTGGACCGGCCGCCCGTGCTGCTGACGGCACCGGCGCAGTCCCGGGAGACCTGCGATCCCGACCTCGCCACGGTGATCCGCAGGCCGCTTCGCAGTTCGGAGTTCGTCTACGTGCTGCGGGACGTGCTGGGACTGCATCCCCCGGCCGGTAGCGGTGAGGACCGCGCCGAAGGCGAACGCCCGGACTTCAGCGCCATGACGGTGCTGGTCGCCGAAGACAACGCGGTCAACCGCCAGGTAGTGCGGCAGATGCTCGAAAATCTGGCCATAGAGGCCGATTTCGTCGACGACGGCCAGGCGGCCGTCTCGGCGGCTGCCGACAGGATCTACGACCTGGTGCTGATGGATGTGCAGATGCCGGTGATGGACGGCCTGGCCGCGGCCCGGGCGATCCGCCAGCGCTGTGGCGACGGCCCGTACATCACCGCGATGACGGCGAGCGCGATGGCGACCGACCGCGACGCCTGCCTGGAGGCAGGCATGAACGATTTCATCGCCAAACCGTTGCGCATGGACGATCTGGAGCGACCGCTGCGGGCGGCCATGGCGCGCCGCGGAAACGGCTCCCCCACCGCCCACTGACCCGGCCGCCGGTCACGCGCGCAGCGCCCGGGCGCGCCACAGGAAGTACACCACCGGCACCACCAGCAGGGTCAGCACGGTCACGGTCACCATGCCGCCGACCATCGGTGCGGCGATGCGCCGCATCACCTCCGAGCCGGTGCCGGAGCCCAGCATGATCGGCAGCAGGCCGGCGATGGTCGCCGACACGGTCATCATGATCGGCCGGATTCTCAGCACGGCGCCCTCGGTCACCGCGTGCTGGAGGTCCTGCAGGGTGGGTTGCTCCCGGTCCGCCTGCAGCCGCCCGAGCGCCTGGTCGAGGTAGACGATCATGAGCACGCCGATTTCGACGGCGACGCCGGCCAGCGCGATGAAGCCCGCACCTGCGGCCACCGACAGGTTGTATCCCAGCAGGTAGAGCAGCCAGTAGCCGCCGACCAGCGCCAGCGGCAGGGTGCCGAGGATGATGGCCACCGACACCAGACTGCGGAAGTTCAGAAACAGCAGCAGCACGATGATGGCGATGGCGGCCGGCACCACGATCTGCAGGCGTTGCGCAGCGCGCTGCATGTACTCGTACTGGCCGGACCAGCTCATGGAGTAGCCCGGCGGCAGTTCCACCGCCTCGGCGACGGCAGCGCGGGCGCGGCGCACGTAGCTGCCGATGTCGGGATCGGCGACGTCCACGTAGGTCCAGCCGTTGAGCCGCGCGTTCTCCGTGCGGATGACCCCGGGGCCGGTCTCCACCCGGACCTCCGCCACCGCCGACAGCGGGATGGACTCGCCGCCGGGGGTGATCACGGTCAGCGATTCGAGATCGGCGAGCGATTCCCTCAGGTCGCGGGGGTAGCGGAGATTGATCGGGTAGCGCTCGAGGCCTTCGACGCTGGCGCCGACGTTCATGCCGCCGATGGCGGAGCGCACGATCTCGTGGACGTCGGCAATGTTCAGCCCGAAGCGGGCGGCGGCCAGACGGTCGACGTCGATGGTGACGTAGCGCCCGCCGGTCACGCGCTCGGAGTAGGCCGAAGCGGTACCCGGCAGCCCGGCGAGCACCTGCTCGACCTGCTCGCCGAGCCGGGCGATGACGTCGAGGTCGGGGCCCGCCACCTTCACGCCTACCGGCGTCTTGATGCCGGTGGCGAGCATGTCGATGCGGTTCTTGATCGGCATGATCCAGGTATTGGTGAGGCTCGGCACCTGCACCCGCGCGTCGAGTTCCGCCTTCAGCCTGTCCATGGTCATGCCTTCGCGCCACTCGCTTCTCGGCTTCAGGCGGATGGTGGTCTCCACCATGGTGAGCGGCGCGGGGTCGGTGGCCGTGTCGGCCCGGCCGGCCTTGGCGTATGCCGTCTCGACCTCCGGGACGGACATGATCAGTCGGTTGGTCTGCCCGAGAATTTCCGCCATCTTGCCGCTGGAGGCGGCCGGGAACGCGCTCGGCATGTAGAGCAGATCGCCCTCGTCGAGCTCGGGCATGAACTCGCTGCCGAGCCGCGAGAACGGGATCGAGGTACTGGCCAGAATGAGGGCGGTGACGCTCAGGGTCGCGAGCGGGCGCTTCAGCGCCAGGGTCAGAACCGGGCGATAGCCCGCGATCAGCACCCGATTGATCGGATTGTCCCGCTCCGGACGCACCCGTCCGCGGATCAGGTAGCCCATCAGCACCGGCACCAGGGTGATGGAGATGGCGGCGGCGGCCGCCATGGCGTAGGTCTTGGTGAACGCCAGCGGTTTGAACAGCCGCCCTTCCTGAGCCTCCAGGGCGAAGATCGGCACGAAGCTCAGCGCCACGATCAGCAGCGAGAAGAACAGCGCCGGTCCCACCTCGCTGGCGGCGTCGGCAATGGCACGCCAGCGGCTGTCGGCATCGGCCGGTTCGCCGTCCCGCTCCAGGTGCTTGTGGTAGTTCTCGATCATCACGATGGTGGCGTCGACCATGGCGCCGACGGCGATGGCGATGCCGCCCAGCGACATGATGTTGGCGTTGATGCCCTGGATGTTCATGACGATGAAGGCGGCGAGGATGCCCAGCGGCAGCGTCACGATCACCACCAGTGAGGAGCGGAAGTGGAACAGGAACAGCACGCACACCAGCGCGACGATGACGAACTCCTGGATGAGCTTGCCGTTCAGCGTGTCCACGGCGCGCTCGATGAGCGCCGAGCGGTCGTAGGTTTCGACGATCTCGACGCCGTCCGGCAGGCTGCGTTTCAGCTCCGTCAGGCGCGCCTTGACCCGTTCGATGGTGTCCAGGGCGTTGCCGCCGAAGCGCATCACGACGACGCCGCCGACGGCTTCCCCTTCGCCGTTCAGCTCGCCGATGCCGCGGCGCAGGTCCGGGCCGAAGCGCACGCGGGCCACGTCGCGCACCAGCACCGGCACGCCGGCGTCGCTGGCGGTGAGCGGGATGTTCTCCAGGTCCTCGATCGAGTCGACGTAGCCGGTGGCGCGGATCATGTATTCGGCCTCGGCCATCTCGATGACCCGGCCGCCGGTCTCCATGTTGCCGCGCTGGATGGCCTCGCGGACGCGTCGCAGCGGAATGCCGTAGGCGCGCAGCTTGTCCGGATCCACGACCACCTGGTACTGGCGCACCATGCCGCCGATGCTGGCGATCTCGGCGACGCCCTCGACGGTCTGCAGCTCGTAGCGCAGGAACCAGTCCTGGAGTGCGCGCAGCTCGCCGAGGTCGTGGTTGCCGGTGCGGTCGACGAGGGCGTACTGGTACACCCAGCCGACGCCGGTGGCATCGGGGCCCAGGGCCGGCCGCGCGCTCTCGGGCAGCGTCGGCGCGACCTGGCTGAGATATTCGAGTACCCGGGAGCGGGCCCAGTAGAGATCGGTGCCGTCCTCGAAGATGACGTAGACGTAGGAGTCGTTGAAGAACGAGTAGCCCCGTACCGTCACCGCCCCGGGCACGGCCAGCATGGCGGTGGTGAGCGGATAGGTCACCTGATCCTCCACCACCTGGGGCGCCTGGCCGGGGTAGGTGGTCTTGACGATGACCTGAACGTCCGACAGATCGGGGATGGCGTCCAGCGGCGTGCGCTGCAGGGACACCAGGCCCCAGCCCGTGATCAGCACGGCCAGCATCAGCACCAGCACGCGGTTGGCGACGGACCAGCGGATGATGGCTTCGATCATGAGCCGCTCCCGTGCCCGTGATCGTGATGGTCCATGGCATGGTCGTCGTGCCCTGGCGGCTCATCCAGCATCCGCAGCAGGCTCGCTTCCAGGCTCGCTTCCGAGTCGATGAGGAACTGGCTGGACACGACCACGCGCTCGCCTTGCGCGAGGCCCCGCCGGATCTCCACGGCCCCCTCGCTCTCGACGCCGGTCTCGACCTGGGCCGGGCGGAAGCGGCCGTCGGGCAGCGCCAGGATGACCCGTGGCTGCCCGCCGGTGCGGATGACCGCCTGGGACGGCACGGTGAGCACGTCGCTGCGCGGCTCGGCTTCGATGGCCACGTCCGCATACATGTTCGGCTTCAGCGCGAGATCCGGATTGTCGAAGGTCAGGCGGATCCTGGCGCTGCGCGTCTCCGGGCGGATGGTCGGATACACGTAGTCGACGCGGCCCTGCCAGACCCGCTCCGGTGCGAAGGGAAGCCGCATGGTGGCGACCTGTCCGGCGCGAACCCAGTCGATCTGCTGTTCGAAGACGTCGACGTCGACCCAGATCTGTGACAGATCGGCCAGACTCATGATGGTCGTGCCTGGCTGCACGTACATGCCTTCGCGCACGTTCAGTTCCATCAGATAGCCGTCCCGCGGCGCGCGCACCGCGAACAGCTCCCGCGGACGGCCGGCGCGACGCAGGGCTTCGATCTGCCCGGGCGCCATCCCGAGCGCCGCCAGCCGTCGGGCCGCGGCGTCGATCAGGCCGGCGGCGCCGGCCCGCAGCGCCTGCAGATACTCGTCCTGGGCGCTCGCCAGGGCGGGCGAGTAGATCTCGAACAGAGTCTCGCCCGCGGCGACCGCGTCGCCCTCGGTCTGAGCGTAGAGCCGCTCGATCCAGCCCTCCGCGCGCACGTGGACGTGGCTGACCAGATCGGCGTCCGGGACCACGTAGCCCACGGTCTCGATGTGGCGATGCAGGTTGCCACGCTGGACGGGCGTGGTCTTCACGCCGATGTTGTTGACGACCACCGGGTCGATGCGCAGCCCGGGAGATTCATCGTCACCGCTGCCGGGCCCGTCGGCGTACACGGGTACCAGATCCATGCCCATGGGTGACTTGCCGGGCTCGTCGGAGCGGTAGTTCGGATCCATGGGGGCAACCCAGTAGAGAATTTCCCGTTCGGTGGTCGATGGTTCAGTCCGGTCGGCCGGGCCGGCGCCGGTCAGCAGCCAGGCCAGTGCGAAGCCGATGGCGGCCGCGACGGCCGCGAGCAGGATGGTCCTGGTCGGGTTCATGAGGCGTCTCCGGTATGGGGCGTGGCGCTCGCGGGTTCGGCGCCGGTGAGGTAGTCGATCTCGGCCCAGGTCTGGCGGACCCGGGCTTCGAGCTCCTGGCGCGCCACGGCGGCGTCCAGCTCGGCGAGCTGACTGCGGATCAGCTCGGCGAAGTCCGTCTGGCCGTTGGCGTAGGTCACGACGGATGCCGCCGCCGTCTGCCTGGCGCGGGCCTGCACGGCCTCGGCATAGAGTCGGCGACGCTGATCGTAGCGCTGCCAGTCGGAGTGGGCCCGGTCGAGCTGGCGCCGCAGCTCGAGCAGCACGGCGTCGCGGGCCAGGCGGGCCGCGCTGCGCGCTCGAACGGCGGCGACGTGGCGGCGGTCCTGGCGCTTGTCGGTGAACACGGGCAGCGACACGGTGACGCCGATGCTGGCGAAGTCGGGCCGGTCCTGGCGGATACCGTAGCCGCCCTCCAGCGCCCAGGTGGGTTTGTAGGCTTCCCCGGCGAGCTCGACACCGGCGTCGGCGGCCTCGATCTGCGCGCTTCTGGCGAGCACGGCCGGATGGGCGGGCAGCGCGTCCACCAGCCGTTCGAGGGGAGGCGGGTCCGGCTGGTCCGGCCAGGTCTCCGGCAGTGGCGCGGCGGCGGCAGGACCGATGTAGCGGCGCAGATCGGCGCGCGCGGCCTGGGCTTTGCGCCGGTGTTCGGCGAGCCGGTCCTGGAGCAGCGCGAGCTCCAGCTCCGAGCGCAGCACGTCCTGGGCGTTCAGCCGGCCGCTGGCGAAGCGTGCCGACAGGGAGTCGATCTGCTGGCGCACCCGATCCAGGCTGGCCTCGACAATGGCAGCCGCCCGGTTGCGCCAGGCGAGCTCCAGCCAGGCGCGGCGGGTCTCCAGGACGATCCGGCGCCGTTCCATCGCCTGCTCCGCCCGCCGGACGTCCGCCTCGCTGCGGCGCATGGCGGTCTTCACCGCTCTGCTGCGCCCGGGGGGAAACTCCTGCCGGACGCCCAGGCGGAGCTGGGTCATGTCGGCCTGATCGAGGGCGAAGGTATCGGTCGGCACGTTGGCGACCTGGGTGCTGATGACGGGGTCGGGAAGCTGGCCGTCGGCGACGGCCTCGGCCTCGAGGGCCTCTGCCTGGGCGCCCAGGCGTGCCAGGTTCGGGTCCTCGGCACGCAGCGCGAGGGAGACGGCGCGGTCGAGCGACAGCGTCTCCCTGGTGGTATCAGCGGCAGCCGCGCTCGACGGCAGCCACGGCGCAGCCAGCAGCAGGGCCGCCAGAGCGGCCGTGCGGGTGGCGGCTGCGCCGGCGAGCGGGCGGATCGAATGTCGGGTCATGTTCGGTCTCCGGGACGCGTCGACGGGGCGCGGCGCTGAGGCGCCGCGGGTCAGACTGAACGCGGAAACCGCTTACTCGTTGAACTGGGCGTGCTGCAGGTGTGGTCGTGGGCCCGTCGGCTCGAGGACGGGCAGCGGTGGCGGGGCGGCCGCCGGCCGTCTCCCGGGCGTTGGCGCGGGTATCTCGACGAACGGCAGGCCCGCCAGGGTAGGCAGCTCCACCGGCAGGTCGGATCGGGGCACGGGCAGCGGGTCGGTCGGCTCGCAATTCGCCGCGGCGCCCGGCTGCTCCGTGGGCGGGCAGTGGGGACAATCGGCGTGTCCGGCATGCGCATCGGCCATGGTCTGCGCCGGACCGTCCAGGCCCATCACGCAGGCGGGTGCCAGCACGGCCAGCCAGGCCAGAGCCACAGCGGCGAGCAGCGCGCCGGGCGATCTGCGCCGTGCCGTTCTGATGCCTGCCAGGTCGGTCATGCCGCCGCGCTGCTCGCTATGGTCGGGATGTGGATGGGGTTGATTGTAGCGGAATCATCGGACGGCCGGGGCTCAGGGCCGGTACTCCGTGAACACCGTCTCCCCGTCGTCGCCGAAGGCGATGACGTCGTAGGGATCCTGGCGATCGCCCATCTCCATGCCGGGCGAGCCGATCGGCATGCCCGGCACCGACAGGCCGCGCACGCCGTCCGGGCGCTCTTCGAGCAGACGGCGGACGTCGACGGCGGGCACATGACCTTCGATGGCGTATCCCTGCACTTCGGCCGTGTGGCAGCTGCCGAGGGAGATCGGCACGCCGAGCCGGTCGCGGACCGCGCTCAGATCCTCGTGCTCGCGGACGGTCACGTCGAAGCCGTCCGCACGCAGGTGGTCGGCCCAGTCCGTGCAGCAGCCGCACCAGGGCGTCTTGTGGACGGTGATGGCCGGGCCTTCGGCGTTGGCGTCCCGGGCGAAGCCGACGAGGGCCACGGTGGCGAGACCGGCGATCAGGGCGAGGGCAGTCAGGGCGTGGCGCATGGAATCATCCGTCCTCTGGCAGTTCCGCAGAATGGGACCCTGGGGGATTCCCGTGGTTCCCAAGACGCTGTGCGTCTGGTCTCATCCTGCGGCGGTGACTGTGATGCCATGATGATAGCGGTACCCCGGGCGCGCCGGCAGACCTGCCGGCCACTGCCGGGGCAGGTACGAAAAGCACTGAGGAGCAGACTCTGCATGATTCGCGTGGACGAGCGGTACCGGTCCGGCCTGAAACGGGAGCGGCGGCTGCGGGCGCGCCCGATGGGCGTGGACACCTATCAGGAGAGCGTGATCTACATGCGCGAGGACTGCGCGGTGTGCCGCTCCGAGGGGTTCGAGTCTCAGTCCCGGATCCGCATCGAGGGCAACGGGCGCTCACTCATCGCCACCTTGAACGTGGTGCGTGCGGATTGGCTGGGCGAGGGTGAGGCGGGGCTGTCGGATGCGGCCTGGCGTCTGCTCGGCGCCGATGCGCCCTGCGAGGTCGAGGTCTCGCACCCCCATACCATCGAGTCGTTTCGTGCCGTCCGCGGCAAGCTGTTCGGACGGTCGGTGAGCGGGGCGGAGTTTCGGGCCATCGTCGACGACATCACGGCCCGCCGCTACAGCGACGTGCAGCTCAGCGCCTTCATCGCCTCCTGCGTCGGCCCGGGTGTCAGCCGCGACGAAGTCGTCTCCCTGACCCGCGCCATGGTCGAGGTCGGCGAGTCGCTGTCCTGGGACCGGGCGGTCGTGTTCGACAAGCATTGTGTCGGCGGCCTGCCTGGAAACCGTACCTCGCCGCTGGTGGTGGCCATCGTCGCCGCCTGCGGGCTGATCATGCCCAAGACCTCCTCGCGCGCGATCACTTCGCCGGCGGGCACCGCCGACACCATGGAGACGCTGACGGCGGTGGATCTGTCGCTGCCGGACATCCGGCGCGTGGTCGAGCAGGAAGGCGGCTGCCTGGTGTGGGGTGGATCGGTGAACCTGAGCCCGGCGGACGACGTGCTCATCCGCGTCGAGCACTCGCTCGATCTGGACGGCGAAGCGCAACTGGTGGCCTCCGTTCTGTCGAAGAAGCTGGCTGCGGGCTCCACCCACGTCGTCATCGACGTGCCGGTAGGGCCGACGGCGAAAGTGCGGGATGCGCAGTCTGCCGCTGCACTCGGCGAGCTGCTGCGCTTCGTCGGGACGAGCCTCGACCTGACCGTGGACGTGCTCGTCACGGACGGGACCCAGCCGGTGGGGCGCGGCATCGGCCCGGCGCTGGAGGCCTGGGATCTGCTGGCCGTGCTGGAGAGAACGGCGGATGCGCCGGCGGACCTGCGTGACCGCGCGGCGGTGCTCGCCGGGGCCATCCTCGAACGCGGCGGCGTGTGCGGTCCCGGTGAGGGCGTCGAGACGGCCCTCGCCGTGCTGGCCGATGGCCGCGCCTGGCGCAAGTTCCAGGCGATCTGCGAAGCCCAGGGCGGCCTCCGGGAACCGCTTCGGGCGCCCCACCGGGCCCCCGCTTTCGCCGCCCGGCCCGGGCGTGTGGCGGAGATCGACAACCGCCGACTCGCCCGGCTCGCCAAGCTGGCCGGCGCGCCCCAGGCGCCTACGGCGGGCGTGGAGCTGCTGGTGCATCTCGGCGACCGGGTGGAGGTGGATCAGCCCGTGCTCTACGTGCACGCCGAGGCGCCCGGCGAACTGGCCTATGCGCTGACGTATCTGGACTCTCATCCGGAACTGATCGTGGTGGAGGAAGACGCGTGAGCCGGGTGCTCGTCGCCGGCGTCCCGCACCAGCGGCGGCTGCGGGACGGGATGATCGACGCCCTCGGGGCGGAGGCGGTTCAGGGCGAGATCCGCCATTTCCCGGACGGGGAGTCCTATGTCCGCGTGGACACGGACTGCGCAGGCTGCGACGTGGTGGTCGCGGCGACCCTGGCCCGCCCCGACCCGCTGCTGCTGCCGCTGGTCTATCTCGCCAGAGGCCTCCGGGAACAGGGTGCCCGGCGGGTTCTGCTGGCGGCGCCGTATCTGGCCTATCTGCGCCAGGACACGCGCTTCCAGCCCGGGGAGGTGGTGACCTCCGCGGTCTTCGCCGGGCTGCTGAGCGACGCCTTCGACGGCGTCGCCACCATCGATCCTCACCTGCACCGCTATCGGTCGCTCTCGGAGGTCTACCGGGTGCCGAGCCGGGTGGCGCATGCGGCCCCGGCGCTCGCCGGGTGGGTGGCCGGTCACGTATCCCGGCCCCTCATCGTCGGCCCCGACAGCGAGAGCGAGCAGTGGGTGAGCGACGTGGCCGGGCAAGCCGGGGCGCCTTTTTCGGTGCTGAACAAGACCCGCCGTGGCGATCGCGACGTGTCCATCGAGGTGCCGGGGCTCGAGCGCTACCGGGATCACACGCCGGTGCTGGTGGACGACATCGTCTCCACGGCCCGGACCATGGCGGTCGCCGTGGCGGGCATCCGCGAGGCAGGCTGCCGGCCGCCGGTCTGCGTCGGCGTGCACGCGGTGTTCGCCGGCGACGCCTACGAAACGCTGCGCCGGGCCGGGCCCGCGGCCATCGTCACCGGCGACACCATCGAGCATTCGTCCAACGCCATCCCGCTGATCGGGACGCTGGCCGAGGCGGTCGGTGACCTGCTGGCCGGGCCGCCGCCCGTCACTGGAGGCGCTGGCGGCGCAGCCTGAGCGCGTTGCCGATGACGGATACCGAGCTCAGGCTCATGGCCGCCGCCGCGATCATGGGATTCAGCAGCCAGCCGAGCCACGGATAGAGCACGCCCGCGGCGATCGGCACGCCGAGACTGTTGTAGACGAACGCCAGGAACAGGTTCTGGCGGATGTTGCGCATGGTCGCGCGGCTGAGGTCGCGGACCTGGGCGACGCCGCGCAGATCGCCGCGCATGAGCGTGATCCCGGCGCTCTCCATGGCGACGTCGGTGCCCGTGCCCATGGCGATGCCGACGTCGGCCTGGGCCAGCGCCGGCGCGTCATTGATGCCGTCCCCGGCCATGGCCACGACGGCGCCGGCGTTCTGGAGCTCGCGCACGATGCGGTGTTTGTCTTCCGGAGACACGTCGGCGTGGACTTCGTCGATGCCGACGGCGTCGGCCACGGCCTGGGCCGTGCGCCGGCTGTCGCCGGTGAGCATCACCACCCGAACTCCGGATCGGTGCAGCCGGCGGATGGCGTCCGGCGTGCTCTCCTTGATCGGATCCGCGACGCCGATCAACCCGGCGGGCGCGCCGTCGATGGCGACGAACATGACCGTCTGACCCTCGCTGCGCAGCACGTCTGCCCGGCGGCGGAGGCTTTCGTCGGCAGCGCCGATTGCGTCCATGAGCTTGTGATTGCCGATGGCGACGCGGCGCGCGCCCACGTCGGCCTGGGCGCCCTGACCGGTGATCGATTCGAAGCCGCTGGCCCGCTCCGGCTCGATGCCGCGGTCCCGGGCGCCGGCGACGATGGCCGCAGCCAGCGGATGCTCGCTGGCCGCCTCGACCGCGGCCGCCAGCGACAGCAGGGTGGATTCATCGCTGTCGCCGGCGCCTTCCACGGTGATCAGGCGCGGCTTGCCCTCGGTGAGCGTGCCGGTCTTGTCCACCACCACGACGTCCACCTTCTCGAGGGTCTCCAGGGACTCCGCGTCCCGGATCAGCACGCCCATCTGCGCGCCCTTGCCGGTGCCGACCATGATGGACATGGGGGTGGCGAGCCCGAGAGCGCAGGGGCAGGCGATGATCAGCACCGCTACGGCATTGACGATGGCCAGTGCCATGGCGGGCTCGGGGCCGAACAGGCTCCAGACCACGAAGGTGACCACCGAGGCGAGCACCACCACCGGGACGAACCAGGCGGCGACCACGTCCACCAGGCGCTGGATCGGGGCCCGGCTGCGCTGGGCCTCGGCGACCATGTGCACGATCTGTGAGAGCACGGTGTCGTCACCGACCCGGCCCGCGCGCATGGTGAAGCTGCCGGTGCCGTTGACGGTGCCGCCGGTGACGGCGTCGCCGGCGGACTTCTCCACCGGCACCGGCTCGCCGGTGATCATGGATTCATCGACGCTGCTGTGGCCCTCTTCGAGGGTCCCGTCAACGGGAACCTTCTCGCCCGGGCGAACCCGCAGCAGGTCGCCGGCCTGGAGGTCGTCGAGGGAAACCTCCTCCTCGTTGCCGGCGTCATCGATGCGGCGGGCCCGCGCCGGGGCCAGCTCGAGCAGCTCGCGAATGGCGCCCGAGGTCTTGCTGCGCGCCTTCAGCTCGAGCACCTGACCGAGCAGCACCAGCGTGGTGATGACGGCGGCGGCTTCGAAGTAGACGCCGACGCTGCCGTCCGTGCCGCGAAAGGCCGGCGGAAAGATCTCCGGCGCCAGGGTCGCCACCAGGGAGAACCCGTAGGCCACGGCCACGCCGAGCCCGATCAGGGTGAACATGTTGAGGTTCAGGGTGCGCACGGACTGCACGGCGCGCTCGAAGAACGGCCAGCCGCCCCACAGCACCACCGGCGTGGCGAGCAGGAGCTGGAGCCAGGTGGCGACACCGGCGGGCACGGCGCCGTGCATGGCCGGACCGAGGCCGGGCACCATCTCCCCCATGGTCCAGACCAGCAGCGGCAGGGTGAACGCCGCGCTGATCCAGAAGCGCCGGGTCATGTCGTCCAGCTCGGCGGTGTCCTCCTCGCCGGCGATCACGCCCTCCGGCTCCAGCGCCATCCCGCAGAGCGGGCAGGGCGAGGCGCGAACGTCGCGCACCTCCGGATGCATCGGGCAGGTGTAGACCATGCCCGTGTAGTCGGCGGGCACCTTGTCGTACTTGCCGCCGGGCTTCGACTTCTGCGGCGGTCCGTGGTGTCCACCGTGGCAGCAGGCGTCGGCGTCTGCCGGGGCCTGGTGGCTGCAATGGTCGTGTTCGCTGGTCATGGTCGATCCTCGAAAGCGTTCAGACGCCGGTGACGGGGAGCAGCAGGCCGATGATCAGCCACAGCGCGGCGACCATCGTCAGGATGAGCAGGATCCGGTCCGTGAGCCCGCCGCCGTGGCTGCCGAGGCCGCTCACGCGCCAATTCCAGAACAGGAAGGCGGCGGATACGGTCAGAAAGATCGCGTTCAGCACGGCGGTGTAGTCGAAGGCGAAGAACGCCCGGTCGGTGACCGAGGCGACGTTTTCGCCGCTGGGCAGCAGGTCGAGCGCCGCCAGGCCGTAGTGGAGTGCCAGCGCGGACGCGACCAGCACGAGCAGGAACACGCCCAGGATGTACAGGGCCATGCGCCAGCCGTAGTAGCCGGCCTGGATGCGCAGCACCGGCAGCACCACCAGGTCGCTGAAGATGAAGGCCATGACGCCGGCGAAGCTGACGCCGTTCTCGAACAGCACCGCGGCCAGGGGAATGTTGCCCATGGAGCCGATGAAGGTGAAGAAGGCCGCAATTGGCCCCACCAGCGTCTGCAGCAGCACCTCGCCGAAGCTCGGATCGCCGCCGGCGGAGCCGACGAACAGCGCCTCGAAGAAGCGCCGCGGCACGATGGCGGCGATGATGCCCGCGACGGTGAAGCCGATGGTCACGTCCTTCCAGACCATCTGCCATTCCATGACGTACTTGGAAGCCACGCGGCGCCAGCCGTCGACGCTGCGGATCAGCCGGCGCCAGTCTGGCACCTCGCCGTCGTCGTCGCTGCCCTGCTCGCGGCGGGCACGCTCCCGCGCCTGCTGCACCAGGCGGCGGGGAAAGGTCAGCCGCACGACCAGCCACATGAAGCCGATCAGCAGCAGGCCGCCGACGTATTCGCCGACCACGAACTGCCAGCCCAGGAACACGGCGATGACGATGCCGAGCTCCACCACCAGGTTCGTGGAGGCGAGCAGGAAGGCCAGGGCGGGCACCAGCCCGGCACCCTTGGCGAACAGTGCCCGGGTGCCGGCCAGGGCAGCGAACGAGCAGGAGCTGGACACGAAGCCGAACACCGTGCCGAGGCCGACGCTGCGCGGTCCGTCGGTGCCCATGGTGCGCTGCATCCGCTCACGGCTGACGAACACCTGGATCATGCTGCTGATGACGTAGCCGAGCCCGAAGGCCCAGAACGCCATCCAGAACAGGCCGACGCTGGTGGCGGCGGCCTCGTGCCAGAGGGCGAGAAAACCGCTGTCAGTCATTGCCGAATTCGAGATCAGTCGTTAAGATTTCGGATACCCTATACCCCTATGGAGTATTGTGCAATGGCGGCGACGGGACGGGATGCCACCATCCGGCGGCTCAAGCGGATCGAAGGTCAGGTGCGCGGCCTCGTCCGCATGCTGGAAGAAGACCGCTACTGCATCGACGTGCTGCATCAGGTGAACGCCGTGAAGGCGGCGCTGGTGAAGGTGGAGTCCGAGGTGTTGAAGGACCACGCGGCCACCTGCGTCGACGAGGCCATCGTCAGTGGCGATGCCGAGGAGCAGCGGCGGAAATTCCACGAGCTGGTGAAGCTGTTCGAAGGGGTCCGTTGAGGGACGGCCGCCTCGCTCGGGCTGCTTTGCGCGCCCGGTCCCTTCAGGTATCATCGCCGACCCTCTCGGGGCGTAGCGCAGTCTGGTAGCGCACTTGACTGGGGGTCAAGTGGTCGCAGGTTCAAATCCTGCCGTCCCGACCATAACTCTATGATTTTAAATACAAAAATTCCCGGCCATGACAATCACGCTCACGTGACTGTCCCACGGCGCGGGATGTGTCCCAATCGCCTGCTTCGCACGAGGCTCTGGTTGGGAAATTACAACCTGCATCAAGAAATCCTTTCCGGCAGGTTGACAACCAAAGGTAGCGGACCCATATTTCTCATCAGCGGAAGCTGTTCGGCAGCTGTCGCATGGAGGTAGAAATCCGTGCGGGGGAGAAGAGCGTGTGGCTCGTGCCGGAGGGTGAAAGCCTGACGACTGTAGCGAGAGTCAGCCATTTCGGGCGTTCCTGTGGGCGTCCGAGTCATAAGTGGTGACTCTGAACGTACTTTGTACCCTCAGTCGCAGACCCCTACAGAAACAAAGCATACCGGGTCCCTTTAAGAAATTTTCTTAAAGGGACCTTCATGTTTCACGCTTTGATAGGGGTGTGCCGATGCAAATCGACGGGTTCCTCGCTCAATTTCACAATCTGCTGAGGGCAAACGCCCGTGCCGTGACAATCACGGCAGCGGAGGCTGGAGACATCCTTCGAAGATCTGCTCTGCCGGAAGTGCAAACCCTGGGCTACCCCAAGCTCAGAGACGCACTGTCGGAAATGGAGAAACTCGGATGGCTCCAACTCGTCCGCACCGAGAAAGGTGCCTTGGCCATCACCCTGGCATCTCAAGAGCAACTCTCACTTCCCGCGCTCTCATCTGAGCCACCGAAGCACCAACGTCCAGACGTTTGGACGGCCTTCGTGAACGTCGGAATCGAAGGGTGTCGTCTGTTCAATGTAGTTACCGGGGAAGTTTTGATCGGTCTCTCCGAAGAAGAAATTCCGGAGTCGACTGATTGGATTCGCATCGACCCGATCACCACAGATGTCCAAGTTGAGTGGGCGAAGGAATTCTTGGAGCAGCACTCGGTTCCGGAAGGCGCCGTGTCGCCACACGTCGACGTGTTTCCGCGCGACTTTTGGCGTTCTCTGAAAGCGCACGATGAGGATTTGGCGAAGGAGTGGAATCGCGAGCGCTCCCGACGGGTAGGCGAGTACATTTCGGAGTGGTGCTCTCGCCACAATGTGCCGAAGCAACTCCTGGGACGATCGACGGTCGCCTTCGGCAAGCCGGCGTTGCCGCAGGAACCAAGCTCCCCGCAACGCGAAATCGTATTGCGTGCACTTGCTTTAATGAACGATGACGATCTGCTCGACCTGCCGATTCGAGCAAAGTATCTACTCATGGCTATGGGCGAACGGAAGTGATGGTCGTCTGAGACCGGGGCCCAGGCTATGCCAAAGCTGTACGTCGGATGTCCAGCCGAACGCGTTTACCCGGGTGTACGTGCAATGGTGGACGGTGTGACGGCTAGACCTCGGTTCGCTGATTGGTCGGTGGGCGTGACGGTCTACGATCAGCAGGCGAGCTTCTCCGTGAGTGACCTGTCTTCGAGCGTCATTTCCAGCAAGGGACCTGTCGTGCTCATAGCACCTGTTGCGACTCCAGACCTGGAGAAGCTCAGAGCGAGGTTGGCTTCAATGGTCCCCGTCATGCGTGCATCGGTTGGCGACAGTGACGGCCTCTTCTCTGCATTGGATCAAGCCTGCAATCTGTTCCATGCCGGAGAGCCGACGTTGCCGAGGCGGCACGTGGTTGCCCTGCTCGTTCTCGCGAAACTCGTGAAAGAGCAGAAGTGGGGTGGCAAAAACAAGAACTATATGTGGGCGTCGGATTTGGCCAAAGGCCGGGGGGTTGACGAAATCTACGACGGTGATGCTCAGGATGTTGCTGCCGAGTTAGAGCGCTTCGGGCTATTGCAGAAGAAACGCAGCCAGGGTCGTCAGAAATTTGCCGGCAACCCTCGCTCTCTGAAGGCGATCGCTTCAGCCTTGGAGGAGCTTGCTTTTGAAGGGGACCTGCAAGCGATTTTTGACCGAGACGATCGCTTGGTGTCGGCACGCGAACTAGATGGATTGAAGGACGTAGCCGAGCGTTGGCTTACTGACCGCGAATGAGCCAACCAAGCGCCCTGCTAACTGTCCCACTGGAACCCGAAAAAGGCCCCAAAACGCGAATCTTGTGGGACAGTCGAATCGCTCGAAAGGCCCGTGTGACGCGGCATTCAGGGATTCGGTCCATTTAACTGGGGGTCAAGTGGTCGCAGGTTCAAATCCTGCCGCCCCGACCA
>MRWG01001772.1_pt1 | contig 17158 bp, 10 predicted proteins | sample 1013341 | NCBI WGS metagenome assembly MRWG01 (sample SAMN06117577, study PRJNA244670) | biofilm metagenome | biome: Water; feature: Cathode Biofilm; material: Biofilm; isolation source: microbial consortium enriched at the cathode of a solar microbial fuel cell | place: USA: District of Columbia ... | reverse complement strand
CCGGAAGAGATCAACATGGAACTGCTGGCGCTGCCCTATGTGCCGAATATGGCGGAATATCTGGCGCTGATTAACAGCCACCGCATCCGTGGCGACCAGATGGCTTTCCTGCGCAGCCAGTTCGGCAAGAACAGCCGCATGCTTTAAATGTCAAAAATACGTGAAAATATTCACGGCTTTGTAAAATCGCAGACGATGAACGTATTCCTGTCGGAAACTTAACCGGCCCGGCTTGCCTGTTTCTGCACGTAATGCCATCTTCAAGGCTCCGATAATCCAGTGAGCCAGGATAATAATAGGTGCGTGTCACCGCTCTTTTGCTGTCCCTCTGCGCGATGATGGCAGCCCAGGCAAGCCCTTACTCTGCAGCGTTTTATTACGGTCCGGACATTCCCTGGCAGGAACTCTCCGCCTTTGATATCCCGGTGGTGGAGCCGGCCCAGAGCCCATCGCCACCGGCCGACAGGGTTGCTCAATTCTATGCCTATGCCAGCATCGGCGAGGTGCTGCCGTCGCGGGACTACGCGGCCGGCGTGCAGCCGGAATGGGTGCTGGGCGAAAACCCGGACTGGGGCACCCGGGTGCTGGATTTGAGTAACCCGGCCCTGCGCGCCTACCTGCTCGACAGCCTGTTGGCACCGTTGCATGAGCAGGGCTACAGGGGCTTCTTCCTTGATACCCTGGACAGCTACCAATTGGCGGCCAACACCGAGGCGCAACGGGAGGTCCAGCGGCGCGGCCTGGAGACCCTGATTAAACAGGCGGCGGAGCGCTTTCCCGGCATGCGGCTGGTGCTCAATCGCGGCTTCGAGTTGCTCCCTGAAATTCATCAGCACGTGGACGCGGTGGCGGCGGAATCCCTGTTTCAGCGCTGGCTGCCGGGCGAAGAACGGTATCAGGCGGTGCCTGAGGATGACCGGCAATGGTTGCTCGACCGCTTCCGGGAAGTGCGTGACGACTACGATATCGCCACCATCGCTATCGACTACGCGCCCCCCGGCGACCGTGACCGGGCTCGCGAACTGGCGGAAAAAATCCAGGCCGAAGGCGTGATTCCCTGGGTCAGCAATCCGGCCCTGGACATGCTGGGCGTGGGCGCGCTGGAAGTGCTGCCGCGCCGGGTGCTGATGATCCACGACACCCCCGCCGGCCAGCGCTGGGAAGAATCCAACCTGATCCGCTACGGCCTGATGCCGGTGCAGTTCCTGGGCCTGGTGCCGGACATCCGTGCCATTGACGAGCCGATGCCGGCGGGCACGCTCACCGGCCGCTACGCCGGCATCGTCACCTGGCTGGAAAACGACCGGCCTCATAGTCCGGAGTTCGCCGAATGGCTGGCACGGCAGGTGGACGCCGGCGTGCCGGTGGCCATGCTCGCCAACCCGCCGCTGGACCCGGGCGGGCCGGTGGGGCGCCGGCTCGGTTTCAAGACGCCGCCGGCGCCGCGCTCCCTGCCACGGGTTGACGCCGCCCACCCGCAAATGGGCTTCGAAGCGCCCCTGCCGGCGTTGATCGAGCTGGCCCAGCCGGTCGCCATCGACGGCGCCCGGCCCTGGCTGAGCGTCAGCGCCGATGGCCATGACTACGTGCCGGTGGCGGTCACCGCTTGGGGCGGTTACGCGCTGGATCCCTTCGTGGTGCGCTCGGTGCTGCCCGGCGTGCGCAGCGAGGAAATCACCGACCGCTGGATGCTCAACCCGCTGCTGTTTCTGCGCGAAGCGCTCAAGTTGCCCGCCATGCCGGTGCCTGACGTAACCACCGAAAACGGTCGCCGGCTGCTGATGGTGCACATGGACGGCGACGGTTTTCCCAGTCTGGCGGAGGTGGAAGGGTATCGCGGCCAGGCCGCCGCCGAAGTGCTGCAGCAGGAGATACTCAAACGCTACCGCCTGCCCACCACCCTGTCCGTGATCGAAGGCGAAGTGGCGCGCACCGGTCTCTATCCGGACCGCGCCGCAGAGCTGGAAGACATCGCCCAGCGCATGTTCCGGCTGGACCATGTGGAAGCGGCCACCCATACTTTCTCGCACCCGTTTTACTGGTACCAGGCCCAGGCGAACCCCGGCCGGATCGAAGGCCCCCAGGGTGATTTGCGGCTGGACGTGCCCGACTATGAGCTCGACCTGGAACGGGAGATCGTCGGCTCCGCCCGCTATATTAAGAACCGCTTGCTGCCGCCCGGAAAAGAGGTGGAGCTGGTGCTCTGGAGTGGCGATACCGTGCCCACCCCGGAAGCGCTGGCAACCGCCCGTCAGGGCGGGCTGCTCAACATGAACGGCAGCGACACCACGATCACCCGCAGCAACCCCACCTGGACGCTGATCAAAGGCATCGGCCTGCCCAAGGGCGATCAGTACCAGGTCTATGCTCCCAATCAGAACGAAAACATTTACACCGGCAATTGGCGCGGGCCGTTTTACGGCTTTGAACGGGTGATCGAGACGTTCGAGCTGACCAACACGCCGATTCGCTTTAAACCGGTGGATATCTACTACCACACCTATATCGCCAGCAAGAACGCCTCGCTGGAGTCGCTGCGGCGGGTTTATGACTGGGCGCTGGCGCAGCCGTTGCACCCGGTGTTCGCCAGCGAGTACGCGCGCAAAGTGCTGAACTTCAATGACCTGGTCATCGCCCGGGACGGCGACGCCTGGGTGGTGAGCGGCAGCGACGCGCTGCGCACGCTGCGCCTGCCCGACGGGCTGGCGCCGCCGGATCTGAACACCAGCACCGGCGTGGCCGGCCTGCACCGGGGGGAGAGCGGCACTTATCTGCATCTCACCGGCGGCCGGGCCCGCTGGCGGGCCGGCGACAATGAGCGCTCCGCTAATTTCCAACAACCCCGGCTTTGGGAGGCCAACGGCCGGCTGCTGGAATGGCGCCGCATCGACGGTGGTGTCCAGTTCGGCCTGCGTGGGCAGGTGCCGTTGACCTTTACGCTGGTGCAGCCCGCCGGCTGTGAATTGCGCCAGGGGGAAAGCCGGCTGGAGCCGGCGAACCGTGACGGCAACCGCTACCAGTACAGGAGTCAGCAGCATGAGCTCAATGCGCTCAGACTCGATTGCGGCGCGTGAACGCCGCGCGGTGATCACCACCGCCGAGCTGCTGGCACTGGGCGTAATGGTCGTGGTGGTGTGCTGGCTGATTTTTCCCCGCGACCTTGCCGACAGTCTGCGTGCCGCTGAAATGGACGCGGTCTCCCTGTCCTATTCCAACGCCTGGCTGCGGGCGGAACCCAACGATTTTCCTCTGCGTTTGCTGCTCGCCGAGGAGCTGATCGAGCTCGGCCGGTTCGACGAAGCCTACGAGCAGCTGGATTACGTGGCCGCCAATGCCGGCTCGGACCGGTTCCTGCTGCGCCAGCAATGGTTGCAGGCACGCATGCCGTTCGTGGCGCTGATGGCGGTGCCTCCGGAATATCGTCATGACGATCCCTTGCAGGAACAGGCGCTTGAGGCGCTGCTCGCCCTGCGCCCGGAGGACCTGGATTACCGGCAACTGGAGCGCTACGCGGAAATGGCGCTGATTCTCGGCCGGCCCGACCGTGCCGTGGCCGCCTACCATCAATTGGCGGAGCGTCAGGATAATCCGGCCGGCTGGTACCGGCGCGCCGGCGATGCCTTTTTGGCCCGGGGACGTTATCAAGAGGCCGCCCAGGAATACCTGCTCGCCATGGGCGCCCGCGCGGGCACCGACGGTGCCCGCGATGATTTTCTCACCGCCATGGCCACGCTGCAGGCCGGCGGCTACCTGGACCAGGCCCTTCGCGAAGCGCGCCGCTATGAGCGGGCCTTCCTCGCCGACAACGAGGTGCTGTTCCGCCTGATGAAGCTCGCCCAGGCCGCCGGCAATGCGCAGCGCGCGGAGTATTACGCCTCACTGCTGCTGCGGTTGCGTGATCGTGCGGCGCCGGCGGCCATCGGGCCGGCGGAGGGGCAGCCATGAGGCGGCTCTGGCTGGTGCCGGTGGTGCTGGGGCTGTCGGCGCAGGCGGCGGCCGCGCCGCCGGCGGCGCCCTATGACGAGCGCTACTACAACGAGGGGTATCAGGTGCTGGTGGCCGCCGGCAGTCTGGCGCGCGCCCGGGAAGTGGCGGAAAACGCGCTCTACTGGCGGCCCAACGACGCCCGCTGGCTGGAACGCCTGGCCACCGTGGCGGGCTGGCAGGGCGACACCGAGGCGGCCCTGGACGCCTGGCAACGGCTCGCCGAACAGCATAACAACGACGACGCCTGGAACCAGGTGCTGAGGTTGGCGCCGCTGACCTACAACGACGAACTGGTGCTCAAGGCGCGCCGCCGTCTGCTGGAACGCCAGCCCACCAACGAGCCGCTTATTGACGCGGTGGTCGCGGAATACGAGAGCCTGGGGCGCGCTGACGAAGGCCTGGCCTTTCTGGCCCAGTGGTACCAGCGCCACCCCAGCCGGGCCCTGCTGCGGGATATGCAGCGCCTGGCGGAAAACATCGGCGCCGATGACCGCGCGATCGGCTATTACCACGCCTATATGGATCGTTACGGCGCGGACCCGGAGATGGCACTGCGCGCCGCCGACCTGGCCTGGCTGCGCGGCGACCGTGAAAGCGCCTACCAGCGTTTAACGGACGAAGCAGCGGCGCTGGTCTACGACCCCCGGCTGACCCGCCGGCTGGCGCTGATGGCCTCGGACCTGGGTGATTGGGAGGCCGCCCTGGCGCACCTGCAGCGGCTCACCGAAGCCGGTGATCTGACCCGCCCGGAGGGCTACCGCTATCTGACCCTGGCGCGCTATCAGGCGCCGGAGCGGCTGACCACGATTTACCGGGCGCTGTGGCGCAGCAGCGGCGAACCGCAATTCGCGCTGGGCATGCTGTACCAGTACCAGGCCGATGGCGACCGGGCCGCGCTCGGTGAATTCTTCGACGCCATGACCGAGGAAGAAAGGCGCGCGTTCCGCCAACGGCCGGAGTTCCTGCGGCTGTACGCCAGCTACCTCTACGAGGGCGGCGATGCCCGGGGCGCCCGCGACGCCCTGGCCCGGGCGCTGGCGCTGGCGCCGGACGACCGGGATACACGTCTTGCCTGGCTGTGGTTGCTGGTGAGCCTGCGCGACGCGGACGCACTGGCCGAGACCCTGCGCCGCTGGGAACCGGCGTTGCGCGAGCAACCCGGGTTCTGGCCGCCGCTGGCCGCCGCCCACATGGTGCTGGGCCAGCCGCTGCAGGCGTTGCGTTACGAAAGCCGCCTGCTCGCCGACAATGGCGACGACTGGCGGCGCCGTTGGGCCTACGCGCAGACCCTGCTGGCCGCCGGCCGGGACGATCAGGCCTGGCCGGTGATGCGGGCGTTGTGGCGGCAGCCGCCGGAAAAGATTGAGCCCGCCGATCAGAACCTCTACGACGCCATGCGCTCGGCACTGGTGCTGCGCTTCGCCGGCGGCGATCAGCAGTTGCGGCTCCAGCAGCGCGAGCTGGCCCGCACGCCGCCGGGCCAGCGTGCCCAGCGCGCCGAATGGCTGGCGCAATGGGCGCTCGGCATCAATGCCCCGGAACTGGCCCGCCTTTGGTATTTGCGCACCGCCAACCAAACGGACGCCGGCACGCGGCTGAGCCGCGCCATGCTCGACAGCGACTATGCGCAGGTGGCGTCGCTGCGCGACAACCACGGTGACCGGCTTACCGCCGGCGAGCGCCTGCAGGCGGACACCCTGCTCGGCCGCGATCGCCGCGCCGCGGCGCAGCTCGCCGAGCAACAACGCCACGCCCCGGCGCTGGCCGACGCCAATCCACGGCAGGAAGCGCTGCTGCTGACCGCCGAACAAAACACCGCCCTGGCGGCCGAACAGCGGCAATTGGGGCCGCTGGACGTGGACAGCCTGGCGCTCACCCAGACGCTGCCGTTAAGAGAACGCTGGAGTCTGGACCTGGATCTGCGGCAACGCCGTTTCACCAGTAACGACGGCCGTCTGCTGGCGGTCAATGAGAACGAACAACGCTACGGGCTGGAAATGGCCCGCCAGGGGGCGCATCTGGACGCCCGTTTCCGGGTCGGCCAGCGCCGTCTGTTCGGCTTCAACAATACCGAGCTGGGGGTCACGCTGGGCGGTCAGCCCGGGGCCCGCTGGGGCTGGATGTGGTCGTATCAATGGCAGGCCGGCAGCGATGAAACCTCGCAGTTGTTGCTTGGCGGACAGCGCACCGGCCAGCAACTGGCGCTGTACTGGAACCCGGCCGCCAACTGGAACACCAGCCTGTCCTGGTCCAGTTACGACTACGAAGACCTGGATCACAACGCCCTGGGGCAGGGAGATCTGATCACCGCCCAGACCACCTGGCGCCCTTGGTTGTCGCGTTTCTCCCCCGGCGTGCGCCTGCGCCACAGCCGGGGCCGGTTCGACGACCAGCGCCCCCTGGGCCCGGATATCGACGTGATGCAGCCCGGCGCCGAGAACATCGCCGCGGTGCCCGAGGATTATTACGAGACCGAAGTATCGCTGCTGTTCGGCCTGCCCGAACCGCACACCCGTGCCCACCGCCTGCAGGGCTGGGGCGAACTGGGTATGGTCGACAACAGTATTTCCGGCCAGGGCTTTATCGCCCGGGCCGGCCTGCAAGGGCCGCTGTTGGGCCGCGACGCCTGGCGGCTTTACCTGGAGCGCAGCCTCAACACCGGCGGCGCCGAGGAAGACAGCCAGCGTCTGGGCCTGGATTATCGGTTCTATTACTAGGAGACAGCCATGAGAGTTTCATTGATCGCCCTGTGCGCCGGCCTGCTGTTGCTGGCCGGCTGCGCCACCCACACCCGTCATACCCAGGACGTGGCGCTGAACGCCGACGCCACCTGGCTGGTGCTGCCGCTGGTCAACCGCACCACCACGCCGCAGGCCGGCCTCGCCGCCCAGGCGATCGTCGAGGCGGTGCTTGCCGAGCACGGCGTGGCGGATGCCCGGACCTACCAGGCCGATGACGACCAGGGCGTGCTGTTCGAGGCTGCCTCCCAGGCCAGCCGTGACGCCATGCGTCAGTGGTCGGCGCGACAGGGCGGTGACTATGTGGTGTCCGGGGTGGTGCACGAGTGGCGCTACAAGACCGGCGTCGACGGCGAACCGGCGGTGGGCGTGATGATCGAGATCCGCGATGCCGCCGGCAAACTGATCTACAGCGGCACCGGCGCGCGCGCCGGCTGGGCGCGGCAGTCCCTGAGCGAGACCGGCCAACGGGTGATCGACGACCTGCTGGCGCCGGTGGTCGACTGATGCTGGGGAAACTGGGCGACAATCGCTGGGCGCATTGGCTGGCGCCCTCCAACCGGAGCCTGGTGGCCTGGTTCGAGGCGCCCGCGCTGGTGATCCTGGCGGCCATCCTGGGCCTGCTGTTCAAGCCCGAGGATCCGCTGTTGCTTACCGGCAGCCTGCGCTGGATGCTGCTGGTGCCGATCGTGGTGGCGTTGCGCTACGGCTCGTTCCTCGGCGCGCTCTCCATGCTCACCCTGATGCTGGCCTGGTTTCTGTTCCGCGCCGCCGGGCTCTATCCGGGCATGGCGTTTCCGGAATTCACCTATCTGGGCGGCCTGGTGATCGTGCTGGTCGCCGGGGAGTTTTCCGATATGTGGCGGGTGCGGTTGCAGCGCGCGGAGAGCCGCGCGGCCTACACCGAGGAGCGCCTGAAAAGCCTCACCCAGCGCCACGTGCTGCTGCGGCTCTCCCACGACCGGCTGGAAGAAAACCTGTTGTTGCGGCCCTACACCGTTCGCGACGCTTTGCTGCGATTGCGCGACGTGATGATGGAAGAAAGTCACGACGAAGATCTGCCCGCCGGGGAAGAGTTGCTTAACCTGCTTGCGGAATACTGTCAGTTGCAGCGCGCGGTGCTGTACCGCGTGCACCACGGCGACATCGACCCGCGGCCGGTGGCCATGCTGGGTGAAAACAAACCGCTGGACACCCGTGACAGCCTGCTCCGCTTCACCCTGGAAAACCGGGTTATGAGCCATGTGCAGATGCGCGACATGGACGTGGCCTACACCGGCTTTTATTGGGTGTGCGCGCCGGTAATGAACAGCGGCGAGCAGATGATCGGCATGGTGGTGGTGGAGCGGATGCCGTTCCTGTCCATCAACCAGGAAACCCTGCAGCTGTTCAGCGTGCTGCTGAATTTCTACGCGGACATCGTGCAGCACGGTCCGGAAGTGGACGAACTGTGCACCGCCTGGCCCGGCATGCCGCCGGTGTTCGGGCGCGAGCTGGTGGCCCTGAACGGCCTCGCCAAGGAACGGAAAGTGGATTCCACCCTGGTGCGGTTCAGCGCCGACGGCAGCCAGCAGGCCCGCCAGATCGTGGAAAGTCTGCAACGGGGGCGGCGCAACCTGGACGGTTTCTGGTGGGTGGATGAACGGCATGCCGACCTGGTGTTGCTGATGCCGATGACCGGCGAATCCGGCCTGGAAAGTTTCATGCTGCGCACGGAAAAAATGCTGCAGGACGACTACGCCTTCGCCGATCTCCGTCAGGCGGGCCTCACCTATTCACACCATAGTGTGAACGGCGGCCCGGTGCTGGACCAGATCGCCGAGCTGCTCGGGGTGGACCATGTTCGCTAGCGTTCGCTTTCTGATTTATGCGCTGTTTGTTGAGGTCGGCGCGCTGTATCTGATGCTCACCGGTGCCGACAATCGTTGGGGGCTGCTGACCTATCTGGCGCTGCATACGCTGGCCTCTCTGGCACTGGCCCGGGGCGTCTGGGGGGTGTTGCCGCGGCACTACCAGGAACCCGTGGGGCTTACCCAATTGCTGTTGTTCTCGCTGGCACTGTTCGTGCCGCTGGTGGGGCTGGTGGCAATGCTGATCGGGGTCGGTATCGGTTACGCGTTGCCGGCGGTGTCCCGGGAAGAACCCTTCGTCACGGTGCGGGTGCCGTCGTTCACGCCTGTGCCCGCGCCCAGCGGCGCCGGCTTTCGACAGGAGGATCTGCGCACCTTGCTGACCTCGCCGGACACGTCCACCGAACTGCGTCTGCAGGGGATGCTGACGGTGCGTGATATGCCCACCCGCTTTACCGGTTCGGTGCTGCGTGAAGTATTGGGCGATGCGGTGGACGACGTGCGCCTGCTTGCCTACGGCATTCTTGATCAAAAAGAAAAGCAGCTCACCCAGCAGATTGATCGCGCCATGCGGTTGCTGGAAACCGCCAGCCCGGCGCGGGCCTACCGCCTGCACCGGCGGCTGGCCGAGCTCTACTGGGAGCTGGCCTACCAGGATCTGGTACAGGGGGATATTCGCGAACTGTCGTTGCGGCAATCGTTCCAGTACGTGGACCGCGCCCTCAGCGAAAAACCCGACGACGCCGGCATGTGGTTATTGCGCGGCCGCATCCTGATGGTCGACGGCGACCTGGAGGAAGCGGACAAAAGCTTCCGCTTCTGCGTGCTGCTGGGCCTGCCGGCGTCGCGGGTCAATCCCTGGCTGGCCGAGCTGGCGCTGTGGCAGGGGCAGTACCGGCAGGTGCGCGAGCTGATGAGTGATATCGCCGAGGATTCCAAATTCACCTCGCTGGACAAAGCGGTTCGCTACTGGAGGCCGGCATGACGTTACCGCGCGCCGACAACGCTGATATCTGCTTGTTGCTGGAAGGCACCTTCCCCTATGTGAGCGGCGGGGTCTCCAGTTGGGTCAATCAGATCATCCGCGGCTTCCCGGAGTACCGCTTCGCCTGCTGTTTCGTCGGCAGCCGCCCGCAAGACTACGGCGAGATGAAATACACCTTGCCGGATAACGTGGTGCACCTGGAGGTGCACTACCTGCACCAGCCCGGTGGCCAGGCGGAGCAGGGCGCGCTGCCCGGCGACCGCGCCGCCTTCGACAAGGTCGACCGGTTTCATCGCATGGTCAGTAGCGGCCGCGTCAGCGACGGCCGTAACCGCCTGTTCGCGGAACTGGTGGATCAACTCGGCGACGGCCAGGCGCTGTGCGAGGAGGCCTTCCTGCACAGCCGCGCCAGTTGGGATCTGATCGCCGACCACTACCGTCGCAACAGCCGCGATCCGTCGTTCGTCGACTACTTCTGGACCGTGCGCACCATGCACGCGCCGATCTGGGTGCTCAAACGGATCGCCGACAACCTGATCCCGGCCCGCGTTTACCACACTATTTCCACCGGCTACGCCGGCTTTCTGGGCGCCATGCTCAAGCACCAGACCGGCCGGCCGCTGCTGCTCTCCGAGCACGGCATCTATACCAAGGAGCGGCGCATCGATCTGTTCCAAAGCGAGTGGATCACCGACAACCGCAGCATGCTCGAGAAGAACAACACCGAGATGGCCTACTTCCGTGAGAAGTGGATTCGCTTTTTCCAGGAGCTGGGCCGCGAGTGTTATCAGGCGTCCGACCGTATCGTCGCGCTGTACGAACAGAACCGCCTGCGGCAGGTGGAAGACGGCGCGCCGCCGGCGCGCACCGAGAACATCCCCAATGGCATCAACCTGGCGGCCATGCGTGAGGTGCGCGCCCGCCGCGGTGGCGATATTCCGCCGGTGGCCTGTCTGATCGGGCGGGTAGTGCCGATCAAGGACGTAAAGACCTTTCTGCGCGCCATGCGCACCCTGGCCAACCTGATGCCCGAGGCCCAGGGCTGGATTGCCGGGCCGGAGGACGAAGACCCGGAATACGCCGCCGAGTGCCGGGCGCTGATCCACAGCCTGCAGCTGGACGACCATGTGCGCTTCCTGGGCTTCCAGAAGATCGCCGACCTGCTGCCCAAGGTGGGCGTGATCGTGCTCAGTTCGATCAGTGAAGCGCTGCCTCTGGTGCTGCTCGAGGGCTTTGCCGCCGGCGTGCCGGCGGTGTCCACCGATGTCGGTTCCTGCCGGCAGTTGATCGAAGGTCTGGACGACGACGACCGCGCCCTGGGCCGCGCCGGTGAAGTGGTGGGCATCGCCAATCCGGAAGCGCTGGGCCGGGCGGTGGCCGATCTGTTGCGTGACCCGGAACGCTGGCACGCCGCCCAGCAGGCCGGCATCCGCCGCGTGGAGGCCTACTACACCCAGGAGCGGATGTTCGCGTCCTATCGCAACCTCTATGAATCGCTGCTGAACCAGGAGGAGACGCCCTAATGGCCGGCATCGGTTTTGAACTCCGCAAGCTGCTGCGCCAGGACACCCTGCTGGGCATGCTGCGCGCCTACGCCTACGCCGGGGTGATCGGCTCCGGCCCCTGGGTGCTGTCGATCATCGGTATTCTGATCGTCGGTCTGATCAGCCTGGGCGTGGTGTCGCCGGCGGTGGCGGTGACCCAGTTCCAGGTTACGGTCACCTACATCATTGCATTCAGCCTGGTGCTCACCGGCACCCTGCAGCTGGCGTTCACCCGTTTCTGCGCCGACCGCCTGTTCGAAGAGCGCGAGGACATGATCCTGCCCAACTTCGGCGGCGTGACCCTGCTGGTGACGCTGGTCAGCGGCGTGCTGGCGTTGCTGGCGGCGCTGTTCCTGTTCCCGGGGCAGAGCGTGCTGTTCCGCGCCGTGCTGGTGGCCTGTTTCGTGGTGGTCAGCAATATCTGGATCGCCACCATCTTTCTGTCCGGGATGAAGCAGTATCGCTCCATCGTGCTGCTATACGGGGTCGGCTACGGCATCACCGTGGGCGCCGCCTTTTTGCTGCGCGGCTTTGATCTGGAAGGGTTGCTGCTCGGTTATCTTATCGGCCAGAGCACCCTGCTGAGCGGCATGCTGGTGCTGATCCTGCGCGGTTATCCGTCCAAGCGCTCGGTGGCGTTCCAGTTGTTCGACAAGCGCTGGCTGTATCCCAGCCTGATGCTGGTGGGCCTGTTCTTCAACGCCGGCGTCTGGGCCGACAAATTCATTTTCTGGATGGACGCCAGCACCGGCTCGCCGGTGATCGGGCCGCTGCGCGCCTCGCTGATCTACGACATCCCGGTGTTTCTGTCCTACCTGTCGTTGATTCCCGGCATGGCGGTGTTCCTGGTGCGCATGGAAACCGACTTCGTGGAGTACTACAGCAACTTCTACGACGCCGTCCGCAAGGGCGGCTCGCTGTCCTACATCGAGGACATGCGCAATCAGATGGCCGCCACCATCCGCGTGGGCATCTTCGAGATTCTCAAGATCCAGGCGATCGCCGCGCTGCTGCTGATCACCGTGGCCGGCGACATCTTCCGCCTGCTGGGCATCTCCGAGCTGTACCTGCCGCTGCTGCGGGTGCAGTTGGCGGCGACCGCCTTGCAGGTGGTGTTCCTGGCCATCATCAACGTGTTCTGCTACCTGGATCAGCGCCGCATCCTGGTGCTCCTCACCGGCCTGTTCCTGGTGTTGAACGTCGTCTTTACGTTGATCAGCTTGCAGCTGGGGCCGCAGTTCTTCGGCTTCGGTTTCCTGCTGGCGCTGGCGGTATCGGTGGGGCTGGGGTTGTGGCTGGTGCAGCGCAGCATGGGCCGCCTGGAATACCAGACCTTCATGCTGCGGTCCAAAACGGCGTCCAGAGGACGCCGATGAATCGTTTGGCTCGGGAGAGCTATCACGGAGCAGTACTCCGCTAGTCGACGGATGGGACCTCGCCGACGAATGAGAGTATGTCTGTGACCGATTTCAAAAACATTAGCTGTACAGCCGTTCACAAACGCTTCGTTGGCCAATAATTCACCGTCGCTGATCAGCCGCCGCCGGGCATCAGGCCGCAGGCCCCGAGCACGGTCTGCCAGCGCTCGGTGTGGGCCCGCAGGGCCCGGTCCAGGCGCGCCGACTGGCCCCGGGGCCCGAAATAGTGGTCCAGCCACCGGTCCAGCGCCGGGTTGGTGCCGCTGCTGGCGGCCCGCAGCGCCCGCAGGCGCTCGCCGAGACGGCGCTGGCGGCGGTCCAGATCCGCCAGATACGGTTGTACCTCCTGTCCGTAGACGCTATCCAAAAGGTTGCGCAGGTAGCGCGCCCTTTGGCTGGCCCGGCCCCGCGGGCAGAGGCTGTCCTCGTCCAGCGACTCGAGCATGCCCAGGGCCTGCCCCAGGGCCACCCGGGCGGCGGCGATCTCGCGCAGCACCGCGCCGCCGGCGGCGCCACCGGCCAGGGTGGCCAGGTGCCGTTCCAGGTCGGGCAGGGCATCCGGCGGCGGCGACTCACGTAGCGCCCGCCCGGCGCTCGCCAGGCCGCCCAGGGCTTCCAGGCCCCGGGCGGAATCGCCGGCCGGGCCCGGCGACTGGTTCAGAAAGCCCCGCAGCTCATCGCTGGCCCAGGTGGCGTTCCAGAACAGGTCGCCGAGGCTGTCACGCTTTACCTCCAGGGTGCGTTCCAACAGGCCGATCAGTTCCGGGTCTTCCAGGGCTGCGCCGTTCAGACAGCGTTGCCCCCGCTCAATAAAGGTGAGCTCGTAATCCAGCCGCAGGGAGGCGCTGCGCAACTTGCCCAGGGCGCTGTTGCGCTCACTGACCAGCGACATCAGGTCGCAATGGCGCAAACCCAGATAGTTGAGCAGCCCGGTGCGCAGGTCCGGCAGCGGGCGGCGCAGCGCCGCGTTGCCCGGGTAGGGCCGCAGCTCCAGGGCGGCCGCCGGCGGCACCGGTTGCCGGGTGAGGCGTTCCAGGCGGGCCAGGTAGTCCTGCCAGCGGGCGGCCACCGGGTCTTCGGGCCACAGCGCCAGGCCGGCGGTGGCCGCCAGGGCGATCAGCGCAACCGCCAATACGGTTTTCTTCATGGCGCGGTCTGTGTCATGGGGCGCGGGTCCCGCTGCATTTCAGTACGATTTTACCTTGTGCGAGGAGGGCGGCCTTTGGCAACTGTGCTACCTTTTCCGGAAACACTCTCCCCGTGACAAAACGTGCCCCGTAACAATAAGCCCAAGGCGGTCAAAGGAATGCGATTACAACACTTAGGCGTGCTGTTTCTGGCCCTCTCCCTGCTGGCCTGCGACACCGCCGAGGAACCCGGCCCGGCATCTTCCAGTGGGGAAACGTCCCCGCCAGCCTCTTCCCCGGCCAACGACGGCGAAGACGCCGCCCCCATGGGCAGCCGCTGGCGCAGCCACCTGGACAGCTGGCCCACCGGCGCAGTGAGCGCCCGCGCGCCGCTGGTGGCGCGTTTCACCCACCCGGTGGTCGCCGAGGAGGCACTGGAACAGCACGCCGAAGGCGTCGCCCGCCTGGCGCCGGAGGTCGGTTTCAAGGCCGTGTTCACCGCCCGCGACCGCCTGGAAATCCGCCCCGACGCGCCGCTGGAACGGGGCCGGGAATTGACGCTGACGCTGTTTCCCCAGGAGCTGTCCGGGGTCGACGACGGCCTGCCACCGCTGAAACTGCCGCTGACCGTACTGCGCCAGCAACTGAGCCTGCGGGTGGATGCCCTGGCGCCGGTGGACGAGGCGCCGGCCCGCATGCGGCTGGACGGCGAGCTCACCACCGTCGATCAGGCCGACCCGCTGGCGGTCCAGTCGGCGGTCACCGCCACCCAGGCGGACCGGCGCCTGGAGATTGAATGGCACCACGGCGCCGCCGGGCTCAGCCACGGGTTCCGGATCGGCGGTATTCGCCGCGACGGCGAACCGGCGCCGGTGGTGCTGCGCTGGGACGGCGAGCCGCTGGCGGTGGAGGAGAGCGGCGAACGGGAGTACCCGGTACCGGCCGAGGGCGCCTTCCAGGTGACCGCCGCGCGCACCCTCAGTTACCCGCAGCCGCACATCCGCGTGCAGTTTTCGCAGCCGCTGATGGGCAGCCAGGACACCGCCGGTCTGGTGCGAGTCAACGGCGAGGAGGCCCGTGTGCGCATCGACGGCAGCCGGCTGCTGGTTTACCCCGGCGGCGAGGCCGGAGACGACGGCGCCGTAACCCTGACCGTCGGCGCCGGCCTGCGCAGCGCGTCACGGGCCCGCCTGGACCGCGAGTTCAGCCAGGATCTGGTGCTGCGCGTGGCCAAACCCGGCGTTCGCTTCGTCGGCGACGGCGTGATCCTGCCCGCCGGCGAAACTCTCAGCGTGCCGTTCGAGGCGGTGGGCACCCGCGCGGTGAAGGTGCAGGCGTTCGAAGTGTTCGCCGACAACATCGCCGGTTATCTGCAGAACAACGACCTCGACGCCGATTACGCGGACACCCGCCACGGCCGCTACCTGTGGCAGAAGACCTTGAGCCTGCCGCCGGACGGTGACGGCGACTGGCAGCGTTACCGGCTGGATCTCAGCGAATTGATGGCGCGCCACCCCAACGGTCTGGTGCGCCTGACCCTGAAGATCGACGCCGACACCATCGACTACCAATGCCAGGGAGAAGGGCCGAGCCGCACCGCCGAGCTGCCGGACAACTTCGAAGGGCCTGGCCAGGACGAGGGTGGTGACCGCCTGCGCCGCTACTACGACAACGCCGGCTACCTGAGCTGGCAGGAGCGCGACAACCCCTGCGCCGACGCCTACTACCAGTACAACGAGCGCGCCGAATCCTCACGCGCCTTCCTGGCCTCGAACCTGGGGCTGATCGCCAAGCAGGGCGAGGACGACCGGCTGATCGTGGTGGCCACCCATCTGGACAGCAACGCGCCGGCCAGCGGCGTGCGCGTCACCGTGCACAACTACCAGCACCAGCAGCTCGCCGAGGGCACCACCAACAGCGACGGCGAAGCCACCCTGGGCGTGGACGGCACACCGTTTTATCTGGTCGCCCACCATGGCGACGACCGCGGCTACCTGAAGCTGGCGCGCAACCAGGCGCTGCCCACCAACCAGTTCAATACCGGCGGCGAGCGGGTGCGCGACGGTCTCAAAGGCTTCTTCTACGGCGAACGGGACGTGTGGCGCCCGGGCGACGACATCCATCTCACCTTCATTCTCGACGACGCCGACGATCGTATTCCCGACGACCACCCGCTGACCCTGGACTGGTTCGACCCGCGCGGCGACAAGGTGGCCGAATACACCAACAGCGAGCCGGTGGGGCAATTCTACACCTTCACCCTGAGCACCGCCGAGGACGCGCCCACCGGCAACTGGCGCGCGGTGGCGCGCATCGGCGACCGTTATTTCGATACCCCGCTGCGGGTCGAGGCGATCAAGCCCAACCGGCTGAGCATCGAGCTGGACCTGCCCGACGCCCTGGACGCCGGCACCGCCAACCCGGTGACCCTGCACAGCCAGTGGCTCACTGCCCGACGCCCTGGACGCCGGCACCGCCAACCCGGTGACCCTGCACAGCCAGTGGCTCAACGGCGCCCGCGCCGGCGGCCTGAAAGCCGACGTCAAAGCCAGCCTGAGCAACGCCGCCACCACCTTTGAAGGCTACGACGGCTTCGCCTTCGACGACCCCACCCGCAGCCTCGGCGCCGAGCCGTTCACGGCCTTTGAAGGCAAGCTCGACAACCAGGGCGACGCGCGCTTCCCGCTCGATCTGCCGGAGCTGACCCCGCCGGGCATGGCCGCCGCCACGCTCACCACCCGGGTGTTCGAAAACAGCGGCGACTACAGCACCCAGGTGCGCCGCGTACCGGTGCGCCCCTACCGGCACTGGGTGGGCATGCGCGTACCGGAAGGCGACGGCTGGGGCGGCGCCCTGGGCCGCGACCGGGACCACGAGATCGGCTTCCTGACCCTGAACCAGGACGGCAAGCCCGAGGCCGGCCGCGACCTGACCCTGAGCCTGTACCGCATCGACTGGCGCTGGTGGTGGGACCGCGGCGACGACAACCTGACCAACTTCATCAGCGACCCGCACACCGAAAAACTGCGCCAGGACACCCTCACCACCGACGCCGACGGGCGCGCCCAGTGGACCCTGGCCGGCGCCGATTACGAGTGGGGCCGGCACCTGCTGCGGGTCTGCCAGAGCGACGGCCGCCACTGCGTCAGCCGCACCGTCTACCTGGGCTGGAGCGGCGAACGCGGCGTCCAGGGCGACGCCGCCACCCGGCTGTCGCTGAGCACCGACCGGGACCACTATCAGGTGGGCGACACCGCCCGCGTGCAGGTGCCGGTGAGCGGCCAGGGCCGCCTGCTGGTGAGCCTGGAAAACGGCGCCCGGGTGCTCGACCACTACTGGCTGGAAGCCGGCGAGCAGGGCGACACCCTGACCCTGGAAGTGCCGGTCACCGCCGCCATGGCGCCCAACGTCTACGTCCACGTGGCGCTGCTGCAGCCCCACGCCGGGCGCGACAACGACCGGCCGATCCGCCTCTACGGCATCGCGCCGCTGCTGGTGGACGACCCGGC
>MRWG01001275.1_pt1 | contig 17179 bp, 13 predicted proteins | sample 1013341 | NCBI WGS metagenome assembly MRWG01 (sample SAMN06117577, study PRJNA244670) | biofilm metagenome | biome: Water; feature: Cathode Biofilm; material: Biofilm; isolation source: microbial consortium enriched at the cathode of a solar microbial fuel cell | place: USA: District of Columbia ... | reverse complement strand
GGGGGGTGGTCACCTGGGCGGCGGCGGGCGCCGCGAGCATGGCCGCGAGCGTCAACGCGCCGAGCCGGGGGGTCATCTTTCGGGTCATCCGTCGTGTCCTCCGAAGTGGCGCCCGGGGCGGGTTGCGTCCCGCCCGGGTTCGCGTCTGGGTGCTGGTCTTGCCTCGCGTCGCAATTATGCCCGCCGGGAGAGCCCCCGCGTGCGATCTGGCGTTTTTCTCTCTCGTTGTACGCCTTCACGCCCGGAAAGATCCGCAATGGCGGGGGTCCGCGCGTGATCTCTGCGGGTTGGGCAACATAGGCTGAGTCCATGCCCACCCCTGACGTGACCCAACCGTTCGACGCCCAGGAACTCGCCCGCCTCATCGCCGAGGCGAGTCTGCTGCGAGGGACCTTCACCCTCCGCTCGGGTCGGACCAGCTCGTACTACCTCGACAAGTACCGCTTCTCCACCCGCCCCGAGATCCTCCGACCCCTGGCGTCGATGTTCGCCCAGCGCCTCGCCCGCGTCGAGGCCGAACTCGGGCGGACGGCGACCCGCCTGGCGGGCGCGGAGCTGGGGGGTATCCCCCTCGTCACCGCCACCGCCATGGAGACCGGGCGCCCCTGCCTGTTCGTCCGCAACGCGAAGAAGGACTACGGGACGGCCAAGCAGCTCGAGGGCGTGATCGAGCGCGGGGACACGGTCGTCCTGCTCGAGGACGTGGCGACGACCGGGGGGCAGGCCCTGGAGGCGGTCGAGTCCATCCGGGGGGAGGGGGGCGAGGTGCTCGCGATCATCGCGACCATCGATCGTCAGGAGGGCGCCCGGGAGAACGTCGAGGGCGCCGGCCTGCGCTTCGAGGCGCTGTTCACCAAGGCGGACCTGGGCGTGGACGAGTAGCGCTCAGAGCACCCACATCAGCACGACCATCAGGACGAGGAAGAGCGTGATCCAGGCCCACATGGGCATGGGGGGCTGGCCCTTGGGGGGATCGTCGAGAACCTCGCCGCAGACGTGGCAGACCTGCGCCTGATCCCACGTCTCCGACCCGCAGTGCGGGCAGGTGCGGGTCTCGTCGCCGAAGCGGTCCAGGTCCTCGGCGGAGGGGCCCTCGGGGTCGAGGCCCTCGGTGAGTTCGTGGTCGTCCATGCGTCGGAGGATAGCGCTCCGGGGCGTCCAATCGCGCCAGACCGAACCGGTCCGGACGGGCTGGAGCGGTCGCGCCGTCTGTGCGCGCGCGACGTGGAGATGGTGTGCCGGTCCGCTGGCGTCCGGTGAGCGGCGCGGCATGCTTGGGTCGCGGGGAGATATCCCCACCACCGCGAGCACAAACAGAGAGAGGAACGAGAGATGAGCACCACCACGCGAGCGCTGTCGGTCTGCGCCCTTGCCATCGCCGCCGGATCCGCGTCCGCCGATGTGCTTGAGACCATCGACTTCGGCGACCTCGTCCACGGGGAGATCGTGAGCACGCAGTACCAGGGATCGCACGGCGTCACGATCGACGCCCGCAACTACAGCCGCAACTTTGACCTCGCCGTGGCCTTCGACACCCACCGCACCGGGACGCGGGACGACGATCTGGAGGATCCCTGGAGCGGCGGCAACCTGGCGGGGAACACCAACCTCGGCAACGCCCTGATCCTGCAGGAGAACAACTACGGGATCGGTGACGGCATCGCCGACCGACCCGACGACGAGGGCTCCCGCCCCGCCGGCTGGATCCGCTTCAGCTTCGACGAGGTGAAGACGGGCATCGGGTTCGACATCCTCGACCTGGAGTCGCCCGACGTCGAGGCGACCTCGCTCAAGCTCTACCTCGACGGCTCGCTCGTCGCCTCGATCGACTTCGCGGACTTCATCAACCCGGGCAGCGACCTCTACGACGCGAGCGTCTCGTTCGGCAACAACTCGGCCAACCGCATCGGCCTCATCAGCGCCGCCGACCTGGGCATCGCGGGCTTCGACACGGCGAAGTTCAAGTTCGGGGGCTCGATGGCGATCGACACGATCAAGACCGTCCCCGCGCCCGGCACGTTCGCGCTGCTCGGCCTGGGCGGGGCGTGCGTGGCGCGTCGGCGTCGCTGAGCCCGGTCCGAAGCGCTGAACCAAAAACCACGAAGGCCCCGTCCGAGCTGGACGGGGCCTTGTGCGTGATGGTGAAACGAAACCAGGGAGAACCGATCAGGGGCAGCCGGCGCTGAACGCGCTGAGGAAGGCGAGGACGTCAGAGAAGTCGAACGTGCCGATCGGCTCGGCGAGGTCGGCGCTCGCGTCGCCGGCGCCGAAGGCGCCCAGGAAGGCGATGACGTCGGAGAAGTCGAGCGTGCCGAAGGGCTCGTCCAGATCGGCCTCGTTGCAGGCCGGGTCCACATGGATGATGAGGCTCACCGGCTCGAAGGAGCCGAGCCGGTACCCGTCGGCGAGGATGGTCGAGCCGTCGGGGGAGATGTTGTTGAAGCTCCGGATCTGGACGTCGGCGAGTTCGGTCAGACCCAGCGAGGCGACGTAGTCGTTGGCGGTGACGAGCCCGGTGGCCTCGGTCCAGATGAAGCCGTCGGCGGGGCCGCCGGGGCTGAAGGAGTAGAAGTTCACGCCGACGATGGTGGAGGCGTCGTCGGAGATGCCCAGGGCGATGCCGAAGCCGTTGATGGCGGGCGTGCCGGGCAGCACCCCGAGCTGGTCCTGGTCGTAGGAGGAGCCGTTCCAGATCCAGCGCGTCGGCACGCGGTTGAGCGTGGAGGCGTCGAGGGAGTATCCGACGATGACCGAGCCGTCGGCGGTGACCTGCTCGCACCCGACGAACGTGTCGTTCTCCGAGAGGCGCATCTTGACGCCGTCGCGCCAGGCCGTGGGCTGCCAGGCGCCGGTCGCGGCTTCTTCCCAGCCGACGAGGACGCTGGCGTCGTAGTTGGCGGCGTTGATGCGGGCGCTCTGGTTGGGGTCGACCTCAAGGGGGACGATGCCGGTGGTCTCGGACCAGGTGCTCGGCTGCGCGTTGGCGCCGGCGACCCAGTAGAAGCCGGTCAGGGTCGTGCCGTCGCCGGAGAGACCCCAGGCGGAGGCGACGCTGTTGTCCACGTTGATGCCGTCGGGCGCCATCGGCGGGATGAGTTCCTGCCAGCCGAACCCTTCGGTCCAGATGCCCCAGGTGGCGAAGGAGCCGGTCTCATCGAGAATGGTCGCGGAGATCCGTGTGCCGTCGTACGAGACGTCGGGCGAGCCGGCGCCGGTGCCCAGGACGGGGACGGTGGCGCCCCCGAGGAGGACGACACCGGTCTCCGCGGTCCAGCGGAAGGTCTCGTACGGGCCGGCGAGGTTGCCGACGACGACCGAGCCGTCCTCGGAGGTGTCCGAGCCGTAGTAGTCGGTGGGCAGGAAGGTGACATCGTGGGCGTTGGCGAGCCCCGCGGTCGCGACGAGCACCGAGATGGCGGCAGTGGCGCGGTTCATGGTTCAGGTCTCCGGGCGTGGTGTGCGTTGGGAACGATTCATGTTTGAGTCGAAACGCTCGACACGGGGTGTCGCCCGTGCCGAGCCGGTTTGAGGGAGTGACTTTTTCAGGCGCGACGCCGGCGCGAGCAGGCCACGCCGCCAAGGGCGAGGACCGCCAGGGACCCGGGCGCCGGGACGGCGTTCCAGGAGATGTTGTCGATCAGGGTCTGAGGGGCGACGAAGGCGAAGCCGACGACGCGGATCTCGTCGAAGACCATCCCGTCGGTGGCGGAGACGTTGAACCAGGTGTTCTCGTCGCCAGAGAGACCGAAGACGGGCAGATCAACGAAGAGGCTCCCGACCTCGGCGCCATCGTTCAGCGCGACGACGAGCATGCCCCCGCTGAAGCCGCTGGCGGGACCGGCGTTGTCCCAGATCTGCGCGGAGAAGTCGGTGAGGTCGTTCTCGAAGTTCATGAAGACGCCGAACCCGCCGACGAACACGTTGCTGTCGGGGAGCCAGCCGTAGCCGGGCGTGCCGCTGAGGTTGAGCACCTGGCTGTTGGCGTCGCCGGCCTGGAGCGAGGTCACGCCGTGGGAGGCGAGCCAGGCGTCGGTGGAGGTCGGGCCGGTGGGACCACCGACCTCGTCGAAGTTGAGGGTGGTGGCGTAGGTCGGGGCGCTGTCGCCCTGGGTGAAGTTGATGTCCGCGCCGGCGGCGGACACGGCGAGGGCGGTCATCGAGGCCGCCGCGATGCGCTGGGTGCTGAGTCTCATCTCTTGGATCTCCTTCGTTCGGTGGAAGTCGCCGGGGCATGGCCGGGCGGTTGAGGCTTGACGCGGCTGACGATAACGGCGGTGAGACGTCCATTCAAGTTTCCATATGGAAACTTCCTGAAATATCATCATGGAAATTTCTTCACGGACACCCCCCCGCTACAATGCCCCCCGACCCGCCTGCGCGGCTCCAAAGGACTGGAATCCATGCCAACCGAGACCCTTCAAGACTTCGAGACCCACTGCCGCGAGAGCCTCGATCGCCTCCGGGCGGCCCTGATCCGCCTCTATGCCTCCGCCGGCATCGATCCGGACAGCCCGCAGGACGTCTCCCGACGCTTCAAGCTCAACAAGACCCTAACCTGGAAGCTTTCCAAGGTGATCGGGGCGACGGACAACCTCGCGGCGGTCGGGCACGTGCCCGGGGCGGGGGCGATGCAGATCTTCCTGAAGTCGATGGCCACCTCGGGCGCCGATGAGGCCTCGATCGAGGGCGTCCGCGCCGCGGCGGGGGCGTTCGAGGAGATGGTGCAGTTGCACGTGGGGGATCGCCCCACGCTCGAGCTGGTGCTCGACGGGATGGCGCCGGGCGCGACCGATCGGCTGGAGGTGAGCCGCAAGCTCGCCTTCCGGGGCAACAGCGGGATCTGGGGGGTGCAGGCGCAGACGCGGCTGGCGCTCAACGTCCTGGCGCCCAACAAGGACAACCCGGACACGCTCGACATCGCGACGGTGCGCGGGTACTCGGGGTTCCGTCGTCTGCGTCCCTCGGTGCGCTGGCCTCTGTTTCAGGTGCGTGAGTGGAGCACGGGTGAGGACGCGATGATGACGCGTCCCAACTGGGAGCCGATCGAGGCGAGCGACGCGCCGAGCATGGCGCACATCATGCCCTCGTTCAGCTCGGAGCGGATGCCGGAGATCCGCGAGGAGCGCACGGACGAGGGGACGGACTTTGTGCTCATGCCCGGGCCGATCGGAAACTTCGGGGCGATCGACTGCTACCAGGGTGAGCTGATGCGATCGGCGGTGAGCCGGTACGCGACGCCGGAGGATCCGATCGGCGAGCTGGGGGCGGCGATCTCGGTCCCGCTCGACACGCTGGTGATGGACCTGGTGGTCGAGGAGAGCCTGGCGTTTGCGCTCGAGGCGCGGGTGCTGGTGCTCGGGCAGATCACGCGTCAGAGCCAGCGGACGCCGGACGAGACGAGCAACGCGGCGCTGCCGATCACGGACGTGGTGCGTCCGATCTCGGGCCAGCCCCCGGCGTTGGCGACGCCGCGCGTCGATCGGTACCCGGAGATGCTCGAGCTGATCTGTGAGCGTCTGGGGTGCGATCCGAAGCGGATGCGGGCGGTGCGTCTGGAGATGAAGTACCCGCCGCTGGGCTCGACGGTGCTGCTGCGTTTCGACCTGCCCAAGCGTGGGTAGGGCCGGGGAGGAGCGGATCGGGAGGGAGAACAAGAAAGGCCCCGTCCGGGATGGACGGGGCCTTGTGGTTGGGTGGTGCGTGGGCGGGGGTCAGTTGGCGTTCTGGGCCCAGCGGATGAGGATGTCGGCGACCTCGGGGCGGGTGAACTCGCCCGGGGGGCGTTCGCCCTTGGAGAGCATCTCGCGGACCTTGGTGCCGGAGAGGAAGATCTGGTCGCCCTCGATCTTGGGGAAGGTCTTGCCGGAGACCATGCCCTGGGCCTTCTTGGAGAAGGCGGCGTGCTCGAACTTGAGCGGCTCGATCTGGAGGTTGTTCTCGTCGAGCTGGTCGAAGATGTTCTGCGCGTCGTAGGTGCCGTAGTAGCTGCCCACGCCGGCGTGGTCACGCCCGACGATGAAGTGGGTGACGCCGTAGTTCTTGCGGACCAGGGCGTGGAGGATGGCCTCGCGGGGGCCGGCGTAGCGCATGGCGGCGGGCATGACGCTGAGCATGGTGCGCTCGGGGACGAAGTATTCCTTGATGAGGGCCTGGTAGCACTCCATGCGGACGTCGGCGGGGATGTCGCCGGGCTTGGTCTCGCCCACGAGGGGGTGGATGAGCAGGCCGTCGGTGATCTCCTGCGTGCACTTGCAGAGGTACTCGTGGGCGCGGTGGATGGGGTTGCGTGTCTGGAAGGCGCCGACGCGCTTCCAGCCGCGTCGTTCGAACTCGGCGCGGGTCTGGGCGGGGGTGAGGCGGAAGTCGAGGAAGGCCTCGGGGCCGTCCGGATCGACGCAGACCTCGACGACCTCGATGGGTCCGGCGAGGCAGACGGGGCCTTCCTTCTTGACGGCCTCGGCGCCGGGGTGGTTGCCGTCGTCGTCGGCGGGGTCATTGAAGAAGATGGTGGATTCGAGCTTGGTGTCGTGGGGGTAGACCTCCTCGACGGTCATGACGGCCTGGAGGGTTCCGTTGGGGGCGTAGAGGGCGACGCGGTCGCCGGCCTTGGCCTTGCCCTCGTCGGTGGCGAGGGTGATGGGGATGGGCCAGATGTCGCCGCTGGCGAGCTTCATGTTCTTGCAGACGCTCTCGAAGTCGGCCTTGCCCATGAAGCCCTTGAGGGGGCTGAAGGCGCCGATGCCGATCATCTCGCAGTCGCAGGACTGCTTGGCGGAGAGGTCGATGCGGGTGAGGCCCGCGGCTTCCTTGACGAGTTCGTCGCGCCGGGCGCCCTCGGCGACCTGGTTGACGAGGGTTCCGCCGTGCGGGGCGATGAGGCCTTGGCTCATGGAGACTCTCCCTTGGGGGACAGGGTCCCGAACCTTTCTCGGGGCGGGACGGGGTCGTGATTTCCGGGAATCCTGGGGCGAATCCCGCCCCGGGGAGGCAGGATAGGCCTCGACTCAACCCCCTGTCGGTTGCAGGCTCAGGGCCTGCCACCGGGCGGCCCCGTCCTCATCGCCCAGCGAGGTACAGATCCGGGCGAGGCGTTCGGCGGCCGTGCGGGCCTTCTCCGCGTTCCTCGGGCCCTGGGCCGCGCTCAGAATCTCGTACGCCTCGGTCAGCGCGTCGCGGGCTTCACCGGGGCGCTCGCACCGGCGCAGGCACTCGCCCCAGGTCGAGAGCATGTCGCCGAGCATCGGGTGTTTCTCGGGGACCATGCGGCGCAGCGCGGGCAGGACACCCGCCAGCAGCGCCTCGCCCTCCTCGGCCCGCCCGTGGCCGGCGTACATCACGCTCAGGTTGCGGGCCAGGTCGATCGAGGTGGGCGATTCGGGCCCCGTGGCGGAACGCGCCGCGTCGAGCGCGCCCTCCATCAACGCGATCGCCTCGTCGGGTCGGTCCGTCGCCTGGTAGAGCGACGCGAGGCTCTGGGTGCACGTCATCGTGCCGGGGTGGACCGGGCCGAAGACGCGCTTGCAGCGATCGAGCGTGTCGATGAACAGCGGTTCGGCCTCGTCGTAGCGTTCCATGCTCTGGTAGAGGAACGCGAGGTTGTGGGCGGTGACGAGCGTGTCCGGGTTGTCGGGGCCGGCCCGCTCTCGCGCCCGCTCCAGCCCGCGCTTGTAGATCGGCTCGGCCTCGTCGTAGCGGCCCAGCCCCTCGTACGCGACGGCGACGTTGTGCCAGGCGACCAAAGTGGCGGGGTGCTCGGGGCCGTACTCACGCGCGCGACCCTCGGCGACGCGCACGTAGCTGGTCGCGGCGGTCTCGTAGTCGTGCGCCTTGAGCGCGACGCCCCCCCGGACCAGCTCGGCGTAGAGCGTGACCGGGTGGTCGTCATCGAGCACGCCGGCGCGGCGCGACTCGAACTCGACGAGGCGTTTGCTGGCGCTCGCGCTGTCGCCCAGGCCGTCGTTCTCCAGCTCGGCCAGCATGATCAGGTTCTCGAGCGTCGCGGGCGCGTCGGGGCCGATGGACGCCTCGCGGGAGGCGAGGACGGCCTCCAGCTGCGTCCGCGCCTGATCGAAGCGCGCGGTCGCGCGGTAGAGCGAGCCGAGATCCTGCTGGGCGAACTGCGTCAGCTCGTGATCGGGGCCCAGCTCGGCGAGGAAGAGGTCCCGCGCCTCGATCGTCAGCGGCTCGGCCCGGGCGTACTCGCCAAGCGCCAGGTAGATGTTGGCGATGTTGTTGCGGATCGCCGCGGACGTCATGGGCTCGTCCTCGAAGCGTCCGTCCAGGCTGTCGGCGGCGGCGTCGAGCGCCTCGCGGACCGTGGCGTCGCGTCCGAGCGCCGAGGGCGCGACGGCCGCGAGCACGTCGTTGTTCAGGAAGTTCGTGACCGCGTTGGCGATCTCGCCCCGGCGTTCGGCCTCGGCCTGCTGCTCCTGCGCCTCGATGGTTTTCGCCTCGGCGATCTTCCGCTGCGCCAGCGCCTCGCGCAGGGCCAGCGAGACGAGCACGATCGAGGCGACCAGCGCGATCGCGACCACGCCGGTGGCGATCGCCGCGGGCATGTGCCTGCGGGCCAGGCGGCTGAGCTGGTAGATGGCGCTGGGGGCGCGGGCGGTGATGGTCATGCCCGCCAGGTGCCTGCGGATGTCGTCGCCCATCGCGGAGGCGGACTGGTAGCGTCGGTCCTTCTCGCGCTCGAGGGCCTTGCCGGCGATGGTGTCCACGTCGCCGCGCAGGCGCGGCGCGATCGTCGCCAGACGCGTCGGGGGGGTCTGCTGGATCTCGCGCGCGGCTTCGAGGAGGCCCTTGTCGCCGACCTCGTGCGGCACGCGCCCGGTCATCAGCTCAAACAAGCAGACGCCCAGCGCGTACACGTCCGAACGCGTGTCGATGTCGCGCGGGTCCCCCGAGAGCTGTTCGGGGCTCATGTAGAGCAGCGTCCCGATGATCTGTCCCTCGGCGGTCTGCACCGATTCGCCCGGGCGCTCCGCGTCCACCGCCCGGGCGATGCCGAAGTCCAGGATCTTGGGGTCTCCCTCCGGCGTGATGAGGATGTTCGCGGGCTTGAGGTCGCGGTGGATCACGCCCTGGGCGTGGGCGTGCTGCACGGCGTCGCAGATGCGCGCCATCATCTCCAGGCGCTCGCGGGGGGAGGCGTGGACCGACTCGGCCCAGCGATCGAGGGGCAGACCCTCGATCAGTTCCATGGCGAAGTAGGGGCGCGGGCCGTCGTCGGTTGTCGCGACGCCCGCCTCGTAGACCTGCGCGATGCCCGCGTGGCGCAGGCGTCCGAGCGCCTCGGCCTCGAACTCGAAGCGGCGCACCAGGCTGGGCGTCGCCAGCCCGGGGCGCAGCACCTTGAGGGCCACGGTTCGGCTGGGCGAGCGCTGCTGCGCCTCGTAGACCACCCCCATGCCCCCCGCCCCGAGGCGCCGGATCACGCGGTACCCGGCCAGCTCCTCCGGGTCCCGGGCGCCCGACGCGATGGTCTGCTCGATCTGGGCGCGGAAGCTTTCGGGGTTGAGCCCGTGGGACTCGTCGGCCCGGGCCTCGGCGGCGAGCAGGTCGAGCACCGCGGCTCGCAGCGCCTCGTCATCGGGCGCCAGCTCGCGCAGGCGGGCGTCCCGCTGGTCGGCGGGCAGCTCGCAGACCTGCTGGAAGAGGCGGTCGATGGCCTGGAAGCGTTCACTCTCGGTCATCGCGGCGGGCCTCCCTCTGGCCCCGATCCGGTGGGCAGGGCATGCGGCGAGTCTAACGCCCTGCTTTTTCAGCACCTAGGACGGGGGGGGCGAATTCAGACCGCGACGGTGAGGCGCGCGGCTCTCGGACGTCGCAATCGGGTGTGAACCAGCCGCAGAAACGGCTCACACCTGGAGGCATCCGATGAACCGCGCACGAATAAACGGCACCGCCCTGCTCGCCCTCGCGGCGAGCGCCGGTCTTTCTTCCGCTCAGACGACCTACACCGTCCCCGGTCCGTCTGGTGAGAGCCTGAAGTTCTACCTCGAGTCCGGGCTCTCGCCGCTGGCCTCGGGGGACACGCTCATTCTGACCGACGCCGGCTCGTACCAGACGACCTACGTCATCTCCGACGCCGGCTTGACGATCAGGGCGGCGGACGGACAGAACATCACGATCGACGGGCAGTTCGCCGGATCCGTCTTTGAGATCATGGCGCCCAACACGACACTCGAGGGCCTGACCATCCGTGGTGGGCTCGCGGACATCGACGGCGGGGCTGTCCGCTGTCTGGACCAGAACCTGACGATCCGGGACTGCCGTTTCGAGAACAACTTCGCGCCCGACGACGGCGGCGCCATCGTGTTTTCTGACGCGACGCTGCTCATCGAGGACTCGCAGTTCATCGGCAACGAGACCATGGGCTCGACCACGCAGTCGGCGGGCGGCGCCATCCAGAGCGTGCGCGGGAACATCACCCTGCGCCGCTGCACGTTCTCGGGCAACATCGCCGACTACGCCGGAGGCGCCCTGCACATCGCCGACTCGGACGCCCGGTACCAGATCGAAAGCTGCGTCTTCGAGGCCAACACCGCCCGGTTCGGGGGCGCCATCTGGTGGGTGACGGCGGCGGAGGGCGATGTCTTTGACTCGTCGTTCTCGGGCAACATCGCGGGCGCCGAAGGCGGGGCGGTGTATCACAACTCGGCCCCGGCCACCTACACCCGGTGCGAGTTCATCGCCAACAGGACCGAGGGCGCGGGCGCCGATGATGGCGGCGCCGTGTACATCACCGGCGAAACAGCCAACGAAGTGGTCATGACGAGCTGCCTGCTCGCGGGCAACATCGCCAACTCCTCCGGCGGGGCCATGGAGATCGTCTCCGGCCCGGACCCCACGTTTCTGAACTGCACGCTCGTGGACAACGTCGCGATCGGGGCGGTCTCGGCCAACGGCGGGGGCGCGGTCCACACCAGCGGCGCCAACGCGGCGGGCAGGTTCCGAAACTGCATCGTCCGCGGCAACATGCCGGACCAGTTCAGCGGCCCTGCCGCGCTGTTCTACTCCAATGTCGAGGGCGGATCGGGTGGCACGGTGATCGACGTTGACCCCCTGTTCGTGAACGCCGCGGGCGGCGACTACCGCCTCATGGACGCGTCACCCTCCATTGACGCGGGCAACACGAACAACTACAGCACCCAGGCCTCACCGACCGACCTGGACGGAAACCGCCGGGCGGTCTCGACGGCGGACGCCCCGACCGGGGCGCCGCTGCTCGGGCTGTTCGTGGATCAGGGCGCCTACGAGTTCCAGCCGGAGACAGGGACGACCCTGCCGGGGTGCAGCGTGGCGGACATCGCCGAGCCGTACGACGTGCTGGACTTCTCCGACGTGATCGGGTTCCTGGGGGCCTTCGGCGCCGGGTGCCCCTGAGCGATCCAGTTCCCCCCAGACTCACACCCAAGCCGTTGTTGGCGGGCGGGATCTTTCCGGGTCCCGCCCGCTTTTTCGCCTGTTCCCGGGGCGGATCGGAGGCTCGGGGCCTAACATCGCCTCCGCAAGAGACTGTCAAGCAACACGTTGTCGAGGAGCGCGAGCATGTCCGAGGTCAAGAGCACCAACATCCACTGGCATGAGGGCGACCTGCCCCGCGAGGAGCGCTTCAAGGCCCTCGACTGCAACGGCGCGACCATCTGGTTCACCGGCCTCTCCGGCTCGGGCAAGAGCACGATCGCCAGCGCCCTCGAGCAGGTGCTCGTGGCCAACGGCGTCAACAGCTACCGCCTCGACGGGGACAACGTGCGATTCGGGCTCAACAAGAACTTGGGCTTCTCCGCCGAGGACCGCGCCGAGAACATCCGGCGCATCGGCGAGGTGGCCAAGCTCTTCGCGGATTCCGGGTGCGTGGCGCTGACCAGCTTCATCAGCCCGTACCGTGCGGATCGTGACCTGTGCCGCGAGCTTCACAACGACGGGAAGCTGCCCTTCATCGAGGTCTTCGTGGATACGCCGCTGGAGGTGTGCGAGAGCCGCGACCCGAAGGGGCTGTACAAGAAGGCCCGGGCGGGGGAGATCAAGGGCTTCACGGGGATCGACGATCCGTACGAGGCGCCCGAGAACCCCGAGCTGGTGCTCAAGACCGCGGACAACTCCGTCGAGCAGTGCGTCCAGCAGTGCCTAGAGCTGCTGGCGAGCAAGGGCATCGTGAACGTGACGGCCAACGCCTAAGCGAACGGACAACCGGGATAGCATCACGGGCGTGGCCGACCGGTCCCGCCCGTTTTTCATGGAAGGAGCCAGGCGATGGCGGACTACGCGAAGCTGATGGAGGTCGGGCGTGAGGCGGTCTGCGCCGCGTCGATCGTGACCAATCAGGTCCAGAGCGCGCTCGACGAGGTCCGCTCGATCACGAAGGACGACAAGAGTCCCGTGACCATCGCCGACTACGCGGCTCAGGCGGTTGTCGGCAAGATCCTGCGCGATCACCTGGGCGATGTGGTCCTCGTGGGCGAGGAGGACAGCGCGTTCCTGCGCGACGAGGACCACCGCGTCTTCCTGGGCGCGACGCTCGCCGCCGTGCGCGAGGTCTGGCCCGAGGCCGACGAGGACGCCCTGCTCGACGCGATCGACATCGGCTCGGGCGACACCCACCACCGCAAGTTCTGGACGCTCGATCCCGTGGACGGGACCAAGGGCTTCCTGCGCGACCAGCAGTACGCCATCGCGCTGGGCTACATCGAGGGCGACACCCCCACCGTCGGCGTCATGGGCTGCCCGAACCTGCCCGTGAACATGTCCGAGCCGCTGGACGTGCCCGATGCGCACGGGTGCCTGTACGCGGCGATCAAGGGGGTCGGCGTCTTCGAGGCGCCCTGCGATGATCCCGAGGGGGAGATGATCCGCATCACGCGTCTGGACCATGTCGAGGGGGACCCGGTGAGCGTTTGCGCTTCGGTCGAGAAGGGGCACTCGAACGTGAGCGACACCGACCGCGTGCTCGAGTACATCGAGCAGAAGCACGGGGTGGAGGTCGGCGAGCCGGTCCGCCTGGACTCGCAGGCCAAGTACGCCGTCGTCGCCCGTGGGCAGGCCGACGCCTACCTGCGTCTGCCGACGCGCCCGGGGTACGTCGAGCGGATCTGGGACCACGCCGCGGGCTGCTGCATCGCCTGCGAGGCCGGGGCGTTCGTGACGGACATCTTCGGGCGGGTGCTCGACTTCTCGCACGGGCGCGGGCTGGAGAGGAACAAGGGCGTGATCTGTGCCCCGCCGCGGATCCACGCCCAGATCATCGAGGCGATCGAGGCGCTGGGGATCCGCCCGGCGGAGTGAAGGGGCGCCCGGCGGGTGTGAGCCTCGCGCCGCCCCCCCCGGACGGACAGGACAAGCCCCGGTGGACGCATGCCGCACATCAGCGCCTCAGGGCCGGTGGGGCAAGGGTGGAGGGACGGCCAGTGAATACGCGGCTGTGCATATCCATTGGCGCCACGAGTTGATCAAGATGCCGGTTCTGGTTTGGACCAGGGGTGTCCGCCGGTAGACTGCGCGGGCGGGGGCGAGTCGGTCCCCGGAAGGAGACCGCCATGCTGACCACCCCCCGCCTCCTCGTTGCGATCGCGGCCGCGACTTCCGTGGCGTCCGCCGGGCCTGACCTGATCGTCAGCGACATCGCGGGCGCAAACCACTACGGCGAGTTTGACGGGGTGCGTGTCTACACGCTCGGGGTGACCTCGTGCAATCTGGGCGATGAGAGTGTGAACTGGTTCGAGGCGACGCCGGACCACCCGGTGACGGCCCAGAGCCTCTACCGCCTCTCGGATGACGGACGCCTGCGTCAGATCGGGATCTCGCACGTGGCGCACGCCTTCGCGGCGTTGCAGACGGGTGGTTGTTCGACCTGTCAGTCGGGCGGGGACTTCCAGCATCTCGGGCCCGGGTGCGCCAGCCCCTCGACCGCGGGCGTGGTGGGTTCCCAGCCGTATCTCGGGCGCCGATCGGAGGTGAACGCGACGACCGGCGTGATCCAGTTCCCCTTCACGGGCATCGGCGAGTTCGGCCCCGCGCCGGAGCGACGGATCCAGGCGCCCAGCAACGAGATCATCGCGAGCGGGATCTATTTCGCCGAGCTGCAACACATCGCACAGGACGACGCGAGCGCCGGCGCGGGGCTCAACAACGCCTCGTACCGCCCGGCGACGGTCGCGGCCAACGCGGCACTCCAGTTGACCGGTTCGACCGTCACGGGACTGCCGGCGATCTTCGCGTGGGGCGAGGTTCCGGGGGTGCAAGTGATCTCGGTGGACGTGCCGGGGGATGGGCGCCTGCACCTGGGCTCCAACGTGACGGAGATTGCGCCCGGGCAGTGGCGTTACGACTACGCGGTGCACAACCTCAACTCGCACCGGAGCGTCGGATCGCTCCGCGTCCCGGGAGCTGGCGTGGTGACGGACGCGGAGTTCCAGGCGCCGCGCTATCACTCCGGCGAGCCGGTGGACAACGAGCCCTGGGCCTTCAGCCTCGCGGGGGGTGACGCGACGTGGAGCGTGCCGGCGCACACGCCGGCGACGGATCTCTCCGCCAACGCGGTGCGCTGGGGGACGATGTACACCTTTTCGTTTGTCGCCGAAACCCCGCCCACAATGGGCTCGGTCGAGCTTGGGCTCTTCCGCCCGGGGCTTCCGGGCGCGGTGATGGTCAGCGCCCCCGTGCCGGGGAACGCCTGCGTCGCGGACTTCGCCGAGCCGTTCGGGACACTCGACTTCTCTGACGTGGCGGGCTTCCTGACCGCGTTCGGGACGATGAGCGCGGAGGCGGACCTGGCCGAACCGTTCGGGACGCACGACTTCTCCGACGTGGCGGCCTTCCTCGCCTCGTTCGGCGCCGGCTGCCCCTAGTCGGTCTTGCGGAAGAGATCGAGGAACCGGTCCTCGTACTCGCCGAAGACCCCGTGCTCATCGAGCAGGCGCTTGAGCTTGACCGCGAGGGAGCGGTCCGACTCGGCGTGCTCGAAGAGGTCCTCGATCTGGCGGCGCGTCTTCACGTCGATGGAGGGCTGCGCGCCCTCTTCCTCGTGATCCTCCTCGATCCCGATCGACCAGCTCTCGCTCTCGTCGTCATCGGTCCCCGAGGTGATCTGCTTCTGCATGCTCAGCAGACGGGGCTCGGCGGCGTCGGCGGCGCGCTCCAGCACGCTCGTGTCCAGGTCGATCCCGCTGAGCCGCTCGAAGAGGCGCACCACCGCGAGCGAGGCGCGCGGGTTGGGCACGCCCACGGCGTAGAAGGGGATCTCGCCGAGCACGCACGCGCCCTCCATCCCGCGCTGGGCCGCGGCGCCGATGAGCGCCCCGTTGAGCCCGCTGATCTGCCCTTCCAGCAGCACCTCGGCGCCGACCTTGGTCAGATCGTCGAGCAGCGCGTCGGTGGTGGCGGCGGCGTAGACGGTCGGCTCGTCCGCCGGGCTGACCTGTGAGCCGAGGGCGGCGAAGGTGAAGACGCGCTTGACGCCCATCGCCTCGGCGCGATCGAGGATCGTCTCGCAGAGTTCACGCCCGCCCGTCTGGGGCTGGGCCTCGCCCACGAAGATGACCAGGTCGTGGCGCTTGGCCGGGTCCTCCCAGATGAAGAACATGTTCCGGGGCAGGCGGCCGGGGGTCGCCAGGCCGTTCTTGATGTCGATGTGATCGACCTTGAAGTACGGCTCGGAGGGGATGACCCCGCCGGGCGTGGCGCCGAGGGAATCCACCAGGGAGCCCCCACCGAGCATGGCGACATTGCCCATCCCGGGCCATACGGCGATCAGAAGGGGGTTGTTGAGATTCACTGCACGCATGGACGCCTCCTTTGTCCGCGTTTCATGATGCAATCCGCGGGCCATCGCGGGGCGGGTCCCTGGGGGCGCCAAGAACGCTCCTGGGGGGTCTTTGGGGCGGTTTCCTGGGGTTTCCCTGTCATTCTGGCTGCTCCAAACATAGACTTGACAGCCGGTTGCGCCCGGACGCCGGGGTTCTCGCCCGATCCGGGGTGATCTCGCCCTCCGGGGCATCCGTCTCGCCCGGAGGACGAACCTTCCGGTCCAGCGTCCTGTTCCTTTCGATCGCCTTGAGCCCGCCCCGACGCCTGACCCGACGCCAGAGAGGATCCCGCCGATGCCGAGGCTGATTCCGATCGCTCCCGTCGCACTTTCGTTCGCCGGCCTCGCCCCGGCGCAGGTGCTGACGTTCTCCGACCAGACCGCCGCGAGCCAGATCGACGCCCGGTACGAGACGCAGTCCGGGGGGATCTCCTTCCCGCAGTTCATGGTTGCCGGGGGCGCCGCGGGTGATTTCGACCGGGACGGCGATCCGGATGTCTTCGTTCTCTCCGGGGGGCACGCGCCCGACCGGCTGTACATCAACAACGGTGACGGGACCTTCACCGATCGTGCCGCGGAATGGGGCGTGGACGCGACCCACATCGGGGGCGGCGCGTCGGTCGCGGACTTCGACAACGACGGGGACCTGGACCTCTACGTCACGAGCTTCGGCCCGGCCAACGGGTTCCTCGAGAACGACCGCCACTTTCTCTACCGCAACAATGGGGACAACACCTTCACCGACGTCGCGTTCGAGGCGGGCGTGCGTATGTCGAGCCCCACGGACCCCGACGGGTTCAGCTCCACCTGGGGCGACTACGACATGGACGGGGACCTGGACCTCTTCGTCGGGGGGTGGATGGATGAGAACCACGGCGACCGCCTTTTCCGCAACGACGGCCCGAACGAGGAGGGCGTGGTCACCTTCACCGACGTCACCGACCTGCTGACCAACCTCGGCTCCATCCCGGTCTTCGGGTTCAGCCCGACCTTTCAGGACACCAACGCCGACGGGTATCCCGAGCTGCTCATCGCGGCGGACTTCATCACCTCGCAGTACCTGCGCAACGACGCCGGAGCGGGGTTCACGAACATCACGGGCGTCTCCGGAACCGGGCTCGACGAGAACGGGATGGGCGCCACCACGGGGGACTTCAACAACGACGGGCTCGTGGACTGGTACGTCACCGCGATCTGGAGCGCCGGGGGGAACAAGCTCTACATGAACCAGGGCGATCACCAGTTCGAGGAGGTCAGCGTCGCGGCGGGGGTCAACCAGGGGGGCTGGGGCTGGGGCGCCGCCGCGGTGGACATCGACAACGACGCCGACCTCCTCGAACTGGTGATCGCCCTGGTTCATGTAGAGCTTGTTCC
>MRWG01001273.1_pt1 | contig 17184 bp, 14 predicted proteins | sample 1013341 | NCBI WGS metagenome assembly MRWG01 (sample SAMN06117577, study PRJNA244670) | biofilm metagenome | biome: Water; feature: Cathode Biofilm; material: Biofilm; isolation source: microbial consortium enriched at the cathode of a solar microbial fuel cell | place: USA: District of Columbia ... | reverse complement strand
CCGTTGCGACCGATGTGCTGGCGCACACCACGACGCTCAGGGCGACGACACGACGTGAAAATAGGGCCACGCCTCTTCCTCCAAGTGCTGCGAATGGGGCCCGGACGACGTCCTGCCCCTTCCCATCATGCGATGCCGCTCACCCCCCGGCGAGCGAATGTCCAAGTCTAGCTCTCAGAACAGTACGAACCAATGGTTGTTGTGGATTCAAATCAATGATCGAATCGTCCGAGAACCCGCCAGGCCGCATTACCCCGCGTCCGTGAACATGGCCTCGACGAACGCCTCCGGGTCGAATGGCTCCAGATCCTCAGGCGTTTCACCGACACCGATGAACTTCACGGGAATGTCCGTCGCGTCGCGAATCGCCACCACCGCGCCGCCTCGGGCGGTCCCATCCAGCTTCGCGAGCATGAGCCCGGTCACATCAATGGCGTCCGTGAACGCCTCGGCCTGGCGCAACGCGTTTTGCCCGCTGGTCGCGTCAAGCACGAGGAGCACTTCGTGCGGGGCGCCCTCGATCCGGCGACCGACGACGTCGCGAATCTTCGTGAGTTGTCGCATAAGCGGGTCCTGCGTTTGCAGGCGTCCTGCGGTGTCGAGAATCAGGACATCGACGCCGCGCGCGATCGCTGCTTCACAAGCGTCGAACGCCACCGCGGCGGGGTCGCCACCTTCCTGCCCTCGGACAATGGACACATCAAGTCGATCCGCCCAGATTTCGAGTTGCCGCACCGCGCCGGCTCGAAAGGTGTCGCAGGCGCCCAGCAAGACGCTTCGACCGGATTGCCGGAGATTGTGCGCGAGTTTGGCGACGCTGGTCGTCTTGCCGGAGCCATTGATGCCCGCCACAAGGATGACCGCAGGCGACGCCGGTGAGCCATCGGTGTTCGTCAATCGCAGTTCGCGATCCGCCGCGGGCCACATGGACTTGAGATGCGACTTCAGATGATCAATGACATCGTCGCCTTTGGTCAGCTCCCCCGCTTTCCAGTCCGTGCGAATCGACTCGATGAGACGTTTGGTTGCAGGCACGCCGACATCCGCCTGAATCAACGTCGCTTCGATCTCGCGAATAAGCGCATCATCAAGGACGCGCCCCGAGAGCATGGTTCGCAGCGAACCCGCGACCGATTCGCGCGTCCGGCGAAGCCCCTTGGATACATTGGAAAGCACACGCTTAAACAGCGCCATGGAAAATCGCCTCTCCTATTCCGGCGAATCGCTGGACTCGGCTTCTGGTGACTCCGCGACGGCGCCGGCCACTTCGCCCTGACGCTGCAGTTGTTTCAGGATCTTGTCGAGCACGCCATTGATAAACGCCGGGGAACGCTCCGTGCTGAATTGCTTGGCCAACTCGATCGCTTCGTTCACCACGACTTTTGGTGGCGACACGCCGGCTGTCATTTCATAGTGAGCGAGTCGGAGGATGGCTCGATCGATGGCGGGCTGCCTTGACGCCGGCCATGTCGGCGCAAGCGACTCCACCAGCGCATCAGCCTCAGCGCGGCTCGCATGGGCGCGCGAGGCGAGCTCCAGCGCCTGCTCACGCTCGTCGTCCTGAAAGGTCACGCGGCCTTCACTCGCGCTGTCCTGAATCGAAGCGCGCACGGCGTCTTCATCACCGTCTCGTGCGTCTAGCTGGTACAGCGCCTGCAGCGCCAATCTTCGAATATCGCGAGGCGTCGCCACGTTCACACTCCGAACGTCAGGAATTCGACTTCGACTTGATGGCCGCAAGGGATGTCGCCGTTTCGATTGCCGCGATCATCGCTTCGGCGCCTTTTCCACCGGAGCCGTCGCCGGCACGGGCCTCGGCCTGCTGGATCGTATCAACCGTGAGCACACCGAAGAGCGCTGGCACGCCAGTTTCGATCGATACGCAAATCAAACCTGAAGCCACCGCATCCGCGATGACCCGGTCATGAACAGTCTCGCCCTTGATCAAACAACCGAGCGCAACAATGGCGTCGAACCTGCCGCTCCTGGCGCACTCGGCCGAAAGGACCGGAAGCTCGTATGCGCCTGGCGCCCGAATGCAGGTCAATTTTTCAGGGCGCCCCCCATAGTCGGCAAACGTCTGCGTGGCGTCCGCCACCATCCGATCCACGATGGTCGCGTTGTATTTCGATGCGACGATCGCCACAGCGAATGGACTCGCGTCGATGGAGTCTTCAGGAGTGCCGGGGCCCTTGGTCATGGGGCGGATCGTAGAGAGCGCAACGCGTCAGGGCGAGCCTGAAGTCGCCATGCCGCGTAGGATCGGCGCCCATGCTTCGTTCGCTCGCCCGGCTTGCGCCCGCATTACGGCTGACCCGCGTGACAACCGCCTTTGGGGCGGTCGCCAACGTGTGGTTTGTCATTTTGTGGTCGCGGCTGACGCCGGAGGAGACAGCTCAGCAGTCGATCCTTGCCGGATCCATCTGGCTCGAACTGATCGGCGGATTCCTGATCGCGACCGGGCTGTATGGGTTCGCCGCCGCCGGAAACGACGTCCTCGACGCCCGGCGCGACCGAACACTCCGGCCCGATCGACCAATCGCCTCCGGCGCCCTCAGCCCGGAGACCGCGGTCGCGGTGACGACCTGCTCGCTCATCTTCGCGGGAATCGGCGCCAGTGCGCTGGGGCTCTGGAGCGTCCGATTTCTGCTGGTCGTCGCGATGGCAATCCTGTTCTACAACTTTGCCGGGCGTCATTTTTCTTCGGTGCGCGTGGTGCTGCTCGGACTGATCTACGCCATGCACATGTTCGTGCCCAACCCACAACTGGCGTTTGTGTGGCCTGTCTGGGTCGCCATGACGCACGCGCTGGCGGTGTCCGCGATTACGCACACGCTTGCCGGCGGCCGACCACCACTGACGCGTCGATCGATCGCGGCTGCCACCGCTGGATGGCTGTTCTGGTCAGGCGCCATCTTGTCGGTTGGATGGTGGCGAACGGGCGCCATCTGGCCATCGTGGGCGTCCGGCGCCGGCGCGATCATCGTCGCCGCCCTGGCGGTCGCGTTCGCGATTCTTGTTGTTCGAATTGTGCGACAAGGCTCCGGCCGCATCGCGGCGGATCGCGTCATGCGTTTCGGCGCCTTCTGGCTCGCGCTCTACAGCGCCGGATGGCTGCTTGGACAAGGCCACACGGAGGAAGGCCTAGCCATCATGCTCATTGCCATCCTTGGCTTCGCGGGCGCGGTGACACTTCACGAATTGGCGGCCAGGATCGAGCGACCGATCGACTACCGCCTGTAGACGCCTGCGCTCAAACCCAACCGACGGCGTAGAAGATTGTCGTGAAGATGAGGTCGGCGATGATGATCGCAACGATGGACTGCACGACTGTCGATGTCGTCGCATCGCCGACACCAGATGCGCCGCCAGAGACGCGCAGACCTTTGCTGCACGCGATCAACCCGATGAGCAGGCCGAAGACGCCCGCTTTGACCAGCCCCGTCACAAAGTCGATTGGCCCCACCTGATTCAGCGTATTGGTCAGATACGTCTGCATCGGAATATCGAGAACCAAGACACCGAGAAGCATCCCCGCAGCGACCGCAACGACATCGGCCATCACCGCGAGCGACGTCATCGACACCGTGGTCGCCAGCACACGCGGCGCCACGAGCAGTCGAATCGGATTGAGTGCGTGCACCTCGAGCGCTTCGATTTCCTCGCCCACGACCATCGTGCCGATTTCCGCCGCGATCGAAGCGCCGGCAAACCCAATCATGACAATGGCCGCGATCAACGGTCCAAGCTCGCGCAACACGGCCACACCAATAATGTTGGGCACCAATTCAACCTGGCCAAGCTCTTCCAGCGGCGGGGCCATCTGAAGGCCAAGGATGAATCCGACCGCCGCGCACACCAGCATGACGATAAAAATGCTTCGCACGCCGAGTCGAATGATCTGCGCGCACACTTCATCAGGATCGACGCGGCTGCGGCGCGACACCATGGATCGGCCGACCCAATAGCTCGTTCGCCCAAGCAGTTCCCACGCCACGCCAATGTTTTCGAACGCGTTAAGCGTTGTTCGTCCGACCGCCTCAACGGCCACGACGGGAATCGATCGACGGGTTGCGCGACTGGTCGTCATGCGGCAAGCTTACTTCTCGTTGTCGCCATTGTTTGAATTAGGCGAATCGGCGTCGTCGGACAGATCGATACGCTTTTCAAGGACGAGCCGCATGCCACATGCGTCGCGTTTGGTGTATTCGACATGGTCCATGACCTCGCGAATGATGTGGACGCCTAGCCCGCCCGGACGCACCTTGTCGAGATCGCGGCCTTTGATTTGATCCGGATCAACCTGACGCGCTTCGTCTTCAATGATGATTCGGGCGCCGCCAACGTCGCCGTCCGCCGACTCGTCCAATGGCCAGATTGAAACCCAAATCTTGCCGGTGGGTTGACGCTCATACCCATGGCAGATGACGTTCGCCAGCGCTTCATCAACCGCCAGAGCGATTTGAGAGCAGCCAAGCTCGTTGAATCCGAAACGCGACATCGTCGCGAGAATCAACTCGCGTGCGCCGCACAGGTAGCGCGGCTGACTGAGCATCTGAATGTGCACATGCGGGGCGTCCGCATCACCCTTGGTCATGGGGTCTCCGATGCTCCATCACCACCACTCGACGGTCGCTGGGCAAGCGGCGCCGCCTGTTCGCCCTGTTCCCACCATTGGCGCCAGGCCTTCGCGGCTTCCCGCCGTTGGGGTTCTGGGTCGTAGTGTCGATATCCGAAATCCTCTCCGGTCAGCCGGCGCAACGTCTCGTCGGCCAGCATGCGCTCGGCAGGGTCGCTCGAATCAAGCATGATGATCAATTCGGGCGTCGCAGACGCATCACCGGAGCGGGCGGCGTCCAAAAGAGCAGCGGTCCGCTCCTGCGGATCCACCGACTCGAAACCCGGCTCGATCGACGGTCCGCCGCACCCAACCAGCGCCGGCGCGGCCAAAATGATGATGCGTCGTCCTTGCATCAGTGCGGATGGTAGCCACGACCGCGATGAAAGGCCCGGCGGGGCCATTCGACGGCGTCTACACTCCTCGTTTCCCCAAACTGAGGAACCCGACCCACGATGTCATTGTCGATTGAATCGCTCCCCCATGATGAAGTCGTTCCGATCCTCGATTTCGGATCACAGACCGCGCAGCTCATTGCTCGACGCGTTCGCGAAGAGGGTGTGTATTCGTTGCTCGTCGCCCCGGATACGACCGCTGACGAACTCGCCGCGTTGCGGCCGAAAGGGCTGATTCTCTCGGGCGGCCCCGCCAGCGTGTATGCCGACGGAGCGCCGCAATGTGATCCGGCCATCTTTGAGCTTGGCATTCCAGTTCTCGGCATCTGCTACGGCATGCAAATCGCGTGCAAACAACTTGGGTGCGAAATCGATCGAGCCGCCTCCCGAGAATTCGGGCGAGCATCTCTCACTGTTGTCGACTCGGGCGGCCTTCTCAGTGCAATCCCCGAACGAACCACCGTGTGGATGAGCCACGGCGACCAGGTCAGGGACGTCAATGACGACCTGGTGACGATCGCCTCGACTGACACGTGCCGCCACGCGGCGGTCCGCCACAAGTCGCTCCCCTTCTACGGCGTGCAGTTTCACCCCGAAGTCACCCATACGCCGCACGGCGTGGACATGCTGCGCAATTTTCTCTACGAGACCTGCAAGTGCGTGGGCGGCTGGCGCATGAGCGACTTCCTCGAGGTCGAATGCAAGCGCATGCAGGAGACGATCGGGGATGGGCGCGTCATCTGCGGTTTATCCGGTGGCGTTGATTCATCCGTCTGCGCCGCACTCCTGTCTCGCGCCATCGGCAAACAACTGACCTGTGTCTTCGTTGACAACGGATTGCTCCGAAAGAACGAGCGCGAGCTGGTGGAATCCGCCTTTCGCGATCATTTTGACCTCGATCTCCGAGTCGTGGACGCCGGCGAGCAGTTTCTTTCCGACCTCAGCGGCGTGACCGACCCGCAGGAAAAGCGGAAACGAATCGGGAGCCGGTTTGTGGATGTCTTCCGCGCTGAGGCGGAAACCCTCAAGGGCGCCCAGTTCCTGGCGCAGGGCACGCTGTATCCCGACGTGATCGAGTCGGGCCATGGCCATGCGGGCCAGAGCGCCAACATCAAGCTTCACCACAATGTCGGTGGGCTGCCGGAAGAACTCGGCTTCGACCTGGTCGAACCGCTGCGCGATCTCTTCAAGGATGAAGTGCGGAAACTCGGCGCGGTGCTGGGACTCCCCGATCAGCTGGTCTGGCGACATCCATTCCCGGGGCCGGGCCTCGCCGTCCGCGTGCTCGGTGAAATCACGCCGGCCAAACTTGAGATCCTTCGCGAGTGTGATGAAATCTTCCTTGAGGAAATCGTCGCGGCGAATCTCTACCGACAGCTCTCTCAAGCCTTCGCGGTGCTCCTGCCCGTCCAGAGCGTGGGTGTGATGGGCGATGGGCGCACGTACGAAAGCGTCGTCGCGCTCCGCGCCGTTGAGACCCAGGACTTTATGACCGCGGACTGGGCGCACCTCCCCCACGAGCTCCTGTCCCGCGTTTCGAACCGAATCATCAATGAAGTTCGAGGCGTGAATCGCGTGGTGTACGACGTGTCATCAAAACCGCCGGCGACGATTGAATGGGAATGATGAGCGGAACGCCGCAATCGGTGCAGGTCTCACTCGCTGAACGTCAGTACGACGTGGTCATCGGCGCTGGTCTGTATGCGTCGATCGGGGATCGAATTCCCTCAGTGCTTCCTTCAGACAGCGCCTCCCGCGCTTTCGTCGTCATCGATCACAACGTCCCGACGGCGGCGGTCGAAAGCTGCATTGAATCGCTGAATGGCGCCGGCTTTCAAATCACGCGACATGTGTGTGTGGCGGCTGAGGAAGAAAAATCCGTTCAGGTCGCGACCACGTTGCTCCAATCGATTGCAGCCTCAGGCCATGAACGCCAGGACCCGATCATTTCAATCGGCGGCGGCATCATCGGCGACGTTGCGGGATTTATGGCTTCGACCTACCGCCGCGGCGTCCCGTTCATCCAGTGCCCGACCACGCTGCTCGCCATGGTGGACGCCAGCGTCGGCGGCAAGACCGCCGTCAATCTGGATGTTGATGGCGCTCTCCTCAAGAACATGGTGGGCACGTTCTGGCAGCCTCGCCTCGTGGTCGCCGACGTTGAGATGCTCCGCTCGCTTCCGGATCGTCAGCTTCGCGCAGGAGTTGCTGAGTGTTTGAAGCATGGCGTCATTGATTCCGGCGACTTGCTTGATTGGACGCTGGCCAATCTGCCGCGCGTCCATTGCCGCGATGAAGAATGCCTTGCCGACCTTGTTGCAAAGAATGTCGCCGTGAAGGCCCGCATCGTCGAAGCCGATGAGCGCGAAGAGGCCCACGACGGGCCACATCAGCGCGCGTTCCTGAATCTGGGGCATACCTTCGCGCACGCGATCGAGACGATCAGGGGCCTTTCTCCGGATGGCGACCCGGCCAATGCGCCGCTCCTGCATGGCGAGGCGGTGGCCCTCGGCTTGATCGCCGCGACGACGACGGCGTCAGCCTTGAATCTCGTGGATGCGGATCGAGTGGATTCCATTCGGGCCGCGGTCGCCCAGGCCGGTCTGCCGACAGCAATCGCGGGTCTGCCCGACTCACCCGAGATCATGGCGCGCATGAGTCACGACAAGAAAGTCGAAGGCGGCCGTCTTCGTCTGGTGCTTCCCACGAACTCCGGCGTCACGGTGACGGATCAGGTCTCAAAGGAAGCGATCGGCGCCGGCATCAACGCCATCCGCGCCGATTGACGCCGCCACTCCCCAAATTTCCCAGATTCAAAGCGTTGTGCCGGTGTCGCCCGATACACACAGGGAACGGGGTGAGTTCGCCGGCGCGATGGTCATGCGCCGATGATTCACCCTCCGACGGATCGAGCTGCGGCAAGGAGGCGCCTCGTGCGGACCATCGCGATCGTGAATCAAAAGGGCGGGTGCGGCAAAACCACCACCGCCATCAACCTTGCCGGTGTGCTGGCCCGGTTCGGCGAGCGCACGCTCCTCGTCGATCTGGACCCACAGGCACACTGCGCCGCTGGGCTCGCCATCCCCGAAGATCGAATCGATCTGCACATCGGCGACGCGATGCTGGCCCCCCAGACGCATCGAATCGACGAAACCAGGCTGCTGTGGCGCATTCGAAAGAATCTTGACCTCGCGCCAAGCTCCGTGAGACTCGCCGGGCTTGAGGCGTCCAGAGGCGGCGTCGCAGACGCTGACGATCGCGATGAGCGGCTCCGCATCGCGCTCGATCAATGGAGTGATCGCTACGACATCTGCCTCATCGACTGCCCGCCCTCGATCGGGTTGCTCACGTTCAACGCCCTTCGAGCCGCCGATGAAGTGCTGATTCCCGTCGAGACCGGATTCTTCTCCCTTCAGGGCGCCGGCCGGCAGGTCAGCACCATTCGAGCCCTGGCCAAACGATTGGGAGGCGAAACACCCTTCCGACTGCTGGTCACGATGCACGATGAGAACAGCTCACTCGGCAATGAACTACTCGCCGAGCTCCGACGCCGATTCGGCGATCGCGTGATTCCGACGACCATTCGTCTCGACGCCAAGCTCAAGGACGCCGTCTCGATGGGCCAGCCCATCATTGAATACGCCCCCAATTCCGTCGGCGCGCAGGATTATTCCGATCTGGCGTCATGGTTGCTTGGCCGGGCGGCGCCGGTTCTGGATGAACAGCATGACGCCGCGGCGCAAGGGCTGTATCGCCCCCGAACCTCCGGCGCGCCGACGATTGAGCCGAAGCCGCTTTCAGAGCTCAACCGCGACGATGACGGCATTCGCACATCGCCCGCGCCCCGTCGTGAAGAAGAGCCAAAAACCGCCCTCGACCCCATCGTGAGTCGAGCCGCCGAGCTCGCCCAACGCGCCCGCCAGTTGCTGCAACGAGGCGCCGAACTGCAGTCGCGCCTCAGTGCAGACCCCGAAGTGGCCCGCAAGATGGAGTCAGCGTCGCAGAGTGAAGCGACGACCGCGCCCGCCGTCGAGACTGCACATCCAAAGCCCGCCGCGACGGGTGCAGATTCAGGCCCGGTCGAGACTGATCGGGGCGTTCAATTCCGGCATCGCGCCGGACCAACGTCCAGCGTGGCCGTTGCGGGTGAATTCAACCGATGGTCGCCAAGCGCGACGCCGCTTCGGTATAACCCTGAAAGCGGCCTGCACGAAGGCGTTGTCGAACTTCCGCCGGGACGATGCGAATATCGAATCGTTCTGGACGGTGTGTGGATTGCAGATCCGGCGAATCCGTCGGTGTCCGTCAACCCGTTCGGCGAGACCAACAGCGTTTTCGTTGTCACGCGTGCAGAATTCGCAGAAATGGCCACGGAGGGCGCCGACTGATTGTCGTCGCGAACGAGAGATCATCACCTGACGGAGGATCCGTCCATGTCCAGCAGCGCCGACACACACGTCGAACCTGAGCTTCGAGATCCATTCGGCGCCAACCCGGACCAGGCCGAATACGACGCGATCGCCGAACTTTTCCTCGGTGATGGTCCTTCACCGGCCCCCATGCCTGCGTCATCGCAACCATCGCCTGCTCCTGAGCGACGAATCGAAGCCCTGACGCTTGGACACCTTCCAGGCGCGGCGTCCGCATGGATCGGCCAGTACGCCGGCGCTGTGGCGCGTGACGATGGCTCCCCGGTCGGCCTCGTTCGACTCGCGGAAGGCGAACTCAGTGTTGAAATCATCGGCGTGTCAGACGCGGCGCCGCGCACAGGTGATCTCGACGCCGCACTGTCAGCCATGCGAGCACGTGCCGGCACGATTCTCACCAGGATTCAAGACGACTCGTCATCGCCTGAGGCGCCCGTCGATGCCAACGTTGAATGGACGCTGCTAACCGGTGCGGACAACGCCGCGGTGGTCGGCGCCTATCAAACGCTGAAGAACTATTGCAGTAACGCGAAGGCGCCCAAACGCGTGCGGGTTTCAGTGATGGGTGCCGATGAATCGACGGCGCAGGAAGCGATTGAACAGCTTCGCCGCGCTGCGGACGCCCACCTGGATACCGAACTCGTGCGAGCCCCGGGCGTGCAACGCGTCGAACCAATTGCACGAACGACGGTGTACCGAGCGCCCTGCATTGACGATCGCGAGACCCTCATGTCGAGGATTCGAGGCGAATCGCCGCGACGGATGGCAGCAACGCCGCACCACGAGGTCGAGCGTCCTGCCGTTGCAGCGTCTCCATCACCGCAGCCAGTCTCCGATTATTCCGTGACGCCGAGCGGATTGTGGTCGCGCATTGACGGCCTCAGCTTCGTCGAGTCACGGTCTCCGTATCACACCGATGTCGAACTTGCGGCTGATGCGCAGGGCCGCCTTCACCTTCTGGCCCGGGGTGGACTGGAGTCCATGGGGTCGCTCCTCGCCGTGCAGTCTTGGGCGCATGACCATGCGTCATTGCTCTCAAGAGCAGAGCCTGCGCTGCGAACAACAAGCGAACTCGCCACGCTGCACCTCCTGACGGATCAACCGTCAAGCGTGCAGAGTCTTGTCAATTCGGGTGTTCGCGTGCATGTCCTGGCGCAGGCCGGGGCCGACGGCTTCGTGTGCCTGCCGTTGAATCACACACCGAACGGCTGACGCGCCAAATCAGACTGGTTCAAGTTCCGGTTGCGGCTTCGGCTTGGGCGCCTTGGTTGGCTGCGCCGTCGCTGTCGCAGCGACCGGCGTTCGGCGCGACAACGCGGCTTTCAGTCCATCAGACATCTGAAGCACCAGGCTGAAGAGCAGCGGGCACAGAATCAGCGTGAAGACCGTTGAGACGAGCAACCCGCCAACCACGACGGAGCCAAGCCCGCGATACAGCTCAGAACCGGCGCCGGGGAAGAGCACAAGTGGAAGCATGCCGCCAACACTCGTCAGGGCGCTCATGAAAATTGGTCGCATTCGAGCGCGAACCGCCGCTGCGATCGCTTCCAGCGGCGGCAGGGGCTCGGCGCCTTCATCATCACCCGTGAAGCCGCGCATGAAGTTCAGCGACTGGTGCACGATCAGGATCGCGTTGTTCACCACCACACCAATGAGGATCACAAATCCGAGCATCGTGAGCACATCAAGCTGCTGCGTCGCGATCAACGGATTCTTCGCCGTTGCGCTGTGAACGATGCTAAGGCCAATGAACCCGCCAACGATCGCCAGCGGCACTACGAACATAATCACGAGCGGGTACAGGAAGCTCTCGAACAGGGCGCACATCAGCAGGTACGTCACCAGCAGCGCCCACACCATGCGGGCCGTCATCAATTCAGGCGCGGCGCCGAACAGGAACACAGCGCCCGCAATGACCAGTCCCAGCAGCAATGCGCCAACCGCGCCATAGGCGAATTGGGCATCACGCCGCGTCAATGACCGAATGAGCGCAAAGGCGCCGACCGCTGCGCCGATGACCGCGATCACCGCCGCGAATACACCAACCGCGCGCTGCCACGGCGCCAACTGACCGTCGATGGACGGGCGGCCAATCAGTGAAGCGCGCACTTCATCCAGCTTGGCGGCCGTGCCTTCAAGCCGGACTCGCATGGCGCCGCCCAGCATGCCCGCTTCTTCCGTTGGCTTGATCACATGCTCGCGAATATCACGCATCACCGTTTCGAGCGCTTCGCCTTTCGGCGGCGTCACACCGATGGTGACACTCGGCAGTTCCTCAATGCGTTGAATCGATTGGGGCGCCGCGGCCGGAGAGACTTCAACCAGCGCATCGACTGGAAGAACGCTCCCCTGCGGCGTGACAATCGGAATATTTCGGATCTGCTCTTTACTGCTCAGCCGACCGCCGATCGGCAGCACGACCATGTCGATGTTCTCGCCGTTGTGGCTGTAGTCGGCGACAAATACACCATCCACGAGGCCGCGAACGACCTGACCGACACTGTCAGGGCGAAGGCCAAGCTCAAGCCCGACATCCGTCACACGAATCTGCCATTCCGGTTGCGCCAGATTGAAATTCGCGGGGTTCGGCCTGACATCGCCGTAGCCATAGCGCTGCCCGGCCAGGCCCATCATCATGCCAGCCGCCGCCGTGACTTGATCCAGATTCGGACCGGAAATCTCAATGTTGATGGAATTGCCGCCGCCAATGCCCCGGCCAAACAGGGACGCCTGACTGGCGCCGCCGAAGGCGTCAGGAATGTTGCCCATGGAATTGGTCGCCAATTGGCCGATCGGAATGACGACATCCTCATTGTTGCTCGTCGCGCCGATGAACATGCCGCCATCAAAGGAACCGATGAAGTAGTTCTCCACGGCGACGGGCTCGAATGGGTCCACCGGCTCACCGGTGAAACTGCGCCGCTGAATCGGCGGCAGCGATGCGATGTCAATCGAATCATCAACACCCGCTTCGTAATACGGTCGAATCTCAGTCTCGATCCGGTCCGCAATCAGCGACGTTTGCTCGAGCGAGTATCCAGGTGGAATCAAGAGACCGCCGAAGACGAGGTTTCGGTTGCCGGCGGGCAGGTAGTCCATCGCCGGCATCAATGAATAGGCGCCGAGCAGACTCGCCACCGTCATCAGGACGATGATCGCGGGGCGCAGCGTCCACGCGCGCCACCCGGTCATCAGCCACAACATCACGTTGCCGCCGGCGTCAACCACGCGCGCCATGAGGGGCGCCAAACCAAACAGACTCTGGAATCCGCGTTTGAAAGCGTTTTTGGCCCTTGTGTGCGCGGGGAGCCAGAGCGCGCACGCGGAGGGAATCACCGTGATCGAGATAATGAGCGAGAGCGTCACCGATGCGACAATGGCGAGCGAAATATCACGGAAGAGCTGTCCCGCTTCTTCTTCAATCGTCAGCACGGGAATGAAGACCGCGACCGTCGTCAGCGTCGCCGCGAGAATGGCGCCGAACACTTCGCGCCCGCCCCGGTACGCCGCCGTCACCGGGCCTTCACCCATACCCCGGCGCCGGTCGATGTTCTCAAGCACGACAATCGCGTTGTCCACCACCATGCCGACAGCGAATGCAAGCCCCGCCAGCGACACCACGTTGAGCGTGCGCCCAAGTCCGAGCAGCACCAGGAACGTGCCGATGATCGAAATCGGAATCGCGAGCGCAATCACGCCGGTGGCCACAAACGAACGCAGGAAGATCAGCAACACGCCAGCTGCGATGGCGCCGCCGATCCACAGGTTCTGCGTCACAAGGCTGATGGCCGAGTCGATGTACGTCGTCTCGTCATAGACCTGGCGGAGATTGATGTACGGCCCGACCTCCGGATGCAGATACGGGACAATGTCGCGCTGCACTTCCGCCAGCCGAATCTTGAGTTCAGCCATGAGGTCTTTGACGTTGGCGTCTGTCTGGCGAATGACATTCATCGCGAGCGAGTCGCCATTGACGGAGCGCACAAATCCGCGCTGCCGCGCGAATCCGAGTTCGACCTGTGCGACATCAGAAACATGCACGGGTTTGCCGTCGCGATACGCGATCACCGTTCGCAGCACATCCTCAGGCGATGTGTACTTCCCCATGACGCGCACACGGAAGTCGCGTTTCCCTTCCGGGACGGAGCCGGCGGCGATGTTGCGATTCTCGCTGCGAAGCACCGAAATCAACTCACCGTACGTGATGCCTCGCTGCGCCAGCGCGACCGGGTCAACCAGCACGCGAAGCTCGCGAGGCCGCCCGCCGAAGATATTGACCTTGGCCACACCGGGAATGCGCTCCAGAAACGGCTTGACCTCACGGTCAAACTCGTCAAGCAGCGTCGCGATCTCAAAATCCGGAAACTGCGCCTGCGCATCTGGCGGAAGCTCAATCATGATCCAGGCGAGCGCGTTTTCATCGCTGCCCTCAGTCGTCTGGATCACCGGTTCCGTCACATCTTCCGGGTAGTCCGGCACACGCCGTAGCGCATCAGAAACTTCCTGTCGCGCTCGATCGATGTCAGTGCCGAGATAAAACTCGAGCGTAATGCCGGCGCCGCTCTCACTCGTCGTCGAGCGCATGGACTTGAGGTTCTCTACGTTCTTGAGAACCTCTTCCTGCTCTTTGGTGATGCGGTCAACGATTTCTTCCGGACTGCGCCCCGGCCAGCCGGTTGTGACGTTGATGATTGGTTCATCGACGTTTGGCGAGAGCTGCACAGGGATCGCGCCCAGCCCGATCAACCCGAACATCACGAGCAGAATGACCGCCACCGCCACGCCGACTGGTTTGCTGATCGCAAGTCGAATGATGTCCATGCGTCAGCCTCCCCGGCTCGACATGGTCATCTCTGAAGCCCCGCCGCCGACGATATTCAATGGCTGCCCCGGAAAGAGTCGCTCATTGCCTTCAATCACAACGCCAACGTCAGCGGGGAGCGTCGCCGACTCCACCACGAGGCGATCGCCGTTGGCAAACAACACACGCACGCGCGCCACCGCCGCCACGCCGCCGCCATTGAAATACACAAACGCGCCGGCGTCATCGCGAAGCAGCGCGTCCTTGTGAATGGTCAGCATTTCCTGTCGGGCGCCGGTTGGGGCGAGGCCGACGATGCTCATGCCCGGGCGAAGTCGTCCAATCTCATTCTGAAGACGGACCCGCACCGGGAACAGCCTCGACAGTCGATCGGCATTCGGCACGATGGCGGACACGGGCGCCGAGAACACTTCGCCTGTGGCTCGAAGTCGAATCTGCGCATCGACGCCCTGCAATTCGAGGCGCGCCAGCAGATTCTCAGGCACGTCCAGCCATGCATCGATGACATCAAGATCAACGAACTCGACGACATCATCACCCACGCCGATCCATTGGCCGACCTCGGTCAGCTTTCGAATCACGACGCCGCCATATGGCGCCGTAATCGTCATGTCCGCCACGCGTTGTTCGGCGCGCTGCAGGGCCGCTTCGGCGGCGAGCACGTCCGCCCTGGCTTGCGCAAGCTGCGCCTCGGAGATGATCACATCCGACCGCGCGTCCAGAATTTCTTTCTCAGTCGCGGAATCACCCAGCGATTGAATGCTCTCCAAATCTCGATTCGCTCGGACGAGCTGCGCTTCGCGCGCCTCGACCACGGCGCGAGCAGCGACCAGGCGGCTTTCCGATTCTGCCACCTCGATGGTGGCATAGGTGTCGTCGAGTCGAATCAACTCAACACCCTGCTCAACATGCTGGCCTTCTTCCACATCAATGCTGGCGACCAGGCCAGATTGCTGCGACGCCAGCGTGGATCGACGAACGGCGCGCAATTCACCGGTGACTTCGCGTCGCGGCTCGATCACATCGCGGCGCGATTGATCGACAACCACGTTCGCGGGAGGTGGTCCGCCCGACGGCTGCGCGAAGGCCAATCCCGAAATAAACAACGAGAGCAAGAGAAGAATGCTGATGCGATGGTTCAATTTTCTGTTCCCGGTGCGTCGCCGGGGCGCGACGCGGTCTGACGATGAAACCGACGCCTCCGGGTACGGTTGCGAGCGCAACGATCCCCGGACAACGTTCAGTTCAGGGCGTCGGGAGGATAGGCCCCTTCACCGCTTCGTCAACCATACCTGGGAACTTACGCAGACTCTTTACGCTGCACACGAAGGTCCTCAAGCCGCATCTGACGCGTTTTGACCACATCCTCGTTGATGACGTACTCCGCCCCGGCATTGTCGAGGTCCGGCAGGTCATACATGAGCTCGATCATGATCTCGTCCAGCACTGCTCGAAGGGCGCGGGCGCCGGTCTCGCGAGCCATGGCTTTCTTCGCGATTTCCTTCAGAGCGCCATCCGTGAACGTCAGCGCGGCGCCTTCAAGGCCGAACATATGTTCGTACTGCTTCACCAGCGCGTTCTTCGGCTCCGTCAGCACCTTGACCAACGCATCCACACCCAGCGGCATCAGTGGGGTGAGCACCGGCAGACGACCGAGCAACTCGGGAATCATGCCGTACTGCAGCAGATCGTCAGGCGTGACCTGGGCGAGAATCTCACCCGTCTCCTCGGCCGAGTCCGCGTGCGAGCTCATTGAGGCGAAGCCGATCTGTCGCTTGCCGAGTCGTCGCTTGATGATCTCGGGAAGTCCAACAAACGTGCCGCCGCAGATGAACAGGATGTGCGTCGTGTCCATCTGGATGTATTGCTGTTCGGGATGCTTGCGTCCACCCTGCGGCGGAACGTTGGCCAGCGTGCCTTCCAGCATCTTCAGCAACGACTGCTGCACACCTTCGCCTGAGACGTCGCGCGTAATGGAGACGTTCTGCGTCGTGCGGCCGATCTTGTCGATCTCATCGATGTAGATGATGCCGCGCTGCGCTGATTCCAGGTCATAGTCCGCCGCCTGAAGAAGCTTCAACAGCAGGTTCTCGACGTCCTCGCCGACGTAGCCGGCTTCGGTGAGCGTGGTCGCATCGCCGATGGCGAACGGCACGTTGAGGATGCGAGCGAGCGTTCGGGCCAGCAGCGTCTTGCCGCAACCCGTCGGGCCGATCATCAGAACGTTGGACTTGTCCAACTCGACCGGTGAATTCTCGTTCTCGACCTGCGTCAATCGCTTGTAATGATTATGGACTGCCACAGACAACGTCTTCTTCGCCTGCTGCTGACCAATCACATACTGATCAAGGAATTCCTTCATCTGCCGCGGCGACGGAATCGTGCTGAACATCGGACGCCCGGAGCTGACGCGTCGCCGCTCCTGCTTAAAGATGTTCTGGCACAACTCGGTGCAGTTCGAGCAGATGTAAACGTCATTCGGACCTTCGACCATTGGGCCAACTTCACGAGACGTCTTGCCGCAGAAAGAGCACGTGGTCACGCGTCGGCCGCGAAAGCCGCCGTCGTCGCCGCCGTCTCCACCGTTGCTGCCGCCCGTGGTGATGTCGTGGTCGCCTTCATTTCGATTCTTGGACATGCGTGCCCCATTGTACGTATGCGGTGAGGCGCCCGGCGTGGGACGCGCACGTTCAACCCTGCTATCGGCTTGCGGCCACGTGTGCTGCACCGGATTTGCGCAAGCTCATGTCCACAATCCCAGCCCGAACGCTAAGGATGACCCTTCACCGGTCGCATGTCTACGTCCGTGCCGGGTTCTTCGGAGACAAGTGGAAAAACCTCTGCCGTTTGTGCCGATTTACGAGTTCTCGGGCGTTCCAGGCGCGCCAGAGTCCCCGGCTTCCGGGGCGCCTCGGGAGTTCT
>MRWG01003213.1_pt1 | contig 17200 bp, 21 predicted proteins | sample 1013341 | NCBI WGS metagenome assembly MRWG01 (sample SAMN06117577, study PRJNA244670) | biofilm metagenome | biome: Water; feature: Cathode Biofilm; material: Biofilm; isolation source: microbial consortium enriched at the cathode of a solar microbial fuel cell | place: USA: District of Columbia ... | reverse complement strand
TAACCCCCGCCTCCCGGCACAAATCATCGACGGTGGTGGCCGTGTAGCCCTTCATACGGATCACACGCAGTGCCGAATCCAGCAGCTTGCTCCGCGCATCCGGCCGTTTGGTCTTTTGAGGTTTCTCTGTCATGCGCTATTCATACCGACCAGTTGGTATGCTGTCAATCAACTTGCTTTACGACCGTGCTGCAACTCCCTGTCACCGGCTAGCAAGGATGCGCCAAATGCGCTTGAGCGAGCAGGGTTTCTGAAATTGAGGCATTGAAAAACGAAAGGGTCCCTGCCAACACCTGAATTGAGCGGACGAAGAACGCTTGGTGATCGCAACACGCCGGGATTTAAGCCCACGCCAAGCCTACCAGGGGATCGGCCTGCCGGTTTGATCGAAAAATCCACCGGTGTCTGCAGGCGTAAGACTGGTCAGCACATTGACAAGACGCTCTGCTGCAACAGCCGGTTCCTGTACGTCGAGCCCGGTTTTCGCAAAGTTCTCGGTCAAGGGTGTTTTCACCGTGCCGGGATGAAGCGCAATACAGATAGCAGCGGGATTTTTGCGTGCCAGCTCGATAGACGCCGTACGGACCAGTTGATTGAGCCCAGCCTTCGCGGCCCGGTAAGCAAACCATCCGCCCAGACCGTTGTCGCCGATCGAACCGACCCGGGCCGAAAGCGTCGCAAAGACGCTTCTGCCCTCTTTCGGGAGCAGCGGCAAAAAGTGCTTCATCAGCAGTGCCGGTCCAATGGCGTTGATCGCGTATGAACGGGCAAGGACCTCAGGATCTAGTTCGCGCAGGCTCTTCTCCGGACGGGCACTGCCCAAGGTGAGAGCTCCGGTGGCATCGAACAGCAATCGAACATCCCCCTCCTCCTCCCTAACCCTGTCGGCACAGGCCTGGATCATGCGTTCGTTGAGCAGGTCGAGAGGTGGTGACGACGTTCGATGGAGGGCGATGACCTTGTCATAGCCGCTGCCCGCTTCAAGGTGGTCTCTCATGTCAACAAATTCGGCTTCGTCATCCCCTGGCCAGGGAGGCATGGAGATACAGATGAACTGCAGAACGCTTTCACCGGTGTTGCGGTACTGGAAAGCTGTTCCAGCCGGGATATCGATTGAGACACCGGCTTCCAGGTCGACAACGCGCTGGCTGGAATCGTCGGACCTCCAGATCTGTCCATGGCCGGAAAGCACATGCCAGAACTCGTGCACGGTCCTGTGCCGTGTTGCGCGGTTGGTCTGGCCGACAGGAACAGTCGAATGAATCATGTTTCCTGTCGGCCCATCCATGATGAAACGGATATCGGCCCCCGCCGGAGATTTCGCGTCGGGCTTTTCGGGAAGCCGGGTCTGTTTCATGCCATACTCCGAATTCGGTGATCAGGCGGTCTTGTTAAAGATCTCACGACCGATCAGCATCCGCCGAATTTCGGAAGTTCCCGCACCAATCTCGTACAGCTTGGCGTCACGCAGCAAACGCCCGGTCGGATATTCGTTGATGTAGCCATTGCCACCAAGCAGCTGTATTGCATCAAGTGCCAGTTTGGTTGCATTTTCGGCAGCGTAGAGGATTGCACCAGCGGCGTCTTCGCGCGTGGTCTCGCCCCGGTCGCACGCCTTGGCAACCGCATAGACATAGGACTTGGTGGCGTTCATGGTCACATACATGTCCGCGACCTTGCCCTGAACAAGCTGGAACGTGCCGATCGGTTGGCCGAACTGCTCGCGCTCGTGGACATAGGGAATGACCACGTCCATGGCTGCCTGCATGATGCCGACGGCCCCTGCAGCCAGAACGGCGCGCTCGTAGTCCAGACCCGACATCAGTACGTTGACGCCCTTGCCAACCTGGCCGAGAACGTTTTCTTCCGGCACTTCGCAATCCTGGAACACCAGTTCACCGGTTTCGGACCCGCGCATGCCGAGCTTGTCGAGTTTCTGCGCGACGGAAAAACCTGGGAAGCTCTTCTCGACCAGAAACGCGGTAATGCCCTTCGGCCCGGCTTCCGGATCGGTCTTGGCATAGATGATCATCGTATCGGCGGACGGACCGTTGGTGATCCACATCTTGGAACCGTTGAGGACGTACCGATCGCCCTTCTTTTCCGCCTTCAGTTTCATGGAAACGACGTCTGAGCCAGCGCCCGGTTCCGACATGGCCAGCGCGCCCAGATGTTCACCGGTCACGAGCTTGTTCAGATAGCGCTTCTTCTGGTCGTCACTTCCCCAGCGGCGAAGCTGGTTGACACACAGGTTTGAATGGGCGCCATAGCTGAGGCCGATGGATGCGGACGCCCGGCTGACCTCTTCCATGGCAATGCAGTGCTCCAGGTAGCCCAGACCCGAACCGCCCCATTCTTCCTCCACTGTGATCCCGTGAAGGCCAAGGTCTCCCATTTCCGGCCAGAGCTCCCGCGGGAACCAGTCCTCGCGGTCGATCTTTTCTGCCAGTGGCGCAATCCGGTCCTGACTGTAGGACCGAACGGTGTCGCGCAGCATGTCGGCGGTTTCGCCGAGATCGAAATTGAAACCCGGAAAATCGTTACGGATCATCTTGATTACCTCCCAGAGTTCTTAAGGCCTGTCGTATCGGACAAAATCGCTCAAAACGCCGATCCGGTCGTAAAGCTGCCGGGCGCGTGTATTGTGATCATGTGTGTGCCAGTAGACTTTGCCGCTGGCAGACGGTTCTTCGGTCGCGGCCCTGTAGACCGCCTCGATCAGCTTGCGGCCGGCTCCGCCGCCACGAAGCTTCTCGCTGACATACAGATCTTCCAGATAGCAGGTGGACGAACTGGCCCAGGTGCTATCGTGAAAAAGGTAATGGACCAGTCCAACCAGCTCATTCTCCTGAACTGCCACGAACGCGCGGTGGCCTGCATCGGAATGCAGTCGCTCAAAGAGGGTTTCCGTCACTCCCGGCGCCAGATCCTGCTCGTAGAATGCAAGATAGGCCTTCCAGAGTTTGAGCCAGCCCGGCTTGTCGGTTCGTTCCAGCGGCCTGATGGTGATATCGGTCATTCTTCAGTCCTTGACGCCGGCAACGCTCATGAGCGTGAACAGCCCCGTTGCGACATGCACCTGTTCGCCGTCATCCAGTCCGTAGACATCCGCCTTGGCTATGGTCAGCGTTCGTCCCGGTTTGACGACCCGGCCACGCGCAAGAAGCACCGGCTGTTTCGCCGGATTGAGCAGGTTGATCTTGTATTCGCTGGTCAACACCCCGAAGCCGGCGGAAAACAGCGTCAGAGCTGCATAGCCTGCCGCACTGTCCGCAATAGAAGACGTCGCACCGGCATGAAAAAAGCCGTGTTGCTGTGTCAGTTCCGGAAGCATCGTCAATTCCAGATCGACCGCGCCGGGCGAGACGTGAACCATCTTCGCCCCCAGATGGGTCATGAATTTCTGCGCGGCAAAACTGGCCCGGACACGGGGTTCCCAGTTTTCGTCGCGAGGCGAAAGATCCATCACTTGTCCTCCGAGGTCGTAACGGCGCCAGACAGTTGGTCCGGGCCTGTTTCAAGCTCGACCATGCGCGCCTTTGCACCGGCCTCGACATCGTCGAGCTCGACCAGGGTCAATTCGATATCGCGCTGTTTTTCGAGAAGTTCTGCCCGGCGGGCGGCGATCCTGTCGAGGAGCAGCCGCAGCTGGCCGGTTTCACCGGGCGCACTGCCGTACATCTCGATCATTTCCTTGATTTCGTTCAGGGAAAATCCGAGACGCTTGCCACGAAGGATCAGTTTGATGCGGGTACGATCACCAGGTGTGTAAAGGCGTTGACGCCCCCGGCGCGTCGGCGACACCAGCCCCTGCGCTTCGTAGAACCGCAGGGTTCGGGTGGTAATGTCGAACTCCTGCGTCAGCTGGGTGATGGTGTAATAACGCTGCATGCCCACTCCTTGTTGGGCGCACAGTTCCGTCTTTTTACGTTAAAGTCAACACGTCAATTTTAAGGCTTATATTTCATACACTTGATCAATCAGGATTTCAGGTTATCCAAGCTCTTCTCTGGATGAAGGACATTCAGATCAACATCGCCGGAAATGCCTTTGATCGTGCCCCGGTCATGGTACTGCCAGAGCGACCAGTCTGACACATAGCCGGGGGAATGCCAGATCGACTGCGTCCAGAGACGGCGGTTCAGGCCCTTGCCTTTCAGATAGTCCAGATAGAAATCCTCCGGCACATAAAGGATGACCTGCTTGCCGCGCCCCTGCTCGACCAGAGCAACGAAATCACTGATTTCCTGCAGCACTTCCTCGGCCGGCGGACGGCGCGCGCAGTTCCCGGTGAATTCCAGATCCACCACCGGTGCCAGCATGTCGCTGTCCTGCGGCAGAACCGACAGGAAGTTTTGCGCCTGCTCGCGGCCGGATTTGCACAAACTGAAGAAATGATAGGCACCACGCGCCAGACCCGCGCCTCCTGCTCCGGCCCAGTTGCGGGCAAAGGCGCGGTCCTTGAAGTCTCCGCCCTCGGTTGCCTTCATGTAGACGAAGGCAATATCGTCCGCCGCCACCTGCGCCCAGTCGATATCACCCTGGTGGTGCGAAATATCGATGCCGCGGATCGTGTATTGGTTCCGGTCAGGCTCCCAGTTCATGAAGAAAAACGCCGCTCCGACAATCGAAATCACCCCGCCGACGGCAACGTAGAACAATGTCCGCAGGACCGCTTGCAAGAAATTCATTGCGCCACCTGTTATGACTTTCAAACGCCGTCACCCTGCCGCAAAACTGTTAAGAATCACGATAGGTAATTCGGCCAGAGCGGGGCTGCCGCCAGCTCCAGGACATTGCCGTCCGGGTCGTTGAAATAAAGGCTGGTGCCACCTGCCGGCCATACGACCTCGCTGACAATTTCCACGCCCATCTCGCCCAGGTAAGCCCGCCAGGGTTCCAGTTGGTCGGACCCAACGCGAAACGCGAAATGACTGTGCCCCGACGTATCGTGCCCGGGAACGACACCTCCCGGCGTCTCAACGTCCTCCCCGGTATGGCCGCGATGAAACACCAGAAGCGTCTGCGCGGGGCCGGCATCATAGGCAAACAGCCTTTCTCCAGCGACCATGCGCCTCAATCCCAGGATTTCGGAATAAAAGGAGTGAGCCGTCTCCATGTCGTCGACATAAACGGCGGTTTCCAGGATGCCATAGGACCTGTGTTCTTCCGCCAGAGCGTCTATTTCCCGCAGATCAGCAGTGTAGTGAAGATCGATAACAAAGAGGCTCACGAAAGCTCCTTTCCACCAACAGAAGCCCAAAAAGAGGTCCGGCTCGACCACAAAAGGTCGAACCGGACAATCTGTGTCAGACGACAGTCAGCTTGACGTCAATGTTGTTCCGGGTGGCGTTTGAATAGGGGCAAACCTGGTGTGCCTTGGCAACGAGGTCTTCAGCTACAGCCTTGTCCAGACCCGGCAGGGACACTTCCAGCGCGACCGCCAGACCGAACCCGCCTTCAGAACGCGGACCGATGCCAACCGTCGAGGTGATGGACGTATCAGCCGGGACTGCAATCTTTTCCTGCCCGCCGACGAATTTCATCGCGCCAATAAAGCAGGCTGCATATCCGGCTGCGAACAGCTCTTCCGGGTTATTGCCTTCGCCGCCTGCGCCGCCGAGTTCTTTCGGCGTCGCCAGCTTGACCTTGAAGGATCCGCTCAACGTTTCCGCCGCACCATCGCGGCCGCCGGTGGCCTTTGCCTTGGTTTCATATTTCACATCAACAGCCATCTGCAGGCTCCTTTTTCTCAAATAACAAGTCATTCAGCCATATATATCTCATACGTTTTAATCGTACACGATATAAATTACCCACATATACACACGCTTCCAATTCGTCAACAGTTGCGACCATATCGCGCGCGATTTATAAGAGGCGAATGAGCGAGACCACAAACCAGATGTCCCTGCTGGACGCGATTGGATTTTCCGCGCCGGAAGCGACTGAAAAACAAAAAAAAGACAAGCCGGCAAAAGCCGAAAAGTCTGAGAAGAAACAGCGCAAGAAGGCCGCTGCCAAGCCTGAGGCGGAAACGGCTTCCGGCGCTGAAAGCAATGACGCACGCGAAGCGGAAGTTGCCGTCGCCGAAACGCCTTCCAGCCAGGAGATAGCTGATACCGGGCAGACGCCTGACGTTTCTGCGGAAACGCAGGCTGGCGAAGATACCGGCACCGAGCAGGCCGCATCTGCATCCGCTGCCAATGACCTTGCCAGCGACCAGGACGACGACAGTCAGAAAATCCATGATGGCAGCTTGCCGCTCGACCGGCACTTGTGTTTTGCGCTGTATTCCGCCAACCACGCGATGCACGGCGTCTACAAGGCGTTGCTCAAGGAAGTCGGGCTCACCTACCCGCAGTTCCTGGCCATGACGGTGCTCTGGGAAACAAACAACGTTCCGGTCGGTGCAATCACGTCCAAGCTGCAGCTCGACACCAACACGCTGACGCCACTGTTAAAGCGGCTTGAGGCCATGGGGCATGTAACGCGCACGCGCAACATCAAGGACGAGCGCCAGGTTATCCTGAAACTGACCCGCAAGGGCCGCGCCTTGCAGAAGAAAACGGAACATTTCAGCACCTGCATCATGTCTTCGACCGGACTGAAACTGGAAGAAGTCATCGACCTTCAGGCAAAGGTCATGACGCTTCGGGACAATTTGCGTAAAGCTGGCCTGGAGTGATACCTGGCATTGATCGGCGGGCAAAATGAGTAGCCATCAAACAGGCTCCGGGAGATTGCTGAACCAGCACAAATCTCGGGGCCTTTTGCTTTGGCAATAATGGGTCTGCGTGACCTTTTGCAGCGCAGCTCAAGTCTTGGTCGACCGGCATCCGCCTCCATGGCGTCGTGTTTGTTGAATTCGACAACAAAACTTTCGACAGGAAGCAGCCATAGCCCAGGCATGGCCTGCCCGCCGAACCTTTGAACCAGGGCTATTCCACTCCGCGTCAGGTGTGTTTGCTTTTAGTGACCCACATTCACGACCTCCGCGGCATCATTTTTCCGTCAGCAATGCTTGCCGCAGTGTTCTCGTCAGGACAGCTTCCGCCTCGCCCTCATCCCAGCCGCAGTCCTGTGTCAACAGACCCCAGGCCTGCACACTGAACGACGCCCAGAGAAATTCTGAAGCCGACTTCGCTGTCCAGACGGATTGCAGCGCACCGTCGCGTTCCAGCGATCCGGTCAACACAAGCAACCATTGCCTCAGCTCCGACATCCGGTCTTCCCACGCCGCCGATGCGTCCGCATCGGTGGTTCGCAGGCGGATAAGATCCGAGGCAACCGGGTAGATTTCCTTCACGAAACCGATCCAGACGGCAACAGTAGCATTCAGCCGTTCATGCGGCTGTGGCCTGTCAAAGGCTGCAAACAGTTTCGCCCGTATGTCGAGACGTTCATCAGCCCGCCGGACGAGCGCCAGAATCAGCCCCCCACGCGAACCAAAGTGATCGTAGACGGACTGCCGGCTGATTTTTGCGGCCTTGGCGATTTCCGCCAGCGACACGTCCGCTCCCCGCTGCGAGATGAGCGTCCAGGCACTATCGAGAATTTCCGCGCGCGTGCGTTGCACCCTAGCTTGACTTGACACGTGTAAACTTTCCTGCAATTTGACACGTGTAAAGTTATGGAGAAGCCTCATGGACGTCAAGCAACAGTCAGCCCAATTCGTAACCTGGTACGGCCCGGGAACCGACGGCACCAGCCCGACGGAAAGCCAATGGACGCAGATCCTCAGCCGGGCGAACGACAAACCCGTAACCCTGATCAATTTCTTCAAGCTGAATGCCGCCGCGAAATATGCGGACGGAACGACGGGCCAGACGGGCCAGGAAGCCTTTGCCAGTTATGCGGCTGCAAGCATGCCGGCCATGGAGCGGGCTGGTGGACGGTTCCTTTATGTCGGACCGTTTCAGGGCATGTTCCTGGGGCAGGACGAGGATTGGGATCTGGTCGCTATCGGCGCCTATCCCGATTTAACCGCGTTGGTCGCACTCTATTCGGACAGCGCCTATCGCGAGGCCTTCCATCACCGCACGGCCGCGTGTCTGCGACAGAAGGTTCTGGTATGCGGTGACTGACCTTTAAACGAGGCCTGCCGATTGGAGGCTAGAACGGCAGGCCGAACCAAAGCGCTGCGATGCCGAGAAAGGCGAAGAAACCGACCACATCTGTTACCGTCGTCACGAAGACGCTCGAGGCGATCGCCGGATCGACGTTCATCTTGTCGAGCGCGATCGGGATCAAAAGGCCGGAGAGACCCGCGAACAGCAGATTGATCACGATCGCACCACCAATCACTACGCCGAGCCCCGGACTGCCAAACCACATCCAGGCAGTCACCCCGATGAGGATGGCCAGGGCAACACCGTTGAACACACTCACCAGAATTTCGCGGTTGAGAACGCGCAAAAGATTGCGTGCACCCAGTTCCTGGGTGGCAATACCACGCACGGCAACGGTCATCGTCTGGGTGCCGGCGTTGCCCCCCATGGAAGCGACGATCGGCATCAGCACCGCCAGCGCCACCATGGCCTCGATCGTGTCCTCGAACAGCGCAATCACCACCGAGGCAAGCACGGCAGTGCCAAGGTTGACGACCAGCCAGGTCAGCCGCGAGCGCGCAATGGTCATCACATTATCGGAAATCTCTTCGTCACCGACACCGGCCAGGGCACGCAGGTCTTCTTCCGCTTCTTCCTGGATGACGTCGACGATGTCATCAACCGTCAGAACACCGACCAGGCGGTCGTTCTCGTCCACAACAGCGGAGGAAACGAGGTTGTAGCGCTCAAACCGGCGGGCGACCTCTTCCTGATCTTCCGTCGCGAGCACCGCCTGGCGAGTCTCCTCCATGATGGAAGTGACCTTCTCGTCCCGCTTGGTGCGCAGGATCTTGTCCAGGTGAACGGATCCGAGCAGTTTGAACGTCGGATCGACCACGTAGATTTCGTAGAAGCTGTCCGGAAGGTCGCGGGCCTCGCGCATGTAGTCGATTGTCTGACCGATGGTCCAGAACGGGGCAACCGCAATGAATTCGGTCTGCATGCGCCGGCCGGCGCTTTCTTCCGGGTAATCCAGAGCCTTTTGCAGCTGGGCCCTGTCCGCATAAGGCAGCTCTTCCAGAATAGCAGCCTGGTCGTCCTCATCGAGGTCTTCCAGAATGTAGACCGCATCATCCGAATCGAGATCGCCCAGACCTTCGGCGATGACTTCCGTCGGCAGGTCTTCCAGAACCTGCAGACGCACTGCCTCATCGATCTCGGTCAGCGCGGTATAGTCGAAGTCCTCGCCCAGAAGCCGGATAAAGGACGCCCGATCCTCCGGATCCAGCGTCTCGAGAAGGTCACCGGTGTCGGCTTCGTGAAGATCGGCGGCAAGGTGTCTCAGGCCATCCTGATCGTTCGCCTCGATTGCCGCTTCAACAGCCGCAATGAATTCGCGATTGAGATGCTCATCCTCGTCGCGCACCGGAATGTCAGGAACGGGAGAGGCGGTGACATCAAGCTCGGATGCTTCACTCATCTGGCGCCTCCCCTCAAAACGCAACGAACTCTTCCGGCGAAAGGCACCGGACACTCCTCACCAGATCTAGCGTTTGCGGCGGCAAAGCGCCACCGGAAAAGCGAAACCGGTCCACAGACTTAACTCGGAAATGCCGCTCTGGTTCAAATGCCTGCCAACTTTCCTTGAAGCCCTTCAGCGCCTCTCGGGGCCGCTGCACCCCTTGTCCGCTGCAACGCTTCGCAAGTGATCGAGATAGTCACGGGTGTCCTGTGGCAGAATGGCCTCGTCATCGGATATGCATCGCTCGGAGGGCTTTCAGTCGCTCCGCAATGCCCTGTCTCACACCTTCACGCATGGGCGGGAAGCTGCCGATTGGTTGGCGCTGTGTCCGACGTGAGCGCGAGTGCATAGAGCAGCGCAAGCGTGACGCCATAGCGGAACGATGAATAGAGACTGCCAGCCAAGACCATGAGCAGCGTGCTGTTCGGCATTGCGGGAAGGACGTAGGTAAAAAACAGGATTGCCGAGACGGCAGTCAAGGCGACGCAGACCAGATACGCTTTCCAGGCAATCAGCGGACGAAACACCACAAGAAACAGCACGACGATCATCGCAGCACCTTCCGCGCTCGTCACGAGAAGTTTCCAGAGCCCCGGCTCGCTCAAGAGACGCGACAAGAAGCTGCCCCATAAGGCGCCACTCGGCACAGTGACAAGCCAGAAATCCTTTACGGCGTAAATTTCGGGGAAGAGCTGTATCAGCAACAGGCAGATGACGAGCGTCAGAATCATGCCGCGGATCACCCAGCGCCAATCCGGCCTTGCGATATCGGACATGTCATCCCTCCCGTGTTTTCTCAATGACGGACAACAACACGACAAAGCGTCATCAAGAGCCCTTCAGAACCGCTTCTACAGCCAGTGCGGACACTCGCCGCAAAGGCCGCATCACTCGACCTCGCACTCCGGCGGCCGCGTATCCATGGTCCAATCCTGTACAGGCAGGGCACCGAGTGAAGTCTTGAAGTTCTTCCCGTTCAGGACTCCCTTGCCCGTCAGAAGGTTGACGTCACACTGCCCGTTCGCATCCGGATCCAGCGTATCGTAGTAGGAATAGGTGTATCCGGCGACCCGGAAGACGCCGTTACGATAGGCAATGGTCAGGACCTGTTCCCAACGGTTGCGTCCGACAGCCGAATTTTCCGAATAGATTTTCAACGAACCGTGTTCGGTTGCCTCCATCCAGGGCTCCTGGCCATACATGCCGCCACGCCACACAATGTCTTTCGCATGGGCAACCTGTTTCCAGCCCTCTCCTGCGTCCGTAAAGACGTAGAGATCGGCGCCTTCTTCCGTTTCAACGAGGATTGCACGAAAGCGATTGATATCGCCGTCGACGGGAGACGTCACAGCACCGGCAATGGCGCTGGCCGGGACCATTGCCTCCTGCACTTTCTCTTGCTCTTGCGCCTGAAGCGGACCTGCCAGCAAGCTCAGGGTCATCATTGCGGCACAGGACGAAGTATTGATGGAACGGAAATTGAACACGTGCGGCTTCCTTCGATTTCGCATGAATGTGCCGGACCGGTTTTTGCCAGTAGCCCGCTGAGGCTGTTCAATGCAGAAAAGCACATCGCAACAAACCCAAAAAGCCGGTATCTGAATTTTCCCAGAGCAATCAGGTATTTTGCAGGCAATGCGGAAAAGCAAAAAGGCCGCCCGGAGGGGCAGCCTTTTGAGGAAGCATCGGTAGAAATGCTTCGAATATGGTGCGCCTCGAAAGACAAACCTTCGAGGAATGTTGCACCGTTTTAGAAGACTGGCATGAGTGCCTAAAGCCCTATGCCAATGAGTTGCGAGGGCCTCGGCCATGAGCAACTCAGCCAATTCCAAAACCCAAACTTTTGGGATTCGCCTGACAGCAGATGAACGTTCGGAACTGCAACGCCGCGCGGGCGCGATGGCTGTTGGGGCGTATATCAAAACTGTCCTGTTTGCCGATGGCGAGAAGAACCGGCATCGCGGTGCCCGTGCTCCTGTCAAAGACCACACGGCTCTGGCTCAGGTTCTCGCCTGCCTTGGATCAAGTGGTCTGGTCGAAAGCCTGGATCGACTGGCGAAGGCCGCCGAAACCGGTGTTCTGCAATGGGATGCTGATGCTCCCGCCGCTGTACGGAAAGCCTGCGAAGAAATTGTGACCATGCGCCTGCTTTTGATGCGGGCTCTTGGTTTTCAGATCGATGAGGCTGAGCTGGCGCAGTCCTTGCGACAGACCTTCGCCCAAGCCGTTGCCTGCGAGGATTGATCCCATGATCCTCAAGGGCTCTCAGCGCAGCGGTGCAAAGAACCTCGCAGATCACCTGATGAATGATCAGGATAACGATCATGTCACGCTTTTCGAGGTGCGTGGCTTTGTGGCGCGTGACCTGCACGGGGCGCTGGCCGAGGCCTATGCAATTTCCAAGGGCACAAAGTGCGAGCAGTTCCTGTTCTCACTCTCCCTCAATCCACCGCAAGAGATCGTCGCCTCCGAGCAGGATTTGAAAGATGCCGCTGACCGTGCCGAACAGGCACTCGGTCTGGACGGCCAACCGCGCGCCATTGTCTTTCACGAAAAGGAAGGCAGACGGCATGCCCATGTGGTGTGGTCGCGGATTGATGCCGCCACCATGACGGCGATCAACCTCCCCCACTTCAAGAACAGGCTGATGAGCCTCGCCCGCGAGCTGTATCTCGATCACGGCTGGGAGATGCCAGACGGCTTACGCCGTGATGGCGGAAAATCGCCCCTCAACTTCACCCTGGCCGAATGGCAGCAGGCCAAACGCCTGAAGCTCGACCCCCGCGAGATCAAACAGAGCTTTCAGGATGCGTGGAACAGGTCGGATAGCGCCAAAGCCTTCAAGCATGCCTTGGAGGATAAAGGCTACTTTCTCGCTCGTGGTGACCGGCGCGGCTTCGTCGCCATCGATATCCACGGCGAAGTCTTTTCCGTCCCGCGTATGCTGGGGATCAAGACCAAAGAGGTGAAAGCCAAGCTTGGTCATCCCTCGGCATTCGACTCCGTCGATCAAACAAAACAGATCATCGCGAACAAACTGACCAATCATATCCAGACCTATATCGGCCAGGTCGATGCCAAGCATGATCAGGACATGGCTCCACTTGCCGAAGAACGGCAACGGATGAAGCAGGCGCATCGCGCCGAACGTCTCTCCCTCAAGTCCAAACAAAGACAACGCGAGCGGGAAGAAACACGCGCGCGCAATGCCCGCATGACGAAAGGGCTACGCGGTCTCTGGGATCGCGTGTCGGGTAATCGTCTCAAGGTTCAACGTCAGAACGAAAAAGAAGCCTGGGACGCCGCCATGCGTGACCAGTGGCAACGGGACGAGCTGGTCAAAGCGCAGATGATCGAGCGTCGCAAACTCCAAGCCGACATTCAAAAGCTTCGTCGCAAGCACATCAAAGATCGCCAAATCCTCACCCGCGATATCGCTCAGGCCATGCGCATGAGCGAGCAGATTGAGCGGATGCAGGACCAGACACGGCAGCAAACCCGAAGCCGGTCTGATCTCAACCTCACCCTCTAACCACCAAGCAATCCTGGAAAGGATCGATTATGACGAAACAAGTTTCCACTCCACCCGCTGGCAACAGCTGGGTTGCTGTCGAGGAGTTCTTCGCCAGCAAAACCGGACTGTTTTTGGGCGGGGCTGTCCTCGGCCTTCTTGGTATGGCAATGGCCGGACAGGCGTCGGTCTTTGACTACTGGCTCTATCTTGAGCCACCACGATACTCACCCAATCTGGCTCTCTATCGCATCGGCTTTGCCGTCGCGCCGGGGCTGTTCGGATTTGTTCTGGGATGGTTTTTCTCACGCAATAACAGCACGGCACGCATGGTGATCACTGGCGTTCTCGTCAGCATGATGGGATACCTGATCGCCTTCGATCATGGCCCTGTGGGCTGGGGAACCGCAACCTTTGTTGCGTTCTTCTCCTTCTTTGCTGGCCTTGGCTACTGGTTCCGCGGTGTGGTCGAGCGGATCACAGAACGTCCAACCACCTTTGGCTCTGCTTGTTGGGCGACAACCCGCGAGATGATGCTGGCAGGCATCGTCACCGCTCAAGGCTTCCGTCTGGGTTTTACGTCCACAAGTGCAAACGGTCTTGAACCGCTCTCCTACGTCGATGACCGGCATATGCTCACCGTTGCGCCGAACCGCTCGGGCAAAGGCACCTGCACGATCATTCCGAACCTGCTCACGCGTGAAAGTTCCGTCGTGGTCATCGATCCCAAAGGAGAAAACTCTATGATCACAGCAGGGCACCGCAAGGAAATGGGGCAAGAGGTTTTTGTCTTTGACCCATGGGGCATCACTGGCCTTGAGACGGCATGCTTCAACCCGCTTGATTGGCTAGAGCCAGGTGACGTCGATATCGGCGAGAACTCTCTCCTGCTGGCTGATGCCATCATCATGATGGAAAGCAAGAGCGAGCCCTTCTTCGACAATTCATCCAAGGCGACACTGGACGGCCTGATCCTCTATGTCGCAACCGATCCTGCGGAAGACGGTCAGCGGAATCTCGGTCGTGTGCGCGACCTGTTGATGCTCGATGGCGACGATCTGCAAGCACTCTTCAAGCGGATGCTCAAATCACCGCATCACAAGGTGCGGGCAACGGGTGCCTCCATGTTGCAAAAAGACCCGAAGCTCCTCTCCAACATCCTTGCCTCAATGCAAGCCCAGACCGCGTTTCTGGATTCGGCACGCGTGCGGGAAAGCCTGTCGCGCTCGGACTTCAGCTTCGCTGATCTGAAGACCAAGCCGATGACCATCTATTTGGTTCTCCCATCTGACCGGCTCGAAGCCTATGGGCGGCTGTTGCGCCTGTTGATCCAACAGGCATTGACGGTCAATGCGCGGAACATCGAGCAGAAGCCCGACAAGTCAGTCCTGTTCATTCTGGACGAGATGCCTGCTCTTGGCCGGCTCTCGATGGTCGAACAGGCCTTCGGGCTCATGGCAGGGTACGGAATCCAGATCCATGGCATCGCCCAGGATCTCAGCCAGGTACGTAGGAATTACGGCGATGGCTGGGAGACCTTCGTCGCCAATGCCGGTGTGCTGCAATATTTCGGGTCAAGAGACAGCTTCACGGCTGAGTATTTCTCGAAGCTGTGTGGTGAGACCACGGTCTGGAATTTCTCGACGGCGATTGCCCGCGCATTCGGCATCACACGTGGCAAAGAAATCTCAGAGTCCGATACCACCACAACCACGGACACGGCCACCGGAACACAGCGCAAGCTCGCCTATCCGGATGAGCTGATGCGCATGCCGTCAGATCGCCAGTTGCTTCTGATCGGGAACATGAACCCGATCATGGCGAACAAGGTGCCGTGGTTTGAAGACCCCGAGCTGAAAGACCGTGGCGTCAATCTCTACGCCAAGGACAACGCCTGAGACCTCGCGAGGGGCACATGCCCCTCGTTCCCCTTTCCAATCCATCTTGGAGATGATCATGCGTCAACGCGATCACCGTGAAATCCTGAACATCGAACTCGACCTTCCCACCTTGTGCCGCGCCGCCCGCCTTGGCGGTCTGCCCATCGCACTTGATGACACCGCCATCCGTGAGACCGACGGGTCAATGGATTTAGTGCGCTTCTTTGCAAGGCGGGGCATCACCAACGCCATCCATGGCCTGTTCGATCTGCGCTATCCGCCCCGCTATCCCGACGATCTGCATGGCAAAGACAATCACACGACCATTGCAGGCCTGTTGAGAGGACCGAACACATGACTGAGCACCCGAAAAAGCCGTTCAACGACGGCGTAGCAAACAAAGCCAAAGAAGGTAGCGAAAAGGCCCAGAAGCTGGATAACATCCACGATAAAGGCGACACGGGCCATGCCCCCAAACCACCGCAATACGCGCTAGGAGGTACGAGCAATACCGCGCCTCGCGGTACAAGTGGAACCAAGGTTGGTCTCACGACACCCGAAAGCCAGAAGTCCATGCCTGACCTGATAAAAGATCATCCCGAGCAGGAAGGCTGGACGCATGGCGGGATCGTCACCATGCGGGGCTATCAGTTCTCGGTGAAGCTCTCGGACTTGCCGTCCGAACGCAATCTGGAGCATGGCAAGATCGAGCGTCTGGTGATGTATAGGGACAAAACGCCTGTTGCCAACTTCGACCGTGGCTGGAATGTCGAGCCTAAAAATGCGCGTGACAAGCAGGCCGTTGAGAAGGTGCGCGAGGTGTTTGATCCGCCTGGACGGGAGTTCAAACCCCTCATCACACAATCGCCCGAGAAGGATCAGGGGCACGAGCGGTAGACGGCTTTAGGAATATGTTCAAATAGCAGGGCGAGCCATCGTCCTGCTATTCTGCCCTATGGATCAATATAATTTCGAAAAATACCTAGACCAACAACCAAAATTAAGCGGAACCGAGTCCGAAGGACGGATGGTCAAAAACGCCTTCGACGTTGAAGAGCGTGTCGTTCTGCCCGCCAGCTATTGGCGTTACGTCGATTGGGTCGCGAATGATCAGGGAGAAGACATGGAAGCATGGATCAAGAAATGCGACATGTACCGTGAAGATAAGACCCTCTCAGAGAACCTGATGGAATGGCTGTATTGGGATATGACGGAGCGTGAAAAAAACAATCACCCGTTGCCTAACTGGCTCAAGATCATTTAAGGCCAATTGGCGCTAGCCTTTCCCAAACAAATCTCCCTGCCTGTTCAGCAGATCGTCAATCGTGATCAGATGGGCAAAATCATTGACCAGATGATTATGCTTGAGACTGATGGCCGTATGCACATCGGAACTGCTGAGGGCATCGACGGAGACTGGATTATCTCTCCGATAGCGATGCAGGCGCAAGGCTGACCGCCGATAGCCGGACAGATCGCTACGCAAGTCCTGCACGGCCTTTGAGCGTAGTGTGCGCAAGGCCATGCTTCGTGCGGGTTCTGCTTTGCTGTCAGCATCGGCGATTTCATCGCGCAGATAGCCTTTGTAGCCTGACGCCTTGGTCATCGCTTTGATGACCTTCGGACGGAGGACGGAACCGCCAAGGAAATAATACCAAGGGTGACCAGTGCCATAATCGCGGTATGAGAGTTGGGATCGCTGTTTCATCGCATCCTCCCTCACGCCAGCCGATAAACATAGTGGTCACCGCAAATGCAGGTCTCGGCATAATCATGACCAAGATCGCGAGCGATAGCCTGATAATCCAGATAGAAGGACAGCCGTTCAGGAATCTCGCCAAACAGCCCTTCATCGACAAACTGATAGGCCAAATCCTCCAGCGTCATATCGCTGTAGAGATCAATCTCGATATCATCGGGATCATCGGCCATGATGTCGAATGACGCCCCGCCTTCACCAACGGCGATGATCACTTTCAGCTTTTGCTCTTCTGTCCATGTCTCCATGGCTTCCATCATGGCAATGATGTTGCACTGGCTCGGCTCGATGGCACGGGCAAGCTTGCTGTCCAGCACAAAGCCGTTGATGAACTGAATCTCGAACTCCTCCACTGGCTGGCCATAGGCATTGACCCTGCCTGTGATGTTCGTAAGCGCCGTCTGCGGCCCACCGGGTTTCATCTTGACGGGGTGAAGTTCCACGGCAGGAGTTCGTCGATCCTGCTTTTCGGATGAC
>MRWG01001272.1_pt1 | contig 17228 bp, 13 predicted proteins | sample 1013341 | NCBI WGS metagenome assembly MRWG01 (sample SAMN06117577, study PRJNA244670) | biofilm metagenome | biome: Water; feature: Cathode Biofilm; material: Biofilm; isolation source: microbial consortium enriched at the cathode of a solar microbial fuel cell | place: USA: District of Columbia ... | reverse complement strand
ATGCAGAAGGCCGCCATCAGCTCGGCGGGGGCGTTGGTGAGGGAGGTGAGCGCGGGGGGGAGGCGCTCGGGGGTGGGGTCGATCCCGACGCAGAGGGGCGTTCCCGCGTCGTCGATCGCTCCGGCGAGGCGGTCGGCGAAGTGCTGGTCGTTGGACACGCGGGGAACTCCTAGAGTTGACGCGTGCCTGAATCACTCGACACGCCGGCCCACCTGGATCTGAAGAAGGACGTCGGCCTGACGATACGCTGGGCGGACGGGGGAGAGTCCTTTTACCCCATCGAGCATCTGCGTCGGCTCTCCCCCTCCGCGGACATGCGCGAGCTGCGCCGGGCGTTGGACGCCAACCCCCTGACCGTCCTGCCCGGGACGGGGGCGTCCGGCTCGCCGCTGGTGGCCACGGACGCGGAGCTGGTGGGCAACTACGCGATCCGGTTCACCTTCTCCGATGGGCACTCGTCGGGGATCTACACCTGGGACTACCTGCGCCGGATCGACCCGGCCAGGGGCGAGATCGAGCGGGCGCCGGGGGACGAGGGTCCTTCGCACGACAACCCGCTCGGGCTCGGCGGGCGTTGAGGTGAGCGTGGGCGAGCCGGAGAGCATCATCGACCCCCGGCGGGTGGAGCTGACCACGCCGCTGGCGCGGATCGCGGGGATCGGGGGTCGCCTGGCGTCGGACCTGGCGACGCTGGGGCTGACCAATGTCGGGCGCCTGATCGCCCACCTGCCCATGCGTCACCAGCGCGAGGAGGAAGAGGCGCCGATCGAGGCGCTCAGCGCCGGGGGCGTTGTCTCAGCCCGCGGCGAAGTCACCGCGACCCGGGTCGCCGGCTTCGGGCGCAAGACCCGGCTCGAGGCGGTGCTGCACGACGGGACGGGACGGCTCGACCTGGTCTGGTTCAACGCGACCTACATGCGTCACAAGATCAAGCCGGGGACGCGCCTGCGCGTGCAGGGGAAGGCGGGGACGTTCGGCGGGGGCCTGCAGATCGTCAACCCGAGCATCGAGATCCTCGACGACGAGGGGGAGGAGCCCGAGGCGCGGGGCGAGCGACTCCGCCCGGTCTACCCCGCGAGCGAGCGGGTGAACTCGCGCGCCATCGAGCGAGCGGTGGGCGTGGTGCTCGGGCCCGCCTGCGCCCTGCTCGAAGATCACCTGAGCGAGGCCTTCCGGCGGGAGCGTGAGCTGCCCCCGCTGGGCGAGGCGTACCGGATGATGCACGCCCCGGAGGAGGAGCGGGAGATCGACGAGGCCCGCCGGCGTCTGGCGTACGACGAGCTGCTGCTGCTGCAACTGGGCGTGGCGATGAAGCGGGAGCACCTGCGTCGGACGCTTCGGGCGCCGGCGCTGCGCTGGGATGACGCGATCGACGCGCACATCCGGGGGCGGCTGCCCTTTGAACTCACCCCCGGGCAGGACAAGGTGGTGCGGGAGATCGCCTCGGATCTGTCGCGTGAGGAGCCGACGAACCGGATGGTGCAGGGGGACGTGGGCTCGGGCAAGACGCTGGTGGCGCTCTACGCGATGCTGATGAGTGTCGCGTCGGAGCGTCAGGCGGCGCTGATGGCGCCGACGGAGATCCTCGCCGAGCAGCACTTCGCCTCGATCTCGGAGATGCTCAAGGGGTCGCGCGTGTCGCTGGCGCTGCTGACGGGCGCGACGCCGGAGCGTGAGCGGGCCTCGGTCATCGATCGGCTGGCGTCGGGGGAGCTGGATCTGGTGATCGGGACGCACGCGTTGCTGACCGAGTCGGTCGCGTTCAAGAGTCTGGGTGTCGCGATCATCGATGAGCAGCACCGCTTCGGCGTGCGTCAGCGGGCGTTGCTGCGGACCAAGGGCATGGGGGACGAGGGGCTCACGACCCCTCACGTGCTGGTGATGTCCGCCACCCCGATCCCGCGGACGCTGGCGATCACCCTGTTCGGTGACCTGGACGTCTCGACGATCGCGGGTCTTCCCCCCGGACGGAAGCCCGTGGAGACGCGCGTCCTGGAGCGTGCCCGGCGTGACGAGGTGTACGCCTTTGTGCGCACGCGGGTGGAGCGTGGGGAGCAGGCGTACGTCGTCGCCCCCGCGATCGACACGGGCCAGAGCGCCGGCGGGGCGCTCAAGGACCTGCGGGCGCTGGTAAAGGAACTCGAGGAGGGGCCGCTCGAGGGGCTTCGCATCGCCTCGCTGCACGGACGCCTGAAGCGATCGACGCGTGAGCGGATCATGGGGCGGTTCCGGGCGGGGCTGATCGATGTGCTGATCGCGACGACGGTGATCGAGGTGGGCGTGGACGTGCCCAACGCGACGGTGATGGTGGTCGAGCACGCCGAGCGGTTCGGTCTGGCGCAGCTCCACCAGCTTCGTGGGCGTGTGGGGCGTGGGAGCGCGTCGTCGGTCTGCGTGCTCATCGGGGACGCGACGACGCCCGACGGGACCAAGCGGCTCGAGGTGATGGCCCAGACGAGCGATGGGTTCCGCCTCGCGGAGCTGGACATGGAGATCCGCGGTCCCGGGGAGGTGTTCGGGGCGCGCCAGGCCGGGGCGGCGCCCTTCCGGGTCGCGGACCTGCGTCGGGACATCGAGCTGCTGGCGATGGCCCGGCGTGACGCCCGGGACTGGATCGAACGCTCCCCCACCCTCGCCCGCCCGGAGGACGCGCTGGCCCGGCGTCGCCTGCTCAAGGCGCACGGGGAGTCGCTCGGGCTCGGCGACGTGGCGTGAGCCGCGGACGCGAGGGCGCCGGTACGATCCGGGCATGAGCTTCAACGATGAACTGGTCGCCCGCTTCGAGCAGATGGCGCAGATGCTCGAGCTGACCGGGGCCAACCCCTTCCGGGTCAACGCCCTCGCGCGGGCGGCCCGGGCCATCGACGACCTGACGAGCGATCTGCACGAGATCGCCGACGACCCGAAGGCCCTGATCGCGATTCCGGGGATCGGGAAGGGGATCGCGGAGAAGATCGGGGAGTACGCGCAGACCGGGAAGATCCAGGAGCACATCGACCTGCTCGCGGAGGTTCCCCCGGGGTTGCTGCGGGTGCTGGAGGCGCCCGGGCTGGGGCCGAAGAAGGTGGCGCTGCTCTGGAAGGAACTGGGGGTGGAGGACCTGAGCGGGCTCAAGCGGGTGATCGAGGACGGGTCGATCCTGAGCCTGCCCCGGATGGGGCAGAAGACGGTGGACAACCTGCGCTCGTCGATCGAGTTCATGGAATCGAGCGGGCAGCGCCTGCACCTCGGGATCGCCATGCCGATCGCGCAGGCGATCGTGGAGCGCATGGAGTCGGTCAAGGGCGTGAAGCGGGCCGCCTTCGCGGGGTCGCTGCGCCGCGGGCGGGAGACGATCGGCGATATCGACGTGCTGGTCACGACGAGTGACGCGGAGCGCGCGCGCACGGCCTTCACCTCGATGCCCGGCGTCACGGAGGTGCTGGCCAAGGGGGAGAGCAAGTCCTCCGTGCGGCTGAGCCTCGAGGGGATCGACCACGCGCGATGGGGCGGTGACGGGGCGTCGGCGCAGGTGCAGGTGGACCTGCGGATCGTGCCCGAGGCGAGCTGGGGGGCGGCGCTGCTGTATTTTTCGGGCTCGAAGGAGCACAACGTGCGCCTGCGCGAGCGCGCCCAGAAGCAGAACCTCACGCTCAACGAGTACGGGCTCTACCCGGAGGACGGGGAGAGCGAGCCCCCGCAGAAACGTGGGGTGAAGGCGGAGGCGGGGAAGACGGAGGAGGAGATCTACTCCGCGCTCGGGCTCGCGTGGGTTCCGCCGGAGATCCGGGAGGACCGGGGGGAGCTGGATCTGGAGGAGACACCCCGTCTGATCGAGGTCGGAGACATCCGGGCCGAGCTGCACGCGCACACCACGGCGTCGGACGGGGTGATGTCGCTTGAGGAGCTGGTGGGTGAGGCCAAGAGGCGCAAGTTCCACACGATCGCGGTGACGGACCACTCCAAGAGCAGCGCCCAGGCGGGGGGGCTGGACGAGTCGCGGCTGCGGGCGCAGCGCGCGCAGATCGAGGCGTTGCGGGAGACGACCACGGGCATCGAGATCCTGTGCGGGTGCGAGGTGGACATCCTGAGCGACGGGTCGCTGGACTTCGACGACGACTTCCTCGCGGAGCTGGACGTGGTGGTGGCGTCGCCGCACGTGGCGCTGAGCCAGGAGCCCAAGAAGGCGACGGCACGGCTGCTCAAGGCGATCGAGAACCCGTACGTGCACGTGCTGGGGCACCCGACGGGGCGGCTGATCAACCGGCGCAAGGGGCTGGAGCCGGCGATGGACGAGATCATCGCGGCCGCGATCGAGCACGACGTCGCCCTGGAGATCAACGCCCACTGGATGCGGCTGGACCTGCGCGACACCCACGTGCGGGCGGCGGTCGAGGCGGGCGCCAAGATCGCGATCGACTGCGACGACCACGCGCCGGGAGACTTCGACAACCTCGTCTATGGCGTCCTGACGGGTCGGCGGGGGTGGCTGACGCCCGAGCAGTGCGTCAACACGTGGACCAAGGCGAAGCTGCACCAGTGGCTCAAATCGAAGGGGCGGGCGTGAATCCGCCGATCGGGGTTGAACCTGGGATGGCGGCGGTGGTAGACCATGCACGCGGGGTCGGGAGACACAGATGCGAATCAGGACGGACCGGGCGTTTACGCTGATCGAGCTGCTGGTGGTGATCGCGATCATTTCGATCCTGATCGCGATCGTGCTGCCCGCGATCGGGAGCGCGATGGCGTCGGCGCGGAAGGCCAAGAACCTGTCGAACCACCGGCAGCTCGGGCTGGCGCTGCGGATGTACACGGACGACAACGGCGCCCACATGCCGCACAAGATGGGTTCGGGCGTGCATCAGGAGTCCGGGCGCCCGAAGGCGCGGTGGCACTTCATGATCGGGGAGTATGTGGGCCAGCCGATCAAGCCGCGGGGGGCGGAGGAGCTGGACATGTTCCTCAACACGAACGACTTCCCGAGCCTGAGCAACGAGGTCTTCCTCGACCCGGCCCAGAACTACGAGGACATGCGGGCGGCCCAGTCGGGGGAGATCCAGGTGCTGCGCTGCGGGTCGTACGGGTACAACTACCAGTACCTGGGCAACTCGCGGAACCGGGCGGACGGGCGGGTGAGCAACTACCCGGTGCCCGAGCATCACGTGCTGCAGCCGTACCGGACGGTGGCGTTTGCGGACTCGGGGGGGAGCCAGGCGCAGCGCCAGATGACGGGAAACCGGGAGCACGCGTACACGCTGGACCCGCCGCGGCTTGATACGGAGCACAACGGCGCCGAGGAATGGGGGCACAGCACGGGGCAGGTGGTCCCGGAGCTGCGTCACGGGGGCAGGGCGATCGTGAGCTGGCTGGACGGACACGCCGACGGGTTCACGCTGGGCGAGCTGGGCTACCGGGTCGTGGACTCGGAGAACGGGTACGTCGAGGCGGACAGCGGGGACAACAGCCTGTTCAACGGGATCGGGTATGACCGGGGGGCAACAGAATAGCCAGACATTCTATGGCGCCCCCTCATATCCAGCCGCAGCGGAAGCCACGCCCCATATTCCTAGTGCAAACAGTGCCACTGCGACCAAGAACCAAAATACCATCCACAAGAAGAGACCGAGGAAGACACCCCACGCAATATTGCTCACGGGTGCGTTATTGAATCTCCGGGCGAGTTTATGGTGACGAGACAAGTCCCCATGAAGGTCACCGATCTGCTGCTGCAATCTGCCAATTCGTTGCTCAAGAGACTCGCTCTTTCTGATCAGTTCAAGGGACGCGGATAGTGCTGGATTTGCCAATGACACATTTTGAACCACGATGCCTCGCTGTGCCGCGAGATCACGAGCTTCGGATTCTGTCTCTGCCAGCAACTCGATCCTCAAGTCTCGACCTGTGTCTCTACTTGCCCCAACAATGATGTAGTGTTGCATCCGGACCCCCTATCCCGACCTTCCAATGAGATAGAGTAACGTGTGAGGCGAGCCAGTTGGCCATTGCGATGGCGCCGGGTGGCAAACCTGGTTGGCGGTCGCTTGAAGCATGCCCTAGACTCCCCCCACTGCTGCGGTCACGGCACTGACGACATCTGCTCAAGGAGAGACCCCCGGGCCCGGGATGAAGCATGGGCCGGCGGGTCGGTCATCGCATGTTCGACACACTCTCAGACGGGTTCAACGGCGTCTTCCGCAAGCTCTCGGGCAAGGGCTCGATCTCCGAGTCCAACGTCCGCGAGGCGATGGAGGAGGTCAAGACGGCGCTGCTCGAGGCGGACGTCAACTACGACGTGGTCCAGCAGTTCACCAAGGACGTGCTGGCGGACGCGGTCGGGCAGGAGGTCACCAAGAGCCTCAAGCCCGGGCAGGAGATGATCGGGATCGTCAACCGGCGCCTGATCGAGCTGCTGGGGGGCGACCCGGACGCGGGGCCCGAGGCGGCGATTGAAGCCGGGCCGGGGATCATGAAGGTCTCGCCGGGGCCGACGGTCGTGATGATGTGCGGGCTGCAGGGCTCGGGCAAGACCACGACCTGCGGCAAGCTGGCGGGGTACCTGAAGAAGCGCGGGCGTTCGGTCATGCTCGCGGCGGCGGACCTGCAGCGCCCGGCCGCGGTGGAGCAGCTCGAGACCGTCGCGCAGACGGCCAACGAGACCGTCTCGGGCGGGTCGCAGATTCACTTCTACGGCGAGCCGGACAAGTGCGCCGAGTACGGCAAGGGCGTGGGTGTCGCGGTGAGCGTGTGCCAGAACGCGCTCAAGGCCGCGAAGGAGAAGGGCGTCGATGTCCTGATCCTGGACACCGCCGGGCGGTTGCACGTCAACGACGAGCTGATGGGCGAGCTGCAGCAGGTGAACCGCTCTCTGACCCCCCACCACATCTTCCTCGTCGTTGACGCGATGACGGGTCAGGACGCGGTGAACAGCGCCAAGGCGTTCCATGAGCGGCTCGAGGTCGATGGGGTGATCCTGACGAAGCTCGACTCGGACACGCGCGGGGGCGCGGCGATCAGCGTCAAGCGCGTGACGGGGGCGCCGATCCGGTTCGTGGGGATCGGGGAGAAGATGGACGCGCTGGAAGTGTTCAACCCGCACCGGATGGCGGGGCGGATCCTGGGCATGGGGGACGTGGTCTCGCTGGTGGAGAAGGCGCAGCAGGAGGTGAGCGAGGAGGACGCGAAGGCTCTGGAAGCCAAGATGGCCAAGGGCGAGCTGACGATGGACGACTTCCTCAAGCAGCTGCGCTCGCTGCGCCGGATGGGGCCGATGAAGCAGATCATGGGGATGCTTCCGGGCGTCGGGCAGATGATGAAGGGCATGGACATCGACGAGAAGGAGCTGGATCGGACCGAGGCGATCGTGCAGTCGATGACCGGCGAGGAGCGCAGGAACCCGAAGGTGCTCAACAACTCACGGCGCCGACGCATCGCGATGGGGAGCGGCGCCGACCAGCAGAAGGTGGGACAGCTGGTCAAGCAGTTCGAGATGATCAGCAAGATGACCAAGCAGATGGCCTCGATGAGCGCGGGGGCGAAGATCAGCGCGGCCAAGCAGCTCGCCAGCGCCGGGGGCATGGGCGACATGCTCGGGGGCATGGGGGCGCTGGGCATGGGCGGGAAGGGCTCGACGAAATCCAAGAGCCGGGGCGTGAAGAAGCGCAAGCCGAAGAAGCGTCGGTAGGGCGTGGCGCCCGATCCGGGGGCGCCTGCAACGGGGTTTGCGCGCTTCCGGTAGGATCGGCTCAATCAATCGGAGGGAATGACCATGCGCACGATCACGGTGACGGCTTGCGTTCTCGCAACCTCGGCGATCGCCGGGGCGGGGTGGTACGGGTACGAGGCGAGCGAACGGGCCCGGGCGGAGGCGGAGGTGCTCTCCGCGGTGGAGGGGCTCTACGACGTCATCTCCGGCCCGGCGGGGCAGGCGCGCGACTGGGACCGGTTCCGCTCCATGTTCACCGAGGACGGGCGGATGTCGCTGTTCGCGCCCGAGCGGGCGGCGGCGGCGGACGGTTCGGGGGGAGCGCCGGCACGCCGGATCACCTGGACGCCCGAGGAATACATCGAGCGGGCCGGGCCGTACGTCATGAGCAACGGGTTCTTCGAGGAGGGGGTCTGGAACCGCGTGCAGGTGTTCGGTCGGATGGCGCACGTGTTCAGCACGTACGAGACGTACAACGAACCGGGGGGGCCGGCGGTGGCCCGCGGGATCAACAGCATCCAGTTGGTGAAGGACCCGGCGGACCCGAACGGGGCGTGGAAGGTGCTGCTGATCGTCTGGGACACGGAGAGCCCGCAGCGACCGGTCCCGGCGGAGATGCTGCCGGCGCGCGGGCGGGCGAACGTGCCGACGGACGACTGAGACAGTCCCATCGTCGGCGGCGACAAGCCGCGATCAAAAACGAACCGAGCCGCGGGCGTCTGTCCGCGGCTCGGTGTGGTTTTGGAGGGCTGGCGAGAGGCTCAGACGCCCGGGGGATCGTCGGGGTAGTCCTTGAGCTGGGTGATGGTGATGATGCCGCAGACCAGGCCGGGCACGTTGCCGAAGATGATCGTGCAGATCTCGAGGATGGCGATGAGGTTGAGGTGCTTTTTGGTGGGGTTGGGCTTGGCGTCGTCGTTGAGGGCGAGGAAGTTCTTGATCTCGAAGTAGGCCAGGGCGGCGGGGGCCGCGGCGATGGGAAGGATGACGCACCCCACGATGGCGATGATCAGAATGAGGCCGGTGATGGCGATCCAGAAGGCGCTGATGGCGTTGAAGATGCCGGAGACGAGCTGGGCGATCTTGATGAGGTTGGCCGCGGGCATGCCCGAGCCGCCGGAGGCGGGCGGGGGCGGCGCGGAGGGAGGCGGCGGGGTATCGGGTGTGTCGGTCATGGGTAGGGAATCCCTCGCAATGGTGTGCTGAACAGTTCCGCGGCTCCCCCCGGGGAGCCCTACGACTCGTCAATCGGAAGCATGTCGCTGGCCCGACCTTCGGCCCAGTCCTTGAACCGCGGCCAGAATATCTCCTCGACGAGGATCTTGATACAGGCGGCGATGGGGATGGCGATGAGCAGCCCGAAGACCCCGAAGAGCACCCCGCCGGCGACGGAGGCGAAGAGGATCATGGGCGTGGACATGCCCGTCTCCTTGCCCTGGATGAGCGGGGTCCAGACGTAATCGTCGAGGGCCTGGGCGAAGAAGTAGAAGGCGACGGGAGCGGCGACGATGTAGATCGGGTTGCCACGGATGCCCGTGTTGTTCTCCAGCCAGAGGAGGGTGACCGCCACGGGGAGGCCGATGAGGGCGAGGTAGGGGACGATGGAGAGGAGGGCGACGGCGGGGCCGAGGATGAAGGCCGCGGGAACGCCGATGATCCAGAAGCCGAGCGTGAAGACGATGGCCTGGATGAAGGCGATGGTGAGACGCCCGCGGATGAAGGCGGAGATGACCTTGTCGAACTTGGTGGCCAGATCGACGATCTGGTCGCGGTACTTGTCGGGCAGGAGCTTGCCGGTGAAGCCCTTGAAGTTGACCCAGCCGGTGCTGAAGAAGAAGAAAAAGAAGGCGGTGAGGAAGGCCATGAAGAGGAGGCTGAAGGCGGAGGCGAAAAAGCCGAGTGCGGTCTGCATCACCCCCAGGCCGGCGGTGGCGATGCGTTCGGCGTTGGACTCAGCCCAGACGTAGAGCACGTCGATGATGCGGGCCAGGCCGCCGTCCTGCTGTTCGCTGGCCCGCTCGGCGATCCAGACCCAGGCGGGGCCGGCCTCCTCGAGCCGGGCGCTGACGCGCTCGACGTCGCCCGGGTCGGCCTCGATGTACTCGATGATGGTCCCGGTGTTCTCGACGACCCGCCCGGCGAGATCCACGCCCTGGACCACGCCGTAGGTGAGACCGAGGACGGAGGGGACGATCACGAGACAGATGGTGGTCGCGATGACGGCGATGACCGCGCCGGTGCGTGTCAGGCGTGACTTCTGGGTCAGCCAGTTGATGACCGGCTCGAAGAGGTAGGCGAAGAGGATCGCGAGGAGCACGGGGACGGTGACGACGCTGACCTTCTGCCCCACCCAGAGCAGCCCGAAGAGGCCGAGGATGACCAGAACGTCTCGGACGCCCTGGATCTCCCAGAGGTGGAGACGGGCCCAGGCGCGCGTGGGGCTGGTTGCGTGGTCCTGGTTGGCCGGTTCGTTGCTCACGCGTTTCAGGCTAACGCAAGCGGGCCGGGGGCGCCGCAACGAGAGCCGCCGACCGGCGGGGCCGGTCGGCGGGGGTCAGGGGTCGGGGAGGGGGTCAGCGGTGAGGATCGGTCGCGGGCTCAGTTGGGCGAGCCGGCGGCGATGGGTCCGGAGGGGTCGGGCTCGCGGAAGGCGTCCTCGAAGTCGTAGACATCGATGAAGTCTTCGAGCCGATCGTCCTCGGTGGTGCGCATGAGCCCGGCGTCGACCATGGCGAAGATGATCTTGCCGAAGTCCTCGGTGGAGCGGATACCCCAGCGGGAGAGGACGGTGCGGGCGAGCAGGCCGTACTGCTTGATGCCGAACTCGCGAAGCCCCTCGCAGAGCTGCTCGCCGGAGACGTGGCGCGAGTCTTCCTCGTCGTCACCGGTCGGCGGGGCGTTGAGGGCCGCGTCACCATGCACGATGCGAACGGTGTGAGCCAGCCCGTCACGGATGAAGCGGTAGGACTCGGGGGAGTAGCCACCCGCGTCCTGCATGATCTGCTTGAGGTCGATTTCCTGGGACATGGAACGGCTCCCAGTGGGGTCTTCCCGCCCGGTCCGGGCGGTCGCCGGCTCCGCCCGGCGGCCCACCATTGTACGCACCGGACTATTCGCTCCGGCACTGACTCTGGATCGTGTTTCCACTCCGATTCTCTTGAGTTCGGGGCGATCGCACCACGCTGACGTGGGGATTTCCTCGGATGTGCCAGCGGAGGGGGCGGAATGCCCACGCGGAGGCCTCCCCGACGCCGATGCGGGCGTCGTTGACCAGGTGGGCGGCGGCTATCGGACCGGCGGGGGAGGGCTCGATGAAGAGACGCTCATGGGTGACCAGGTCCACCCCGGAGAGGGTCCGGTCGATCGCGAGGGCCTGGCAGATCTTCCCCGGGCCGGAGCAGAGATCGGTCGGACGGAGCTTCGACGCGGGGCGCTTCGGGCTGGCCCGGTGGGTGGCCATGATCTCCAGACCCTCGGTGGGCTCCAGGGCCCGGAGGAGGACGGCCTGGGGCTGGCCTTCCTCGGCGGCGACAACGTTCATGCAGTGGTGCATGCCGTAGGTGAAGTAGACGTACGCCGTGCCGGCGACCGCGAACATGGGCTCGGTGCGGGGGGTGCGCCGGTTCTTGTAGGAGTGGGCGCAGGCGTCCTCGGGGCCGAGGTAGGCCTCGGTCTCGACGATGGTTCCGCTCAGCCGGTCCCCCGACTCGGTGAGGCGGACGAGGCGGGCGCCGAGGAGGCGCTGGGCGAGGGTGATCGAGTCGTGGGCGTAGAAGTCGCGGTCGGCGCGCATGGGGAGAGGGTGACACGCCTTGACCCGCGGGGCAAGCCCCGCCGCGTGATCGATCGGGCTCGCGCCTTGCCCAACAGGACAGGGCGTGGCACCTTATCTGCATGGAGATTCAGCTCGATCACGTGGCGGTGTTTGTGTCGGACCTCGACCGGTCCAAGGCGTTCTACGCCGAAGTCCTCGGGCTCGAGGACGCGTATCCGGGGCGGTGGGACGGTTCCCCGACGATCATGGTGGCGCCCGGCTCACGCACGGGGGTGGCGCTTTTCCCGGCGGAGATCGCGGGCGACGGGCGGACCAACAAACGCCCGGGGGCGATCGATCATTTCGCGTTCCGCACCAGCCGGGGTGCGCAGGACGAACTCCGGTCGCGCCTGGAGCGGAATGGGATCGAGCACCGGGTCAAGGAGTTCGGGATCTGCCACTCGGTGTTCGTGCACGACCCGGACGGGGTGGAGGTCGAGGTCACGACCTACGACGGGCGGCGGTGACCGCTACGCGTACGCGTGCAGCCCCGGCAGGAGCAGGTTGACGCCGAAGTAGGTCCAGAGCATGACGATGAAGCCGAGGACGGAGAGCCAGGCGGTGATGGTGGCGCGTTTCTCGCCGCCGACCATGAAGCGGGCGTGGATGACGATGAGGTAGATGATCCAGGTCACGAGGGCCCAGGTCTCCTTGGGGTCGAAGGCCCACCAGCGGCCCCAGGAGTGGTCGGCCCACCAGGCGCCCAGCAGCGTGCCCACGCCCAGGGTCCAGAAGGCGAGCTGGAGGACAACCATCTGCGCCTTGTCGAGATCGCTCAGGAGGCGGGCACGGGAGGTCGACCCTTCCTCGTCGCCCAGGGCGCCCGCGGCGACCGCGCCCGCCTCGGACGCGAGCTGCGGGTCGGCGTTCTTGACGCGTCCGGCGTAGAAGGCGCCGAGGTAGAAGAGGCTGATGATCATGCCCAGGGTGATCAGGCCGTAGCTGGTGAGCACGGTCGTGACGTGGTACTTGAGCAGGACCGACGTGTTGAGGATGGCGGCCTCGCGCTCGATGTTGACGCCGGGGATGCCCATCTGGGTGGCGCCGGTGAGGATGAGGAAGCCCGTGCCCGCGGCGGCGGCGCCGAAGAGCCACTGGCGGCGCCAGATCATGATGCCCAGACCGACCAGGGCCGCGAAGAGGGAGATGCCCGTCATCGACTCGAACTGGTTCTGGATCGCGAAGCGTTCGGCGATCAGGCAGCGGGCCGTGAACCCGAAGGCGTGCAGGGCGATGGCGATGATCAGGGTGGCGATCCCCCCCACCACCAGCCAGCGCCGTCCGGAGCCGAAGGCGAGGATGAGCATGACGAGGCTGAGCAGGTAGACCCAGGCGCCCCAGGCGAAGGCGTTGGAGCGGTTGTAGGTCAGTTCCAGGGTGCGCCGTGAGCCGGGGTAGACCTCGGGGTGGATCGTGGGCAGGACCTCGGCGAGGGCCGCGATGGCGGCGTTGGCGCGCGGGGCGTCGAGGGCGCGCCAGGCGGCGCCCAACTCCAGGGCGGCCTCGCGGGCCGGGTGGTTGGGCTCGAGGGAGGTCAGGGGGAGCCAGGGCTTGGAGGTGGACTCGGGGGCGACGACGAGCAGGTTCGTGGCGCCGAAGAGGAAGAGTTTGTGCTGCGAGTCGAGCTTGTTGACGGCGCGACGGAAGGGGATCTCGTCGGCGTGCTCGTTGAAGGCGGCGCTGGCGTACGTCTCGACCACATCGGGTGAGAGGCGTGTGCGTTTGTTCCAGATCTGCTGGGTGTACTCGTCGCCGGGGTAGGCCATCTCCAACAACGCCCGGCGGAGCGGGAGATACTCGACGTGGATGAGGGGCTTGTCGGCGTAGTACGCCGGATCGATCACCATGTCGAGAAGCGTGAAGAGGGGATCGGGCTTGTAGGTCTCGCCCTCGGCGCCCTCCTCGGACGCGGGGATGATGTCAATGTAGTCCTTGCGTCCCGTGATCGTGCGGACGCTCTCGCGGGCGAGGGTGTCGAGGATCTTCACGCGTCCGTTGTGCCCGACGCTCAGGTCACGCAACGGGCCCAGATCGAGCGCCTCGGCGAAGGCACGCTTCTGCGCGGGCGTTCCCGCGGGCTGGTTGCTGGGCAGCGCGAAGGGGATGAGCAGGGCGGTCTCATCGGTCGCGTTGACCATGTGCGACTCGGGGTGGGCGTTGCCCTCGGGCGCGAGCTGGGCGCCGGCGGTCGGAACCAGGAGGGCCAGGGTGAGCAGCAGGATGGCGCGAAGCGTGGTCATGCGTCAGCTCCGACAGGGGTGGTGTCCTCGGCGTGCGACTCGGTCTTGCCCGGGCGCTTGGTCCCGTCGTCTCCCGAGGAGGCGTTGCGGGCGTGCTTGGCCTTGAGGCGGGCCTTCTCGCGCCGGACGAGCCAGGGCTTGACGTAGAAGGCCCAGGGGGTGCCGACGCCGATCAGGATGCCGCCGAGGGCGATGATGTGGATGCCCGGGTTGTTGCCCACGCCGAGGATGGTGAAGTTGGCGCGCGGCTTCTCGAGCTGGCCGGCGTCCACGAGCTTCTGGCTCTCGTTCCAGCCGGACTGGTCCCAGCCGGACTGGCTGAGCTTGAACTGCCTCGGGTTGAGGCCCGAGGCGAGGCGGCGGGCGGTGTTGCTCAGCCAGGAGCGGTCCTCGTCCCAGTGGTAGGGCGCGCGCAGCGGGTTGTTGAGCTTCACGACGTGGTCGTAGGACTCGAACCCGGCGTCGTTGTTCGCCGGCTCGACACGGACGACCGACTGGTAATCGCGCGGGGCGCCCCGGTGGTCGTACGCGATCATCTCGAAATCGAGCAGGCGCAAGCGGAAGTCGGGCAGGGGGAGCTGAAGGCGCCCGAAGGCGAGGCGGACCTGGCGACCGTCGGGGAGGTTGACCTCGCGCTCCGTGCCCAGTCCGGGGATGTGCATGTACCGCGTGAAGGGGAGCCAGACGACCCGCGACCACCCGGAGGGGAGCGAGACCTCCACTCCCATGAGCGCCTCGTCGTGCGTGCCGATGCGGTCGTTGCGCCGCTCGGCGACGGGCACGGGGATCGGGCGTTCGAAGCGCCGCGCGTGGTCCCAGCGGTCACCGAGGCGCAGATCGATCTTCGGGACGATGTCGGTCAGGCGTTCCCCCGGCTCGATCCGGTCGATGACGCGGACGCGTCCGCCGGGCTGGCGGATGATGGCGCGGGCCGAGTCGTCGTCGCGACCGTCGATGTAGACCTGCAGCTGTGACGCGTCGATGTACGAAAGGCGGATGCCCGGGTCGGCGTCGCGGCGCGTCGGGCGCCCGGACTCGGGATCGACGTCGGAGAGCAGGTCCTGCGAGATCTCGGGGAAGCGGTGGTAGACCCAGCGGTCATAGGTTTCCGCGGGCTTGTCCTCCGTCTCGGGGGCCTCGACCTCGATGATCGCCACGGCGCTGGTAGCGCCCTCGTACCCGGGGGTGATGATGGGGAAGGGGGGCTCGGGGAGGATGTCCTTGACGCGCACGGCGTAGCCGGTGTCGGAAACGACGTGGCGCATGCCGGGGACGACGGGGATGACCGCCTGGTAGGCGCCCCCCTCGCGCGGGACCTCGATGGCGAGGGCGTGCTGCGTGCCCGGGGCGACGGGGGCGCTCAGGTCGGCGAAGCGCTGGTCGTCCATGCCCTCGGTGTATTCGAGGCCGAGCACGCCGTTGGTGGAGATGCGGGCCGCGGGGATGTTGGGTGAGAGGTTGAAGACGAGGACGGGGGCGTCGGGGTTGGGGTTGGCGCTCGGCCCGGAATCCACGCGGGAGTAGAGTTCGAGCATGCGCGCGGGGTTGGGGGTCAGGTTCGCGGGGATGACGCCGCCCGACTCGATCGGCTGCTCGATGAAGTCCTCGCCGGCCTCGGCGTAGGAGGCGTATCCGACGACGCGGAGCTTGATGTCGGGGTCCACGAGGCCGGAGACGCCCTCGGGGACGTCGAGGCTGAGGGGGAGGCCGGGGTCGTCCTTCCAGGCGCGGTCGGCGCCGGTGATCGCCCAGAGGCTGCGTGAGGAATCGTCCACGCCGGCGTTGAGGTTGTAGTCGTTGTAGCGGGGCAGATCCTTGAGGCGGCGTTGCTCCCAGGCGGGGTGGCGTGGGACCGTGCCGGGGCGTGGCAGCCCGCCCTCGCCGAGCGTCTGCGCCACGTAGAGGACGACGTCTTCGCGGTCATAGAAAGCGACCTGGGGAGAGCCGGGGGAGTCACCGCTGGGAGAGGCGAAGAGGATGGTGTCCCCTTCCTGCTTGAATCGGCCGTAGAAGAGGCTGCCGAGGGCGATGAGCACGATCCCGGTGTGCACGGTGAGGACGCCGAGGTTTTTGAAGGTGAACTCGATGCGTCGGAAGGTCGCGACGACCATGTTGGTGACGAAGAGGAGCAGGATCAGACGCATGGGCCACCACGCGTAGAACTGCAGCTCGGTCATCTCGAGGATGGGGAGGCGCCGGATGGTCGTGGCCTCGTACGCGCTGACGAACTCGGGGAAGAGGCGCAGGCCGGTCTGCGCGATCGGGTCGTAGCGCAGCGCCGGCCAGGCGAGCTTGCTCCAGAGCAGGACCGCGCCGACGCTGAGCACCATGAACGCGATGGCGGAGACGATGAAGCGCGCCGGCCTCGATGCGCTGCGCATCGCCCGGCGCAGCGCGATAACGGGCAGCACACCCACCACCCCGATCGCCCCCACCACCGTGAGGGCGTAGATCAGATACGTCGGCGCCAGCGCCAGGAGCCCCACCGGCACGCTCGCGAGCACCGCGTAGAGCGACACCAGCGTCAGGAGCACGATCGCCATGGAGATGGAACTGAAGGCCCTGAGGACGAGGCGGAGGGGCGTGAGGACACCCCGCAGGTTCTCGTCATCCCATTGCTTGGTCTGCTGCCACTTGCGGCTCATGTCGCCTCGGGTCTGCTCGCCCCGGCAGGGGCGCAAGTGCGTTCAATGACGGCATATGGCGCGTCGGAAATCCTACGCCGCACGCCCCCTCAACGCGCCCCAAATCCGGTGTCACAGGCCAAATTCCTGATGAACAGGAACTCCGGCGCGGACGGCGCGCTCATCATCGCCTCGAGCGGATCCCCCCCGGGCGCGGGGATCGCGAGCAGGCCCGCGACCTCCCCCCCCGGCTCCAGACGGTAGTGCGACGCGTCCAGGGCGAGCGGGCGGGCGGCGTTGGTGGTGCCCATCCGGAGCAGGAGGTCCGGCGGCGTGGCGTCGCGCCGGTAGAGCAACCGCATCTCGTCGAGCACCGAGATCCGGGCGCCCGGCCCGGCCGCGTGCTCGGGTGGGAGGTTCACGATCGAGTCGGTGCCGAGGCAGACGTTGACGCCGGCGGCGAGCAGCGTGCGATAGGGGTGCGCCCCGAAGTGACGCTCGGCGCCGAAGTATGCGCTGGCGCGCGGGCAGTAGGCGACGCTCACATTCAGGTCGCGCAGCAGGTCGGCCTGTCCGTCCAGGGCGTTGACATGGGCCACGAGCAGCGGCGGGCTCAGGTCCTGCGCGTCCTGCAGGAAGGGGCGGAGGTGCTCGATCGGATGGAGCCCACGCCCGGCGTCGATGTCGTCGGTCCAGACCCCGAGCCGCTCGAGCAGCTCACGCTGCGGGCCTGAGGCGTGGGCGATGAACTCGACTTCCTCCGGGGTCTCGCTCAGGTGGGTGCTCAGGGGGAGGCCCAGCTCGTGGGCGCGAGCCGCGACCCAGCGGTAGAGGGCCAGGGCGACGGTGTTCGGGGCGTGGGGCTGGAG
>MRWG01001271.1_pt1 | contig 17233 bp, 15 predicted proteins | sample 1013341 | NCBI WGS metagenome assembly MRWG01 (sample SAMN06117577, study PRJNA244670) | biofilm metagenome | biome: Water; feature: Cathode Biofilm; material: Biofilm; isolation source: microbial consortium enriched at the cathode of a solar microbial fuel cell | place: USA: District of Columbia ... | reverse complement strand
CGGCTGCGCTGCACCGTTTCGCGCCCGGCGAGGCCCCCAGCCTGCTGGTCGTCGAGGACCAGCCGATGAACCGCAACATCCTGGCGCGCCAGCTGCGCCGCCTGGGCATCGACTGCGACCTTGCGGCGGACGGGCCGGAGGCCCTCACCCTGCTGGACCACCGCCACTACGACGTGATCGTCACCGACTGCGCCATGCCGGGCATGGACGGGTTGGAGCTGATCCGCCGCATCCGCACCGAGGAGGAGGCCGCCCGCCGCCCGCGCAGCCGCATCGTCGTGCTCACCGCCAACGCCATCAAGGGCCTGGCGGAGGACTGCCGCGAGGCCGGCGCCGACGCCTTCCTCGCCAAGCCGCTGAAGCTCGCGGCGCTCTCCGCCTTCCTGACGCAGGAGCGCCCGGATGAAGCCTCCGCCGCGCCGCGGCCCCGCGAGGACGCCCTCACCGCGCCGATCGACCGCGCCGCCCTGGCCGAGCTCATCGACCGTGACGACACGGCCTCGATCGACCGGCTGGCCCGCGACTTCTTCGCCTGCTGGCAGGAGTCCCTCGCCGACATCGTTCGGCGCTACGCCGAGGCGGATGCCGAGGGGCTCGCCGAAGCCGCCCACGCCGCCAAGGGCACCGCACGCTACGGCGCCGCCCACCGGCTGGCCACCGGCTGCGCCCGCCTGGAGGCGCTGGCGCGGGACAACCGACGGGCCGGCTGCGCCGCCGCCCTGGAAGAGCTGCAGACCGAAACCTACCGGCTGCAGACCTATCTGACCGATACGGGAGCGATTGGTTATGAAGACCGCCGAAGCGCCTAAACTCATCCTCATCGCGGATGACCAAGGCTTCATCCGCTCCCTGCTGGTGTCCATGCTGCGGGAGCTGGGCTACCGCACCCTGGACGCGCCGGACGGCCACACGGCCCTGCAGCAGCTCGCCGCGCGGCCGGATGTGGTGATCCTGGACCACCGCATGGCCAACATGACGGGCCTGGAGATCCTGCAGGAGATCCGCTGCGGGCGGACCGGGCAGCCGCGCGACCTTCCGGTGCTGCTGCTGACCGGCCACGCCGACGAGGACATCGTGCGCATCGCCGGCGAGCTGGACGTCTCGGCCTTCCTGTCGAAGCCGGTCTCCAAGATGCAGATCAAGGCGCGCCTGGACATGGTCGCGAAGACGCCCCTGTCGCTGAGGTCGCCGCAAACCTATGCCGTCGTGGACGTGAACCGGGCCGAGTACGTTCCCGCACCGCGCACCACCAGCAATGCCTGGATCCTGAAGGAGGAGATCTTTCCGCCCAAGGCGCCCTACGTCACCGCGGCGGAAATGGCGCGCCGGGCCGGCGCCGCCGTCCGCGCTGCCCAGGAAGGCGAGACCCACTACAGCCGCATCCGGCCGGGCATGATCCTGAAGGACAACCTCTACAGCAGCGGTGGGCGGCTGATCGTCGCCGCCGGGCTGGAGCTGAGCGAGGACATGGTCAAGCGCCTCGTCGGTATCTGCGAGGCCAACCCCGCCCTGCATTACCTGAACGTCGCCGAGCCGAGGAACGCCCAGACGCCCCCCTCCTGAGGCAAGAAGCTAGACAATCGGCAGCTAGACGATCGGCGCCTCACCGGCCAACTCCGAGGTCAGGCCGGATTCGTAGGCCGCCTCGGGCTCGAAGTCGTCCAGCGACTTGGCGATGACCTGGGTGCCTTCGTGACGCGCGATGTGAAACAGCGCGTCGCCTTCGTGCACCAGGGGAATGTTGCTGCGCCCGATGATCACGCCGCCGATGCTGGCGCGCACCTCCACCTCGTTCTCGCCGAACGGGTCGGAGACGACCCCCAGCACCTGGCCTTCCTTCACCGCGCTGCCCAGCGCCACGGCCGAGCGCAGCAGCCCGCTGTGCGGCGCGCGCACCCACTTGCTGGAGCGGATCACCAGGGGGCTGGTACGTTGCGTCCTGCGGCGCGAGGGCGCCAGCATCTCCAGCGCGCGCATGACCCGCACCGCGCCCTTGACCCCGGCGCGGATGCAGCCCTCGTCGAAGCGCAGAGCCTCGCCGGCCTCGTAGACGATGACCGGCACCGAGAACCCGGAGGCCGCCTCGCGCAGGCTGCCCTCGCGGAAGCCGGTGTTGATGACGAAGGGCACGCCGAAAGCCTGGGCCAGGCGCTCGCTCTCCGGGTCGTTCAGGTTGGCGCGGATCTGCGGGAAGTTGTCGCGGTGGATGGCGGCGGTGTGCAGGTCGATGCCGTGGGTGGCGTTGGTGACGATCTCGTCCAGAAAGATCCGCGCCAGGCGGCCGGCCAGGGAGCCCTGGGCCGAGCCCGGGAAGCTGCGGTTGAGGTCGCGGCGGTCCGGCAGGTAGCGCGACTGCGAGAGAAAACCGAGCACGTTCACGATGGGCACGGCGATTAAGGTACCGTGCAGGCGCTTCAGCGCCGTCAGCCGCAGCAGGCGGCGGATGACCTCGACGCCGTTGATCTCGTCGCCGTGCAGGGCCGCGCAAACGAAAAGACTGGGGCCCGGACGCCGCCCCCGCACCACATGGACCGGCATGGTGATCGGGGTATGGGTGGAGAGGTCGGTCACCGGCAGGTCGATGGTCCGCCGCTCGCCCGCCTTCACTTCGACACCGCCGATGGTGACCGGTTTCTGGCGTACCTTCCGCGGGACCTGATCCAGGGACTCGGGCTTGGTCATGCTGCTTTTCACTACTTTTGGCGGGCGGATCGCACCATGCCTCCGCAACCGTCCATCTTGCGAGTCTCGCCTTTTACAGCATCGACATCAACAAGGTTGCGATCCCGAGGAAAGAGAAGAAGCCGGCAACGTCGGTCACTGTGGTCAAAACGATAGACGACGACTGCGCCGGATCCTGGCCCAGACGCTTTAGCACGATGGGGACGACGGCTCCGGCGAACCCGGCCGCCACCATGGCCAGCACCATCGACATTGCGATCACTGCGACCAGGCCGACCGAGCCACTCCAGATATAGACGCCGATACCGCAGGTGACAGCAATGGATATCCCGTTCACAAAGCCGACCTGCACTTCCTTGGCCGTTACCCGCGCCCAGTCGCGCAGGGTGATCTCCCGCAGCGCCAAGCCGCGCATGGTGACGGCCAAAGCCTGGGCGCCCGCATTGCCCGACTGCCCGGCCACCACCGGCAGCAGGACCGCGAGCGCGGTGACCTGAGCGATGGTGTTCTCGAACAGGCCGACCACTGCGGCGGCGAGAAAGGCCGTCAGCAGATTGACCTGCAGCCAAGGCTGGCGCTTGCGCACGGCGAACATCGCCTTGGAAAGCGCCCGCTCATCCTTGCTGGCACCGACCATGGTCTGCAGGTCGTCGCTGGCGACTTCCTGCATGGCCCGGATCAGGGTTGTGTAGCGCACGACCCCGAGCAGGCGGCCGTCGAAATCCGTGACGGGAATACCGGGCTGGCGCGACCTTTCGAGCATCTCCACCACTTCGTCGCGCGGCGCCACGGCCTGCACGACGAGATTGACCGGCTCGGCGATGTCCCGCAGGTACTGACCTGGTTCGCTGATCGCGAGATCGTGGACGGCGACCCGAGCGGTCAGTCGCCGGCCATCGTCAACCAGGAAGACCGACTGCAGGCCGCGCAACTTCGACCGCCGCAGCCGCTCGAGGGCCTGCGCCACGGTCATATCGGGGCGGAAGGTGCTGATCCGCGTCTCCATCAGGCGCCCGGCGCTGTCATCGGGATAGACCATCAGCTCCTGCAGCTCATGCTGCAGGCCCGGCTCCAGGGCGGCCAGATAACGCAGCCGTTCGGCCTCGTCGAACTGGCCCAGAATGGTCAGCGCGGTGTTGGGGCTGATGGCCGTCAGAGCCGAGGCGGCCTGCGCCTCGGGCAAATTGCCCAGCAGGCCGGCCGCCACGTCGGGCGCCATGGCCTCGAACAGCGATCCGATCGCATCAACCGGTTGGTCAGTCAGCGCCTGGGCCGCTTCAGCCGGCGGCATTGCCTCCAGCTGCTTGGCGGCACCAAGGGGAAAATCACGGAGATAGGCCCGGTTCAGCTCGGCGATGGCGATATCGGCTTGTCCCGTCATGGCGCCCTCCCCTCACGGCTCTCGCCGGCCTTCGACAGGCGCGACAGGCTCGGTTCGCGTGCCGCGACCTGGATCAGGCCGGAGAGGCTGACCAGGAATGCCTGGGCCATGTGCAGGGTCACGAGATTTAGGCCCAGGCCGCCCGCCGCACCGTGATGGATGTCCAGCGCCTCGCGCAGGCTGTCGAACCTGAGGCTGCCGACCAGCCGCCGGCGCTGGACGACCGGGAGAGCCAGCTTGCTGTCCCAGGCCTCCAAAGACACCGCCGAAGCCAGGCTGGCCTGGGGTGCGATGGTGAAGGGATCGCGCTGCATGATGTCCCCGAGCGTCTGCGCATCCTCTGCCGCGAGCAGGGTGTCGAGCTCGACGCTGCCCAGCAGACGGCGCTCTTCATCAACGACGAAGACATTCGATCCCAGGCGGCTACCGAGGCCGCGCAACTGGGCCAGGCAGTGGCCGACGGTGACCTCCGGCGGGAAGGTGGCGCCCGGCGCGTCCATCCATGCCCCGACCGAGCCGGGGTCGTAGGTCAGGTATCGCGACAGGGTCGCCGCCTGGCGCCGGGGCGCGGCCCGCAATACGGCCTGCTGCGTCGGCTGCGGCAAGGCGCGCATCATCATGGCGCGCGCATAGGCAGGCGCCTGGACCAGCAGCGCCGCCGCCTTGGCGGGGTCGAGCTGCTCCAGGATCGCCGCGGCCCGCGGCGGCTGCATCCTGACCAGGACCTCCGCCACTTCCGCTTCGGCCAGGGGCGCGATGAAGGCAGCCACGTCGGCCGGTGACACATGGTCCAGGGCCCGGGCGGCGCTGGCCGGCTGATTGCGCAAGAAGGCCCGGCTGATCTCGGCCGCTCTAGTCATCGCCCTTCACCTCCGCCAGGAGGGTGGTCGGCGCCTCGTTGAATACCTTGGCCGGGATCATCACCCGCCCCCGGTCCGTCGCCAGGACGATACCGACCGGTGTCAGCTCGATGATTTCGCCCTCGACGTCGCCGATCCGGGCCATCTGCCCCGGCTCGTAATGCTGCTGCATGTAGTGGGAGCCGATGAGGTTGCTGACCAGACTGCGTGCGCCCAGGGCGAAGGCCAGCGCCATGGCGCCGGCGATGGCCGCAGCCAGAATGGCGATCAGGGCGACCAGCAAGGTGACGTCGACGCCGATCTGGTTGATGCCCAGCACCAGGGCCATGACCAGGATGGCCCCCTGAACGCCCCGCGCGAAAACCTCCGCGTGGGCCAGGCGGGCAGAGGTGATGGCCGCCGCCGTCAGATCCCGTGCCAGGGTGGAGATGATCCAGCCCGCCAGGATGATCAGGCCGCCTGCCAGCAGTGTCGGCAGGTAGGTCACCACGCGGTCAAGCCAGGCCGAGAAGGCCTCCAGGCCGAGGATCCGGGTCGCCAGCGTCACGGTGAAGAGGATGATCAGCCAGAAGGTGATGTTACCGAGAAGCTGCACGACGGCGGGCGAGAAACGCAGCGCCCTGGCTCTTTCCAGCCCCATCCGGTGGTCGAAGAAGCGGTTCGACCAGCGCAGCAGGCGCTGCACCGCAGAGCGCAGCATGCGGGCGACCAGCCAGCCCGCCAGCAGAACCAGCGCGGCCCCGAAAAGGGTGGGCAAATACTCAACGAACTGTTCCAGAAGCCGCGACGTCGCGCTGCTGACCGATTGGACCCACTGCGACACCTCATCCATGACCTGTCTCCGGCAACACAGTTACGGGAAATCCCGGTCCGTCAGGGCGGGAACTCAAAGATCCTGAATCCTGTCACAGGCGGCCGCCATCGCCTCCTGTTCTTTATCGACGCACCTCGGCCGCCGCCCCCTAGCCGCGCCCGCGGGTGCGGGTCTTATTCGGCTTGGCGTTCTTTTCCAGGAAAGCGATGATCGCCCCGGCGACGTCCTTGCCGGTGGCCTTCTCGACACCCTCCAGGCCCGGCGAGGAATTGACCTCCATGACCACCGGGCCGTGGTTGGAACGCAGCATGTCCACGCCGCAGACGTTCAGCCCCATAACCTTTGCGGCGCGAACTGCGGTCGAGCGCTCCTCCGGCGTGATTTTCACGGTCAGGGCCGTACCGCCACGATGCAGGTTGGAGCGGAAGTCCCCTTCTGCGCCCTTGCGCATCATCGAGGCCACAACCTTCTCGCCCACCACCAGGCAGCGGATGTCGGAACTGCCGGCCTCCTTGATGAATTCCTGCACCAGGATATTGGCCTTCAGACCGCCGAAGGCCTGGATCATGCTCTTCGCCGCCCCCGGCGTCTCGCCCAGCACCACGCCGATGCCCTGGGTTCCCTCCAGCAGCTTGATGATGACCGGGGCGCCGCCCAGCATCTCGACGATATCGTCGGCGCGGCTCGTCGAATGGGCGAAGACCGTCACCGGCAGGCCGATGCCCTTGCGCGCCAGCAGCTGGTGACTGCGCAGCTTGTCGCGCGAGCGGCTGATCGCCACCGATTCGTTCAAAGGATAGACGCCCATCATCTCGAACTGGCGCAGCACGGCGGTGCCGAAGAAGGTCACCGAGGCGCCGATACGCGGGATGACGGCATCGAAGCCCTCCACCTTCTCGCCGCGGTAGTACATCTCCGGCCGGTGCGAGGCGATGTGAACATAGACCCGCATGGTGTCGATAACCTCGATCTCATGGCCGCGGTTCTCGGCAGCCTCGATCAATCGCTGGTGCGAATAGAGGTTCGCATTGCGTGCCATAAGGGCGATTTTCATGCCGGCCTCGCTTTCGGTTTGAGTTTCTTGTGACCCGCCTTTCCGGGCGCCTTGGCTTTAAGCTTGCGTTTCGGCTTGCCCGAGAGTCTGGCTTTCGGCTTGCCGGACAATTTGAAGGAACCTCCGGGATCGACCACGAAGCGCCGGCGCACGGCACGGCGGCCGAGCAGCATGCGAAAGCCCATCTCGTCGCGGTTGGTCAGGGTCATCTCGATGGGCCAGGTTTCCTCGCCAAGCTTGATTTGGGTCTCGATGACATAGCGCCGTTCGCGCTCCCCGTTCGACGATGTCACGGTTCTTTCATCCGCCACCCTGGCCTCGCAGTCGACGACCGGCGTGCCGTGCCGCTGGACCGGATGCAGGGAAAAGCTGACGTAGCGCTCGCCGCCGCGCTCAAAAGGACGGATTTCAAAGGCGTGAATGGCCGAGGTGCGGGCGCCGGTGTCGATCTTCGCCTTGATCCTGTCGACGCCCAGATCCGGCAGGCCGACCCATTCGCGCCAACCGATGATTGCTTTCGGCCGCTTTACGCGCTTCACGACACCACCCCGAAGGATGGCCGGCGCCCCCCCCGGTAAAGCTCCAGCTCGACACTCTCCCCGGCGTTCAAAGCAGGTCCTGACTCAATTCAATTTTCCCCAGCAGCACCCAGACGAAGCTTCGTTGCTTCACCCCCAGGATAAGCATTGTTGACGGCGCCATGTCAAAAAGCCATTCGCGGCGGCCGGCCGGCATGGCGAGAATCCTGTGCAAAAAGAAAGGCCCGGCGCTAAACGCCGGGCCCCATGAGAGCTGTGTTACAGCCATTGCTAATTCAGTGGCGCAGCACCTTCCAGCCTTCGGCGGTCTTCACCCAGATGCCGGCCTGCCACAGCGTTTCTGTGCCGTTGTCGACCGACATGGCGAACTGCAGCGGTGCATTCCCCTCAGCGTCCTGCACCTGGAAGGCGCGGCCACCCAGCACCGGCGACACGGTCAACGCGCCGGGGTCGACAATCTCCGAAGGCGCGCCGAACAGATAGTCGGTCATCTGGCTCAGCATCTCCGGCGCCTGGGGATCGTCCAGCGTGAAATCGTGGAACATCGGTTGCAGATAGGCGAGATAGCCTTCTTTGTCCTTGTTGCGCGCGGTCGCGACGAGGGCGGCGACCGCCTCCAGCAGGCCCGCGTCGTCGCTCGGCTCGACCGCGAGATAGCTGTAGGCCGGCAGGCCGCTCATGGCGAAGGTCGTGCTGTCGCTGCCCGGCGCGTCCAGGGCGACCGTTCCCAGCACGTTGTCGTTCTCGCCCGGGTCCTTCGGCATCTCGCCCCAGCAGCCCTTGAAGACCTCCGCCTTGGCCGTGGGCGCGCCGCCGTCCTTGGCGGCCAGTTCGATGGTCAGGGTGTTCTCCCCTTCCAGCAGCAGGTTCGGCGGCACGAAGTTCGCCATGTTGCTGCTGTTCTCGCGCAGCAGGGTGACCTCGTTGACGCGGATCGTCAGCTTGCCCTGGTCGCTGCCCCTGTAGGCGACGGCGATGATCTCTTTGCAGCTCTGGGCGGAAGCGGGAGCGGTCATGGACAAGGCTCCTAAGGTGCCGATGGCGCTCAAGGCGATATAGAGGGGTCGAAGTTTCTTCAGCATGAGAACAGTCTCCTCATGTGCCGCCGCGCCGGACGCGGCGGCGGGACAATGGGTTCGGGGTCGAAAAGAACGGCGCGGCTAGTTCGCGACCGGTATTTCACGTTCGCCGACGCGCACCATGCCGCCGTCGATGGTCACCGGCGTTTCGGCCTCAGCGACAAGGTTCATCTTGCCGATGGCGGTCAGCTGCAGACGCGTGGACCAGCGCTCGCCATCGAAGATCAGCGCCTTGCGGGGCTTGAGGAACAGCAGCGTCGAGAAGGTGCCGCTGCCGCCGCTCTTCTCCCAGGTCACAACCACCTGCACATCGTTCCCGGTAGTGCCGATGAAGCGGTAGCTGAACCAGCAGCCCTCCGGGCAGTCCTCCTTGGGCTGCTGCGCGGCGGAGAAGGTCTCGACCAGGTCGATGCTGGCGCCGATGCGCCCCTCATCGTCGAGCGATACCTCGAAGCTGTCGCCGCAGCAGAACTGGTTGGCGCCCTGGGCGGCCACCAGGTCGACGGCAGTCACCACCGCCCGCCCGTCGGAGGGCAGGCCGGCCAGGGCCTTGACGATCAGCGGATGGATCGCCCTGCCCTCGTAGACGAAGGCGTCGCGCAGACAGGCCCGCGGCTTGCCGCAGCTCTCCTCGAACTGACGGACGATGCTCCCGTTGTCCGCGTTCTGGTCCTGGGCCCCGGCGCCCTGCGGGCCGCCAAGGCACAGCAAAACCGCCAGGGCACACCCCAGCGCCCCCAGAAGGGGCGCCCTCTGCGCTGCTTCTCTCATTCGCGTATCCACCCCGAAAAGCGTGTTGCTGTCCTTTAGTCGGCCCCGGGGCTTGCCGGGTTCAAAGATCTTTTCTGCTTGAAAGTCAACAGGACCGCTCATCCGGTCACGACCAGAACGGCGGTGCCGCCCAGGTAGATCAGCAGGATCAGCAGGCTCTCGAAGCCGATGTTGGCAAAGCCGTACTTCTCCCGCCGCAGCAGGCCGAGCAGCAGCACAGCCGTCAGCATGATGGTGAGCGCGATGACGAAGGCCGGCTGCTGCGAGGTGGCGTGGTAGATGGAGCCGTCGCGGTAGGCGATGTCGGAGGCCGCCACCAGGATCACGTCGAAGGTGTTGCCGCCGATGATACCGCCGACCGCCAGCGTCAGGGCGCCGCGGCGCACCGCGGCCAGGGTGGTCACCAGCTCAGGCAGCGAGGTGGAGACCGCGGTCAGCAGGGTGCCGACGATGGTCTCGGAGAGGCCGGTCTTGCCGGCGATGGCGATGCCCGCCTGGCCCAGGGCGTAGCCGGCGAAACCGACGATGACGAACAACAGGGCGAAGCGTGCCAGCAGGAGATAGAGTGTTGCACCGCCCTGCGGCTCCTCCGGCACGTCGGTCCGCGTCTCCTCCGTCTGCTTCGGCCCCCACAGCGGCTCCCTGTAGGTCTGGGAGGCCAGCCGCATGCCGAAAACGTAGGCGATGAGAATGACGAAGCTGGCGGGATGACAGCCGAGCAGCGTTACCGGCGGCGTCAGCCCGGCGACCAGGGGGATGCTCAAGAGGCCGATCAGCAGCGCCCCCTGGGTCAGGTTGGTCACCGAGGCCGCGGCGTGCTCCAGGTTGGCGCGGCGGTAGGTGATGTCGGCCACCGCCAGAAAGGCGGTCTGCACGGCGATGCCGCCGACGGCGTTGCTGAGCGCCAGGTCGGGAAAGCCCTGCCACGCGGTGGAGACCGAGGTGATGAAGCCGGAGAGAGAGGTGCTGGCGCCCAGCAGCAGCCCGCCGGTGATCGCCTCGCCCAGGCCGGTCCGGTCGGCCAGGCGGTCGGCGACCTGCGCCATGACGGTGCCGGCGGCGGCGATGACCAGAACGGTCACGCCGAAGACCGCGAAGGCGGCCCAGAGCGGTTGCGCCAAGAGATCCATCAGTTGCTCCCTGCCTCCCCACATAGAACGGCGCGCGCGCCACCGCAAGCCGGGTCCCGGGAATTCCCGGCCGGCTCAGCCCTGCATCACGGCGATGCTCCTGCGGAAACGGAAGGCGGCGAAGGCGAAGAACAGCCCGGCGATGGCCGTCACCAGGGCGAACTGGGGCCAGACCACCGACAGCCCGGCGTCGCGGAAGAGGATCGCCTGGGCAAAGCTCACGAAGTGCGTCGAGGGCACGGCCTGCATCAGGGTCTGCAGCCACTCCGGCTGACTCTCGGTCGGAGTCTGGCCGCCGGACAGCAGGTTCATGGGCAGCGCCACCAGCATGAACAGCAGGCCGAACTGCGGCATGGAGCGCGCGACGGTGGCGAGGAAGATGCCCAGCGCGGTGGCGAAGAAGAGATAGAGGATCAGCCCGACGAAGAACAGGCTGCGCGAGCCCGCCACCGGCACCTGCAGCAGCGTTTCCACCACCAGCAGCAGGCAGAGCGCGACGGCGACCAGGATGACCAGCCCGTTGGCCCAGACCTTGGCCATCATGATCTCGAAGGGCGTCAGCGGCATGACCAGCAGGTGTTCGATGGTGCCGTGCTCGCGCTCGCGGATCAGCGCGGCGCCGGTCAGCACGATGGACAGCATGGTCACGTTGTTGATCACCTGCATGACGCTGGTGAACCACGAGCTTTCGATGTTGGGGTTGAAGGCGTAGCGCGCCTGCAACTCGACCGCGGTCTGGACCTGTGCACCGCCGCGCAGGAAGGTCCGGACCTCCTGGGAAATAATCGACTGGATGTAGCCGTCGCCGATGCCCGCCTGCATCATCGCCGTGGCGTCGATGTTCACCTGCAGCGCCGCATCGCGCCCGGCCAGCACATCGGCCTCGAAGTCCGGCGGGATCACGACGACAAAAGTGTAGACGCCGAAATCCATGCCCGGATCGATCTCGGCGAAGCTGATCATCTGCGGCTCCTGGAAGAAGGGCGGCAGGAAGGCTCCGCGGATCCGCCCCGACAGCTGCGAGCGGTCCTCGTCGACGATGGCGATGGCGGCGTTGCGCAGGTCGTGGCTCATGCCGGTAGCGGCGGTATAGATCGACAGCGAAAAGGCCCAGACCACGAGGGCCAGCAGCACCGCGTCGCGGCGCAGGCTGAACAGCTCCTTGACACCCAGGTGGTAGATGTTGCCGAGGCTGCCCATGATCAACGCTCCTGCTTCTTCAGGAGCAGCAGGCTGGTTACCGTCAGCACCGGAAAGTACAGGGCCAACGCCAGGAAGCTGTCGCGCAGCTCGGCAAAGCCCAGTGCCTTGGTGAAGACGCCGACGCAGATGGTCATGTAGTAGCCGGTCGGAAAGGCATTGCCGAAGACCGCCGCGCCGCCTTCCAGCGAGGACACCGGCTGCATCATGCCGGAGAACAGCACCGACGGCACCATGGTGAAGATGGCGGTGCCGAACAGCGCCGCGACCTGCGTGCGCGTGAAGGACGAGATGAGCAGGCCGACACCGGTGGTGGCGATCACGAAGAGCAAAGCGCCGAAGCTCAGCGCCAGGAAGCTACCCTTGACCGGCACGTCGAAGAGGAAGACGGCCAGCGCCGTCATCACCAGGAAGTTCACCAGGCCGACGAGAACATATGGCAGCTGCTTGCCGAGCAGGAACTCCAGGCGGCTCACCGGCGTCACGTAGAGATTGATGATCGAGCCCAGCTCCTTTTCCCGCACCACGCCCAGCGCCATGAGAATGGCGGGAATGAAGACCAGCATAAGCACAAGATTCGCCGGCACCATGGCGTTGACGCTTTCGAAGTTCTGATTGTAGCGGTAACGCGACTCGATCTCCGCCGGCGGCTCCGGCAGGGCCAGGTCCGGCATTTGCCGGCCCAGGTCGGCGAGGTAGCCGCGGTGCAGCCCTTCCAGGTAGCCGCGCACGGTCTCGGCCCGGAACGGCATGGCGCCGTCGATCCAGCCCGCGACCTGCGGCTGGCGCCCCTGCAGCAGGCCCTTGCCGAAGTTCGGCGGAATCTCGATCGCCAGGGTGACCTCGCCCGACTTCAGGCGCCGGTCCATTTCCTCGTAGCTGTTGATCTGCGGACGCTCCTCGAAATAGCGCGAGCCGGTGAAGTTTTCGAGGTAGCGCCGGCTCTCCGGCGTCTTGTCGCGGTCGAAGGCGGCGTAGGTCAGGTTCTCCACGTCGAAGGTGATCCCGTAGCCGAAGACCAGCAGCAGAAAGGCGTTGCCGGCCAGCGCGAAGGCGAGGCGGATCGGGTCGCGCAGCAGCTCGCGGCCCTCGCGCAGGCTGTAGGCCAGCAGCCGGCGCAGACTGAAGCCGAAGATGGCGCGCCGCGCGCCCGTGTTGTTCTGGCGCACCAGCGGCGCCTCGGCCGCTTCCTCCGGCGCCGCCGTCCCCTCCCCGGTCACCTCTTCCAGGTAAGCGATAAAGGCCTCTTCCAGGGTCTCGACCCCGCGCGCGGCGACCAGGGCCGCGGGGGCGTCGCTGGCCAGCACCTTGCCCGCGTGCATCAGGGAAATGCGGTCGCAGCGCACGGCCTCGGTCATGAAGTGGGTCGAGATGAAGATCGTGACCCCCTGGTTGCGCGACAGGTCGATCAGCAGCTCCCAGAAGGCGTCGCGGGCCAGCGGGTCGACGCCTGAGGTCGGCTCGTCGAGGATCAGGACCTCCGGCTCATGGATCACCGCCACGGCCAGCGACAGCCGCTGGCGCACGCCCAGCGGCAGGTCGCCGGAGAGGGCCTCGGCGCAGTGCGCCAGGTCGAAGCGCGCCATCAGCTCCTCGACGCGCGGCGCGACGCGCTCGGCCGGCAGGTGAAACAGGCGGGCGTGCAGCAGCAGGTTCTGCTCCACCGATAGCTCGCTGTAGAGCGAGAAGGACTGCGACATATAGCCGACCCGTTTGCGCGAGGCGATGTCGTGGGAACGGGTCTTCTCGCCGAACAGCCAGGCCTCGCCCTCGCTGGGCGGCAACAGGCCGGTCAGCATCTTCATGGTCGTGGTCTTGCCGCAGCCGTTGGAGCCGAGGAAACCGAAGATCTCCCCGCGCTCGATCTGGAAACTGACGTCGTCGACGGCGGTGAAATCGCCGAAACGCCGGGTCAGGCCCTCGGCGACGATGGCCGGCGCGCCGTCGTGGCGGCGCCGCGGCGGGATTTCCAGCCTGTGGTGGCCGCGGCGCCTTTCCTCCGGCAGCAGGGCGATGTAGGCCTCCTCCAGGGTCCCGGCCCCCTGGGCCTGCCTGATCTCCGCCGGGCTGCCGGTCGCCAGCACCTTGCCGTCGTTGATCACCACCAGGTTGTCGAAGGCCTCGGCCTCGTTCATGTAGGCGGTGGCGACCAGCACCGCCATGCCCGGGTGCTCGCCGCGAATGCGCTCGATCAGTTCCCAGAACTGGCGGCGCGACAGCGGGTCGACGCCGGTGGTCGGCTCGTCGAGGATCAGCAGATCCGGATCGTGGATCAGCGCGCAGCAAAGGCCGAGCTTCTGCTTCATGCCGCCGGAAAGCTTGCCGGCGCGGCGGTCGGGAAAGGGATCCAGCCCGGTGCTCTTCAGCAGCGAACCGATGCGCCGGCGCCGTTCCTTGGCGCCCTGGCCGAAAAGGCGGCCGAAGAACTGCAGGTTCTCGGCCACCGTGAGGTCCATGTAGAGATTCTTGCCCAGCCCCTGGGGCATGTAGGCGATGCGCGGCTGCGTCGCCTCGCGGTGGCGGCGCGCGGCCATGTCGCCGCCCAGCACCTCGACGCGGCCCTCCTGGATCTTGCGGGCCCCGGCGATGAGCGCCAGCAGGGTCGACTTGCCGACGCCGTCGGGGCCAATGAAACCGGTCATACCGCCGGCCGGCAGCTCCAGCGATACCGCCTGCAGCGCCGCCGTCTCGCCATAGCGATGGGAGACGGCCTCCAGCCTCGCAGCCAGCACCTCCGTCCCCGCCACCGCCTGGGTCATTGCCCGGCGACCGGCGGCAGGTTGACGGCGAAACGCTCCGGCCAGGTGTTGCCGCCGCCGAGCATGACGTAGGCCTCGCCGGGCAGACCGCTGCGCACCTTCTCGATGTGCTCGCGCAGCAGCTCCGGTGCGATCTTGACCTTGATGCGGAACATCAGCTTCTCGCGCTCGCTGCGGGTCTCCACCTCGCGTGGCGTGAACTGGGCCTCGGCGGAGATGAAGGAGACCTGCGCCGGAATGACATACTGCGGCACGGCATCCAGGATGATGCGCGCCTCGCTGCCCACCAGCAGGCGCCCGATCTGCGCCGTCGGCAGGAAGATCGTCATGTAGACGTCGGTCAGGTCCAGCAGGGTGATGACGCGCCCGCCGCTGGCCAGCACCTCGCCCGGCTCCGCCAGGCGGTACTGCACCCGCCCGTCGCGCGGCGCGGTAAGAGTCGAATCGTCGATCTGGGTCTGGATGAGCTCGGCCTGCGCCTCGGCCGCCTCGACGGCGCGCTGGGTGCTGGCCAGGCGCGCCCGGGCTGCCTCCAGCGCCGCCTTGGCGGTATCGCGGTCGGTGCGCCGCTGGTCGGCGAGCTGCTTTGAGATATGCCCCTTGGCGACCAGCGTTTCCGCGCGAACCAGCTCCTCCGCGGCGTACTTCAGCTCGCTTTGCCGCTGCAAGATCTGGGCACGCGCCTCGATCACGTTCTCCTGGGCCTGGGCGATGCTGGCGCGGGCGGCGGCCAGGGAGGCGCGCAGCTCGGCCGTGTCCATGCGGGCCAGAACCTGCCCCTCCGCGACCATGTCGCCCTCGTACACTACCACCTCGGCCACGCGTCCGGCATACCTGGTGGCGACCTGGATCTCCTCGGCCTCGATGCGGCCGTTGCCGCTGGCGATGTAGTCGGGAAGCTGGTCATGGTTGTCGCGCCACCAGAGATAACCGGCGGCGCCGGCCACGAGCGCGACAAGAACCAGGACAAGGAGAAAACGCTTACTCATTCGGGACCCTTCCGACCGGCAAGGCAGGGCTGCCGGCGACACCACAGCAAGAAGCCCGGACCCCGAAACCGCAGATCAGGGAAGCCCGTTGGCCGCGCACCCGTTGTGGCGAAACTACAATGACTTGCAGGCCGCCGCAATGCGGCGCGCCGCAGCGCAGCATTGCGTTCCCGACAGAGGGCGGAGCTTTGCGCGGGGCGGCCTTTTGCCACACTGCCGCGATGCCGGCTCAGGGCAGGATGTCGCCCTTGTGGTCGATGATGAAGTGGTGCAGCACATCGGCCGCGCGGGTCAGCGGGCGGTCGCTGCGGTAGATGAGGAACCACTGGCGCCCCAGCGGCAGACCCTCGGCCTGCAGCAGCGCCAGCTTGCCCTCCGCCACCTCGCTGTAACAGGTGTGCGCCGAGATGATGGCGATGCCGAGCCCGGCCATGACCGCCTGCTTGATGGTCTCGTTGGTGCCCATCTCGACCATGTTGAAGGTCCGCCCGCCGCCGATGCGGTCGAGGAAACGGGTCATCAGCAGGCGCGTACCGGAGCCCTCCTCGCGGGCCAGGAAGGTCTCGCCCAGCAGGTCCTCCGGCAGGATGTCCGGATCGCCCACCAGGCGGTGATCTGGCGCGGCCACCAGCACGTGGGGATGGTCGCCCAGGACCTCGCGCTCGACCGCCACATGGGCCGGCGGGCGGCCCATGATCAGCAGGTCGTATTCACGCCGCTCCAGGCCCTTGATGATCTCCGTGCGGTTGCCGATCGCCAGTTGGACGCGGATTTCCGGGTGCAACTGGCGGAATCGGGCGACGATGCTGGGGGCGAAGTACTTGCCGGTGCTGACCACGCCCAGGGTCACCGAGCCGGTGGCCCCGGACTTCAGGGCATCGATGCGCTGGCCGCAACGCTCGATCACCTTTTCGATCTCGTCGGCGGCCTCCAGCAGCTCGCGGCCCACCTCGGTCGGTTCCGGCCCCTCGGCGTTGCGGCCGTAGATCGGCTGGCCGACGACTTTTTCCAATGATTTCAGATGCGTAGTCACCGCCGGCGGAGTCACGAAGAGGTCTGCCGCGGCCTGGGTGACCGAGCCGGTGCGGATCGTCGCGGCGAAGGCGCGGAGCTGCTTCAGGGAGAGGCTGCGGAAGTCGACCAAAGTTTTTCTTAACCCTCATTCCATTTTTTTAAATTTTCTTTTGGTCGATTTTCCCCGAGCATGCGGCTCCGGACAACAAAAAAGTCCAGTGCCCCGGGAGGCCCTTTCCGGGGAGCCCCGAAACAAAGGACCGCCCAAGGCGGCCGCAAGAGCGCCCGAAAGGCCGCTCGGGAGGAAGTGAAATGGTCGCTGTCGCACAGCGAAACGCATCTCCTGTCGGTATTTCCCTCCCGGCCTATCTTGCCGAGGCCGGCGCCGCTGCCCCCCGGCTGCAGGCCGCGGCGGAGACCGTGGCGGCCCTGGCGACGGCGGCGGCCGAGATCGCCAAGCTGACGGCCAAGGGCCCCCTAACCAGTCTGACAGGGGCCGGCGCCCTGGGCGAGGCCACCGGGGCCGCCAATGCCGACGGCGACGTGCAGAAGGCGCTGGACCTGCAGGCCAACGAGCTGGTGCTGGCGGCGCTGCACGACGCGCCGGTCGCCTACTTCGCTTCGGAGGAAGAAGACGCCATCCTCACCCTGGCCGCCGATGCGCCGGTTGCCGTCGCCGTCGATCCGCTCGACGGCTCCTCCAACATCGACGTCAACGTCTCCATCGGCACCATCTTCTCGATCTTCCCGACCGACCCGGAGGGCGCCACCGCCTCCTTCTTCCGGCCCGGCGAGGAACAGCTCGCCGCCGGCTACTTCGTCTACGGCCCCCACACCGCCCTGGTGCTGACCCTGGGCCAGGGCGTCGACCTTTTCGTGCTGGACCCGGCCGACCACGAGTTCCGCCTCGCCCGCAGCGGCCTGACGATTCCCGCCGCGGCGACGGAGTTCGCCATCAACG